>Ga0307930_1004003_pt1 | contig 10489 bp, 13 predicted proteins | sample OrgLakmetageno46_FD_203161 | JGI IMG/M metagenome (GOLD analysis project Ga0307930, IMG submission 203161) | Saline water microbial communities from Organic Lake, Antarctica - #46 | ecosystem: Environmental > Aquatic > Non-marine Saline and Alkaline > Saline | place: Antarctica: Organic Lake... | reverse complement strand
GACATCACGCTGTCGGACGGGCGGCGGGTCGTGGTCGAAGGGCCGACGGCACTGTCGTCGGTTGTCGGTCTGGTGCGAGGTCTGATGGTATGATCCCGGTGCCGAGCAATACACGGATCTGGCTTGCGGCCGGGGTGACGGACATGCGGCGGGGCTTCAACACGCTTGCGGCGCAGGCCGAGAAGGTCTTGGCCGAGGACCCTTATTCCGGCCATCTGTTTGTGTTCCGGGGGCGCCGGGGTGATCTTCTGAAGATAATCTGGTGGGATGCCCAGGGCGCCTGCCTGTTTTCCAAGCGCCTCGAGCGTGGCCGGTTCGTCTGGCCCGCGGCGAAGGAGGGCAAGGTCAACCTCAGCGCGTCGCAAATGACCATGCTGCTGGAAGGGATCGACTGGCGCATGCCGCAAAAAAGCTGGCGGCCATTGCAGACGGGATAGTCAATGAAACAGGGGGTTTTGGCGCATTTTTTGTTCCGTCATGGTTGCCGCTCGGGTATATTCCAGCCATGCTGGAGAGCCTCAAATCCCTGCCAGATGATCCCGACGATCTGAAAGGCCTGGTCGCCCTGATGGGCGAGGAAATCAAGTCTCTGACCCTGAAGGTGGAAGACTTGCAAGGGCAACTGGCGGCCCATCGCAAGGCGCGGTTCGGATCGAAATCCGAGAGCCTCGAGCAGCTGGCCTTCGACTTGCAGGAAGACACCGAGATCGCGCAGGCGGCTCAGACCCAGCATGACGAAACCGGTCCGGACGACGAGGCGGCGCAGTCGAACAAACCCGCCAAACGCAAGCATAGCCGCGCCCCGCTGCCCGATCACCTTGAGCGACAGACCGAGGTCCTGTCTCCCGGTGATGCCTGCGCCTCCTGCGGCGGCGCCCTGCGCCCCCTCGGCGAGGATGTGACGCAGGAGCTGGAATACATCCCGGGCCGGTTTGTCGTTCGCCAGATCGTCCGCCCGCGTATGGCCTGCAATTGCTGCGAGACCTTCGCGCAAGCACCGTTGCCGGGCCGCCCGATTGAGCGCGGCCGTGCTGGTCCCGGCCTTCTCGCGCATGTGTTGGTCGGCAAATACTGCGATCACCTCCCATTGTATCGCCAGTCGGAGATCTATGCGCGCGAGAAGCTCGATCTGCATCGATCGACACTCACAGATTGGGTCGGGCGGTCGACAGCACTGCTCGAGCCGCTCGCTGATCACATCGGCAAGCTGGCGCGCGCGGGTCCTGCCGTGTTTGCCGATGATACCCCGCTCAAGATGCAGACCGGGGCGAAGACGGGCAAGGCGCACACCGCACGGCTTTGGAGTTATGTCCGCGACGAGAGGCCATGGTGCGGACAGGCCCCACCCTGCGCGTGGTATCAGTTCAGCGTGGACCGGAAGGGCGAACACCCGTCTACCCACCTCTCAGGCTACAAGGGCACCGTGCATGCCGACGGCTTCACCGGCTTCAATGGCCTGTTCGGTGAAGGGCTCGCCACGGAGCAAGCCTGCATGGTCCACGTTCGCCGCAAGTTCGTGGATGTCTACGAGCGCGATGGGTCCGTCATCGCCAGGGGCGCCATTGAGCGGATCGCCAAGCTCTATGCCGTGGAGAAGGAGGCGCGCTACAAATGCCCAGAGGAACGCGTCACACTGCGGCAGGCGAAGGCGACGTCGATCTTCGATGAACTGGAGCACTGGCTGAAGCTGCAACTGCCGAAAATATCCGGCAAGACCAAGCTGGCCGAAGCGATCCGCTACGCGCTCGGCCGTATGCCCAAGGCGCGACCATACCTCGACAACGGGCTGCTGGAACTGGATAACAACATCTGCGAGCGGTCAATCAGACCCCTGACACTCGGACGGAAAAATTACCTGTTCATGGGTTCGGAAGGTGGCGGAAAGGCTGCGGCGATCGCCTATACGCTCATCGAAACCGCCCGCATGAACGGCGTGAATCCCGAAGCCTGGCTCACCTGGGTTCTCGAGCGCATCGCCGATCACAAGATAAACCGCATCGGCGAACTCGCACCCTGGAATTGGATGCCGAAATAGGCGTCAACCTCTGCGAGACCGGACGGATACCGCCGAACAGACGGAAGCCGGAGAGATCCTGCGCAGCCTGATCGACAGGATCGTCATCACCCCGACGAACGGGGGCAACATGATCACCTTGCACGGTGCGATGGCGGGAATTTTGTCGTTGTGCGCCAGTGGCATGGACAAACACACCAACGCCCGCTGGAGTGGCGGGCGTTCTGGGCAAGTATCGTTGGTTGCGGGAGGGCGCAACCCTCGTCAATTACCTGAAGTCCAATGTTAAAAATGCCAAGGGAGTGGCAGGGTTCCACGTTCAATTTTGAAACCAACGCAAACAGTCGATAGAAGAAACAGAACCGAACTGCGCCACCGTTACGGCGCGGCCCACATCGAAAAACCTTTAGGACAGAGTACCTTCGCTACCCGAACCGCAAGCGACCTTTCTGCCGAAAAAGACGGTCTTCCAATTGTTATGAGCGCTTCATTGGGACGTAAGACGACTGCACGTCAGCTCCTGCCGGTATCTGGTCGTCTGCAGGGCTAAACGATGACTGGCGCCGCGCGTGATGCGGCGACGACGCGCAAGGCGAAACAGATTGCCGCCGCTGCCGGACCAAAGGCGGCATGGCGGATACCTACGACAAAATTGTCGTGATCGATCACGGAACGGGTGCCACGATCTATGGCTCTTGTGGGATCGGTTCGATGGCTCTTCCACTGAGAAAATTGCCGAAAGTGGAAAGTGCAGGCACGTGGTCGCGGACAACCTTCACAAGCACCAGGATCGGCACCGCCATCAACGCTCCCGGAATGCCCCAAAGCCAGGTCCAGAAGATCACCGTCAGAAACACCGCCACAGTGTTTACCTGCATTCGCGCGCCCAGCAAAACCGGCGTGAGGACCTGTCCCTCAAGCGCAGTCAGAGATTGGTAAGCTATCGGTGCCAACATCGCATAGTAAATACTGTCGAAATGAACGATCGCGAAAGCGCCTACGCCCAAGGTGCCGATGATACCGCCAAGGAATGGAAGAAAGTTTAGGAAAAACGCGGCAAGCCCCCAGACAAAGGGATAGGGCATATTCAGTAGATACATGGCGCACCCGATTGCCACGCCCAGCACCGCATTTATCCCGGTTATCGTCACCAGGTAGCGCGACATCCGCTTTTCGATTTCGTAGATGACAGTCAGCGCCCGCTTCTTGTCACCGAAGCGCGGAAAGGATTCCACGATCTTGATGTAGAACAGGTTGCCTGCGGAAAGGATAAAGAGGGCGAGAATCAACCCGGCGCCCAATGAAGTGAGAAAACTTGCCAGATTGCTGACTGCTGCTGTCAAAAGCCCGGGTTGTTGCAAAACCACCGTGTTTACCGGAGCCTCACCGCCCTTTGCGAGGTCTTCCACCTGCTGAGACGCATCCTGAACCGCCGCCATCGACTCGGTTACGCCGCGAAGCTTGTCGCGCAGTTCGAAAGAGATACGCGGAATCTCGTCAAACCAGTTGGCCACTGGACCGCGCAGAACCAGAACCACTATTCCGATCAGCCCGGCAAAGCCGAGGATCAGCACAGCCGAGGATAACGACGCAGGAACGCCCCTGCGGGATAACCAGCGCACCCAAGGCCCCAGTGTTAGCGCCAACAGGAACCCCAAAACCACCGGCAAGATCACATCCTTGGCAAAATAGAGCGCGGCCAAGGTCATCAGGATCAAAATTGCTGTCAAAAGCCGGTTGGTCGTGGACATGTTTTCCGAGCCGTTCATTCGTTCTCACTTCGAGACAAGGTATCGCCATGGAAAGCTCTCACATCATCTCCGATGCCTGATTTATCAAAAGCGGTCTGGTACGGAAAAAAAATGCTGCCCGCACGCATGCCATAACAGTAATCGCCGTAGTGCGGAGAACTTTTGATGGCGTCGGAACAAAACAGCCGTGGACGGTGGAATCCGACCTGCCATGCTGCCGCAATACGGCTCTTGGCCCTTCCGCAACGTGCGGCTGGTCTAACAGAGTGCCGAAAAAGTCGGCCGTTGGGTAAGCATCCGGCGAGGGACGCGGTCATGCGGCCTTGACGGCTTCCTGCTCGGCCTTCCAGTTCCATGGGAGCAATTCAGGCAAGCGTGACACGGTGATGTCCGGCATGCGCGCCAGGACATCTGCCATCCAGGCTTGCGGGTCGATGTTGTTCATCTTGCAGGTGACGATCAGGGTATACATGAAGGCCGCCCTTTCGCCGCCGCGCCCTGATCCGGCAAAAAGCCACGACTTTCTGCCCAATGCGATGCCTCTGAGGGCGCGCTCGGCGGCATTGTTGGTCAGGCAGATACGCCCATTATCCAGGAAAGCGGTGAAGGCATCCCATCGGTCGCCCTTGGGCGGCATCAGATAGTCGATGGCCTTGGCGACGCTGTTATGTTTCGACAGTCTGGCGCGCTCTTCCAGCAGCCAGTCGTGCAGTGCTTCGATCAGCGGTCGTGATCGTTCCTGTCGCACGGCGAGGCGGGCCGCCGCGTCCATTCCATTGATCTCACGCTCAACGTCGAAGATCGCGTCGATCCGCTTCACGGCTTCCAAAGCGACGGGCGAGATATCATGCGCGGGCTTGTTCTTGCGCACGTTCCCGGCGATATCGGCCAGCTCGAAGAACTTGCGCCGTGCGTGGCTCCAACAGAGCGCGCTGCGCGCAGGCCCCGGGCTGCGGTCGGCCAGATAGAGATCGTTATAGCCGCTATAGGCATCAGCCTGCAGAACACCCTGCCACCCCGCGAGATGCTTGTTGGGGTGGATCATCTGGCGATCCCGCGAGAACTTGAACAAGGCTGCGGGTGGCGCGCGGCCACCCCATGGCCGGTCATCACGCACATAGGTCCACAGCCGTGCTGTTTTGGTGCCGCCACGCGCCAGAAGTGGCACCGTGGTATCATCGCCATGCAGGCGCGCCGCTGCCAGCACATGTCGCTCGATCAGCTCATGGATCGGGGCCAGCGCCACACAGGCATGACCGATCAGATCGGCGAGAGTCGACAAGTTCAGATCGACACCCTCGCGCGCAATGCGCTCGGATCGGCGGTTCAGCGGCTGATGCTGGCCGTATTTGTCGAAGGCCACCATCGCAATCAGGCTGGGCCCGGCCCAGCCACGCGGGATGACATGGAATGGCGCTGGCGGCTGGCTGATTTTCTCGCAGGCCCTGCAAGTGAACTTCTCCCGCACCGTCTGGATGACCTTCCACTGGCGCGGAATGACCTCCAGCGTCTCGGTGATATCCTCGCCCATCTTCACGATGCGGTCCGAGCCGCAGCAGGTGCAGCTGGTCGGGGCCTCGACCACCACCCGCTCGCGGGGCAGATGCTCGGGGAAGGGTTTGCGCACGGGCTTGCGCCGCGTGAAGGCGCGCACGGTGCTGGTCTTGTCCTGCGCCGCCTGTTCAGCGGCCAGCGCATCCTCGGTCGCCGTGGCTTCCAGGTCCTCGAGCTGCAACTCCAGTTGATCGATCAGCCGCGCACACCCCGGCGAACAGTGTTGCCGCTTGAATGCTCGGATGGTGTCAGCCCGAGATAGGCCATCAGCTGGCGTGGATTGTCGAAACGATGGAAATCCCCGACCTCGGCCACCACCGTAACGGCGACGATGAACGCGACTCCGCGCATGGCCTGGACCGCTTCGACCACCGGCGACAGTGACCAACTGGGGAGAAGGTCCGCAATTTGGCCCGTCAATCGCTCGACCCGAGCTTCGCTGTCGGTCACCGCATCGACGTAGTCCTGGAACACGATCTGCTGAGCCGGATGGTGGAACCGCACCGTCGTCAGCCAGCGCCGGTAGGCCACCGTCCAGCCCTTCTTTCCGGGATAGATGCGACCGTGGCGCAGAAGGAACCCTTGCAGGTGCTGTCGCGCCTTACCCACGACCCGCACGGCGGTCGCTCGCGCCCGAACCAGATCACGCATCGCCTCGTGCGCCGCATGTTCAGGGCTGACTTGATCCACTGGATCAAGTCCGGGACGCCCTTCACCCCAGACGGCTGTCAATTCATCGGCCCGGTGCAGCTTCGCCAGCATCACCGCATCGCGGTGGTTCGTCTTTACTCGGTCCCCAGCCTTCACCGGAATGAGCGAAGGCGCCACCACGATGCAATCATTGCCCATTTCGACAAGCTGGCGATACAGGCCATAACCGCACGGGCCAGCCTCGTAACAGAAATGCAATCGGCCTCGTCCTGCTGCCAGTTTCTCCACCAACTTTCGAACATGATCTGGCCGGTGTGGAACCGTCCCCCAGTGGCGGACCTCACCGCCACGTTCCCCATGTGCGACTGCGACGGAAATCGTCGCCTTGTGGACATCCAGTCCGATGAATGTGCTATCCTGCATGTGGTCTCTCTCCCATTCTTGAGGCTCGGCACCAGCCAATCCGGAGCAACCCTCGAACGGAGAATGCCGCGGGAGAGACCACCAAACCAGTCAGCTCACACCGCCATCATGGGGTCTAAGGGGGTGCCAGCCGCGAAGCTTCGGGTCCCCCGCCCGGTGGGGAAGCCGCGGGCGGAGCCCTTGGCGTATGTCTCGCTCTACGATACCCGACAGTGCGCCCTTTCGATCTCAGACACCTACTGGCGCCCCCGATCGGCCCGCGCCGCACCCACGAGGGCGATGATCTCTTTGACGCGCTCGGACTTGCCGCCGCGCATGAGGGACAACACTTTCGCGTTCGTCGATGCGGGCTGCCCGCTGTCGATGATTTCTCGCGCGATGTCCTCGTTGCTCTCCTCTTCGACGGCGGTGTAAAGTGCGGTCTGCGTCATGCCCTTCGCGACTGCGATCCAGTTCTCGATCTCTTCCGCCTTCGGCTTGTCGATCCACGTAATGTGGGATTTCGGACCATCGCCCGTCATGCATGAGCGGAACACAAAGCGCGGCTCGGAATGATGCACGAGATAGATTGCATCGTCACCCTCGTTCACCGAGCGGCCGAGGATGAGTCCGCCGGTCAGCTCCGCCAGCTCATCTTGCGACATGATGTCGACGCCGGTCTCTTTGCGTCGCAACCTCTCATAGAACTCTTGCGTGGGCGTCCTGAGATTCCGCGCGATCGTGCGCGTAGTGACACCCAACATTTTTGCCGCTTTCGTCTGCCAGCCATGCGATCCGGACCCCACCATCACTTTAAGCCGACGCTCAATTTCCTTCGCGTCCATCTTTATGCACCCCTTGTCATGCTTTGCTGACACAATGTGCATAACATTGTGTCAAATCTGCGCAAGTATAAACACGAAGTCGTGTATCGGTAGGATACTTATTTATGCGTGTTTGACATGTCTTGTTTCGTTCAATTATAATAGACAAATACTGCGAATATTGCTCTTAACAGACACACAAGGAGAAACATCATGATGACCACCGAAGGAAACCGCGCCGAGTTGATCAATGCGATCAACATCGCGAACGACTTGTTCGAAGAGCTCGACGATCAGGATACGTTCCACGTGTCCGCATCGCGTCTCGTGACGACCGGCGGAAGCCTGATCTACTGGGAAGTCGATTTCTCGAGCCTGCTTCCCGACAACATGATCCACCTCGTCACCGAAAACAGCCCCAGGCACGAATCGATGAACGAGGAACAGATGGCCGATTTCATCCTGTCAAAATGGAGGACTGAGATGGACGTGACATTCGAAGATGAGTGGGAGGGCGTCGAGGAAGAGGACGACGGCGCCGGCTCACGCAGCATCGAGCTCACGCTCGGCAATGACGTCACGCCCCCGAGGCCGCCGAGGTCGACGACTACAAGCCGGCCTTCTGAGAAGCCAGGCAGGGCGGCCACGGGCCGCCCGCCACGGCGCAACACACACACCGAAAAAGGAAAGTCATGACACACGAGCAGAACAAGAAAATGCTGCACGACGAAATCGCCGAGGCGCGCGTCAGGTGCGAAGGGGCCCCGCTCAACATCTTCGCGCAGAGGACCGTTGACGAAAAAGATGACCTTCTTTCGTGGCAGGTCCACATGCTTCCCGAGCAGCCCGAATGGCATATGCAGGATATCGGCGAATATGGACAGGCAGAGCGCGACATGAGCGTCGACGAGCTCGCAGAGTTCATCCTCTCAAAGTGGAGTGACGATCTCGACGAAGTGCTGACAGAGGGTCGCTTCCTGCATCCGCGCGGACATGCTGTCACAATTGAAGAACGGGAGCTCGACGCTCTGTGTATCGAGATCGGCCGCGCATACAATTTCCTGAGTATCCTTGAGTGCGCATGACAGGGCAGGGCGGCCAGGGGCCGCCCGCGCCACACCTCAATCCAGAATTGGAACACGTCATGAAAACAAAAGAGAATAAGGTCGGCATGGTCTTTCGCGGCATCCCCGTCGAATATGTGATTGTCACCACAAGTTTCGTTTCACCCGAGCGCGCAGCGCTGCACCCGGACCGCGTGATCCATCACGTGTCGAAGATCAGTGTTGACGAGATCAAGGCCCGCAACGCCAGCCCGCCGCAAGATGATCTCCGTGTTCCCATGGATATTCTTTCGAGCGTCTTGAACACGTTGATCGACGACATCGAAGGCATCCGCGAGCGCGGTGAAGTCGTCATTAAAGAGCAGTTGGTTGACGGGCGCATCAAATACGTCATCGAACAGCGGAGGGCATGAGGTGAGCACCATCACTGGAGAGATCATGTAAGCAACGGCGCCGGGCTACGTCGGCGAGGACGGCAACTTGGATTGCGATGTGATGGATTTCCAGAAGAGGGACCGGCCCAAGGTGCTGATCTCATGCCAACGCTCGGACGTTTCGAAGCAGAGGCGGCCGAGCAAGCGCGAGTTGGTCACACATTGCATGCTGAACATCTGCGACGCGCTATACACTCGTGGCGATCTGATGGGTCTCTATGACCTGCCCGGAGTGCGTTATCACAAGCGTGTGATCGCTGACGAAAGTTTTGCGGTAATCGCATGATATCGTATTGATATATGATATAAGTACAACATAAGCCCCGCACACGGGCGCCCTGGTGGGGCACGGTGCGACACAGATCAGCGGTGAGTGCTGTGATGACAAAAACCCCCGCAATATGAGCCAAGGGCCTTCTTTCCCAAAGGTGATCATCTACAGGCCCGCCCGCGCAAGCCGGGGGGCCGTTTAGCTGTCGGAAGTGGTCATGTGTCATCACAAAAATGCGGGATGAACTCCGTGCAAATCGTTTGACGTGTCTGTTTTTAATTTGGTAGTGTCATGTATCGAGGCCAAAAAACGAGGAAGAACATCATGGAAAATGAAAAGTGCCCGACGCTGGCGGAGAAGTTTTGCGAGAAGATTGGATTGGAGATGCACGATGATGGCGGGACTTTCGAGGGCGTCAAGATGACTGACCGCGAGATCGCCGACAGGTTCCAGAAGGACGACGAGTACATGACCGACGAGCTCGTCGCCTGGGTCATGGGGCGGCCGGTCGCCGCCTGATCTACAATCACGGCCCGCCGGACTTCGCCGGCGGGCAACCGCGCCGCCGCCGTGGCGGCGATTCTATCACTATCATCATCATGAAAATAGAGAAAATCATGAATATCACGGAATTCAACGAGCGTATGGACGTTCTGAACAGGCTTGTATCGAATAGCCACAACCTTGACGATGCGCAGGTTTCCGACATGTCGCGGGCCGTCCATACCGCCTACAACGCGGCAATCTCGGCGCATGGCCTGGACGCCGACAGCGTCAGCGTCACCAGCCGCAGGCCTTTCACGACTGAAAAGCTGAGCCCGTCAGAAAGCTTCTGGAACATCATCGACGACATTAAGGTGTCGCTTGCCCGTTGCGAAAATATCCACCCCGCAATTGTCCATGCAACTGCGTGCCGGGTCGTCCGGGGGTTCAATTACGGCATGCGCGAGCGGGCGGCCACTTTCACGAACGGCCCGGCTTTGGCGGATTGATCAGCATGAAACAGGAGCAGAAACCCCCGCCCCGCCGCTGTATGTCGATCGATGAGCTCATCGCATATCTCGATGACGCGAAAGACGATGATCTGGTCGGCTACATGCTCAACTGGCCGACACCCTACAGCTGATAGACGATCAAGACCGCCGGTCACGGCCGACGGGCAACCGCGCAAGACAGGAGTAAGGAAAGTAGCAGAACGAGGAACATGATCGAACCGAGCCCTGCTACCGAAGAACAAAGCGTAAGCCTTTGATGTAGATCCCTTTTTCCCTGGATGATATGCGTAGATGTATGTGGTCCGGGGATTAAGACGTGTTTCAGACGAGTAGCTATGACGACAAGAGCATTCTTCCGCCCGCAGCACGTGATCACTGGCGCTTTATTGAGACAAACAAGGTCCTAAGGCTTATCCCTCTGAGGCCGGTTCTTCTACATGTTGATTTGACTGGGCAACCTGTGAAACCTGGTTACGGCCTGTAATCGGGCTGAGGAAGGCTTCGACGGAACGCTGGTAGCAGTGTGCTG
>Ga0307930_1003995_pt1 | contig 10506 bp, 9 predicted proteins | sample OrgLakmetageno46_FD_203161 | JGI IMG/M metagenome (GOLD analysis project Ga0307930, IMG submission 203161) | Saline water microbial communities from Organic Lake, Antarctica - #46 | ecosystem: Environmental > Aquatic > Non-marine Saline and Alkaline > Saline | place: Antarctica: Organic Lake... | reverse complement strand
CGGTGGCAGTACGGATGGCGGTGGTGATGGTATTACTGGTGACCTGAATGAACACACTAGTTATCAGAGCCTTCACCAGTACGGCAGCAGCAGTGCTAGCAGCAGCAGCAGTGACCAGCGCAGTGCCAGCGCAACTACAAGTAGCCGGTTTGGGAGCAGGAGCCGTTTTCAGAACATTGCCTCGTTCAAAGCGGCCAAAAGGATGCGAATTGACGCCCTCTTTGAAGCGCGGGTGGCGGAGGTATAATATTTGATATCATATCAGTGTAGTATTCGTTATGTTGTGTTTATGCGTTATTTCACCCAGTGAATTTGATGTTCAGTGCATACACGTGTTTAGTGCATGAATCGCGAAGGCTTTTGCTCATGCACTTTTTTTACAGCAAGTGTTACACTTCTACCTTTCGTTCTTTTGCGTGTGCTTTTAAATCAATGTCATCTTCTTCAACAGGTCTTCGTGGCGTTTGCTGTGCCGCCATCCAAAGACCTCACTGCAGCAGAGCGCTTACGTCTCAAAGCCTCTTCATCTCACCATCACCAGCACCATCAGCACCAGCAGCACCACCACCAGCATGATGACGACGATCATGGGAGTTCTGCGCACGGTCACTCTAGCCACACCGGTAGGGGCTCTCATCGATCGCCGTCGCCGCCGTCAAAGAGAGACAAAAAGCCGCCGCAGTTTGCCGCGGGCGCTGGCTGCGATCGTTTGGAGTTGCCACGCTTACTGGCGGAGGTATCTCGTTTGGTGCCTGGGGCTTGCCCTGATGTTGCTGGGCTCATTGCTCTTCAGGTAATTTATTTTCATTTTGAAGGTGACATTTTTCTTTATCAGAAATCGTTAAGTACTTTGTTTATTCGATTTTAATTGCAAGATTATGCGAGACATTTAGGAGCAATTGGTAGACTTTTTTTTTTCAGATACTTGGTCTCTCTTTCCTTCTCTTTTGACTTTTGAATGTGGCCTTTTTTTTTCAAACTGCGCAGGCTCACGACTTGTCTCCAGAGGATTCTGCTCTCGTCACATTCGACGACTTTATCATTTGGTATCGCCGCGCTGCGACCACTCTGGCCACCGCTGTTGTTGCGAAGAAGAAGAAGAAAGAGAAGAAGATCAAGCCAAGTAGTAGCCCACCGTCTTCTTCCTCAACTACACCTAAAACTTCAGTACCAGACGAGAAACTTTCCACTCCATTGCTTGAGCATCCAGCTGAAGCAGCACCTGAAGCTGCACCTGAAGCAGCACCTGAAGCAGCACCTGAAGCAGCAGCAGCAGTGAATACAACAGCATCCTTGGCTGTCGGCAAATTGGCTGAAGCAGAAGGCGCGGCAGTGTCAACTGAAACTGTTGCAATGGGAACATTACAAGGAGAAGGAGAACGAGGAATTGCGAAAGCAGCAGAAGGAGAAGAAGCAGCCGCAATCTCAACCCCAAATACCGCTTCTGCAGCCATGGTTCAGCCTCCAGAGCTTCTGCCCATCCCCAAGGTGCCTCTGCAATTGATCCACCACTGGGGAACCTCCGTGTGGGCGGCCCAATGGCAAGCGTGGTGTGCCCCCGCGCTCAGTTCCGCTCGCCGCGTGGCGTCCGGCACCCTACAGCGGCGCGTGGACTTAGCAGAGCTTCGCATGGGCGCTGCGGCGAGGCGAGTCGCGCGCGAATCGGTGCGACGGCAATTTCGGAACTGTGGGGCACCCGACGATCTTCCAGAGCACTTCCGAGAAGAGCACTGAAGTACGCTTTGCGCTTTGCGCTTGTGGAATACATGTTTTTCGCGCGTGTTTAATTCGTTTTGTTTCATGATAAGAAATGCCACCTGTTTGTGGCACGGGGCTCGAGGGGGCAAAATCGAAGTTATAGTTTCTTTTTATCTTTAATCCCAGCGTAACTTAAGGAGAAAACCGTTGAATTATCGAAACATAATTACAGAAGCAGAGATAGGACTTAAGACCCCAGCAATTTATAAAGCCGAAAGCTTCCCCATTGCATTTCGATCACCCATCAGAAATATGGGGATATAGGCATAAGGGAGAAGGCGATTGCACTGTAGACCATTTTTTTTTAAACTCGGCCTTCTATAAGGTGCCTCACTGGCACCTCTTGATAAAACCCTTCTTTTAGCGAAGACCCATTTCTGTTGTGTGTGTGTGTGTGTCAGGTCACTTCAAAGTTGGGTTACTTAGCTCGTTTCGCACTTCGGCAGCGGCCGAAATCTTTTGTTTGTTCATGAGTACGTGAGTTTATCAAATGAGGCTTTCAGGCTTCTGAGGCAGATGGGCATGGCCTTTGTTGATTTTCTTAAAGCTTTTCGAAGGGCTGCTTTCATTAAATCCGCCGTGAGCAACAAAGCTGCTATGGCTTGTACGCTTGGTAGTCATCATGGCGTGCGTAAATACACCACCAATTGCCACCGTATGGATACCACCTGCAAGCATGATTGAGTACGTTTCGTCACCATCTCCGATTGGGATGTGATTCACTTTGCGGACCGTCCGTTTTCCGTCGGCAGTATGCAGACAATCGCCAGCTTTGATATTTTTCGCTTGTATAACAGTTGGACCGAAAGAATTTACGGCATACCTAAACAGATTTCTTTTACCGATACAGGCTTCAAAGGTATGATGAAGTGTTGCTTTGAGGTCGAGTTTCGCCCGACCCGCCATTATAATATGTACAAAGGGCTCTGTAGACGGCCCATGCGGCAACTTTTCGATCATTGCGAAGACGGGCCTCGCATCGTGATCGACGGCTAGGATACGGTCACCTACAGCGAGTTCTGTCAAGGGCACACGCACAATTCCTTGACCGCTGGTCAAGAGGCGACTTACCGTTGAGGTGTGGTGGTAGCAAGACCCGGTGTTTTCATCAATGCCCATTGTAGAGCTCGTTGGCTCGGACACGGGAATAGGTGTAGGAATAGGCGTAGGAATGTTTGAAGGTGTGAGCATGGGCACAGAAGTCGGAATAAGCGTAAGTGTTGGAGGATTCGTAGGCATGAAGGTGGGTAGTAACGTCGGAGCATGCGTTGGAATCTTTGTGGGAACGGTCATGGGAATAGGTGTAGGAATAGGCGTAGGATTATTTGAAGGTGTGAGCATGGGCACAGAAGTCGGAATAAGCGTAAGAGTTGGAGGATTCGTGGGCATGAAGGTGGGTAGAAACGTCGGAGCATGCGTAGGTTTCTCTGTGGGAACGGTCATGGGAAGAGATGTAGGAATAGGCGTAGGATTATTTGAAGGTGTGAGCATGGGCACAGAAGTCGGAATAAGCGTAAGAGTTGGGGGATTCGTAGGCATGGAGGTGGGTAGTAACGTCGGAGCATGCGTTGGAATCTTTGAGGGAACGGGCATGGGAAGAGGTGTAGGAATAGGCGTAGGATACTTCGTGGGTATTGGCAAGGGCACAGAAGTCGGAATAAGCGTAAGCGTTGGAGGATTCGTAGGCATGAAGGTGGGTAGAAACGTCGGAGCATGCGTAGGTTTCTCTGTGGGAACTGGGACGGGAAGAAATGTAGGGCTCGGAAATGGCGAGAATGACGGACTGAGCGTTGCGCAGTACGTCTTCTCCAGATTGATGACGTAGATTGCACCAGCGTTAGCACCACCGTCGTCATCAAAAAAAGCACCCACTGCCAAATCCAAAACGCCGTCGCCGTCAATGTCTCCCAGTGAAGCTATGGATATGCCAAAAATGTCAAACGCTTCGATGGTGTAAAATGAATTGAAATTCCCGTATAGCGCAGATATCTTCTGAGTATTCTTGACTTTGCCATCAGTTTCTAGAAAAAGTATGTACACAGCGCCGGTATTACTACCCAAGTCATCGTCATCAGTTGCAGATGCAGCCAAGTCCCCTACTCCATCACCATCAATATCGCCTAGACCAGCCACTGAGACGCCGAAGAGATCATTTTCATCGAGAGAGTAAAACAAATTGAAGTTACCATAAAGGTTTGAGATCTTTTGAGCGTTCTTGACGCTTCCATTTGTTTCAAGGAAGATCACGTATACAGCTCCTGAGGCAGCCACACTATCGTCGTCTAAAAATGCTCCCACAGCGATATCAAGCGCGCCATCATTGTCGTGGTCGCCCAATGCTGCCACTTCATAGCCGAATTCATCACCCGCGTTGACAGTGTAAAATGAACTAAGGTTACCGTAGAGCATAGATAGCTTTTGGGCACTTGAAGTGGTCCCATCAGTTTCAAGGAAAATTACGTAGACTGCGCCTGCGTCAGTTCCACCATCATCGTCTTGCATAGTACCAACTACTACATCAGAAACGCCATCACCATCGACGTCGCCCAACGCCACTACCGAGCGGCAGAAATAGTTGTAAGCAGCGAGAGTGTAAAAACTGTTGAAGTTGCCATACTGAGCTGATATCTTTTGAGCATTCTTGACACTGACATCGGATTCAAGAAAAATAATGTACACAGCGCCTGCACCAGCACCGCCATCGTCATCCAAATAAGCACCCACAGCCATGTCAACCACGCCATCGCCGTCCAAGTCACCCAGTGCAGCTATTGATGTACCAAATATGTCACCTGCGTCGAGTGCATAAAAGGAGCTGAAATTTCCGTAGAGCATCGAAATCTTTTTGGCATTTTTTACACTTCCATCAAGTTCGAGTGATAACACATACACTGCGCCTGCATTGATAGCCCCGTCGTCGTCTTGTCGAGCGCCCACGGCCAAATCTGTCGCACCATCGCCATCTACGTCGCCCAGCGTCGCAACTGAGTAGCCGAACCAGTCGTCCGCCTCTATAGTATAGAAGGAGCTCAAATTTCCATAGGTAGCAGAGATCTTTTGGGCTGCCTTGACCGTTCCATCTGAGAAGCAGGTAGTCGACGTTGTACGCCGGCTGACCTGAGATATGCCTGATTCTTCTTGTATCGTATTAGCTCCCGCATGAGGCATTCGGTATAGGAGCCACAAAATCATGATACTCGGAATCTTGAAGAAGCGTTGAAGGCTCCTCGATGGTGCATCTTTGGCATGTTTGATAGCGATACCCGTGGCACGTAAATTCTAGAATTGATAGACGAAATGAAGGAATTTAAAGCGGGCACGATTACTATTAGTGAGCATTATCTCTCAGTACCTTCATGCAATTTATAGCAAGACATGGCGCAACCCTGAACATGAAGAGCGCGACGAGCAAGACGAGCAAGAATGCCTGCAATGCCTGTAGGGTAGAGACTTGGTCAAGCGACACAATGAGTATACCGGGGGCGCTACATTGCGCTTAGCAAATTCAGTACCTTGATTGCAATGACGCAACAGTCTGAAACACTGCATTGATGAGCTTGCTGGTGTGGGCAGGTAAAATGAGCACGAACAAGGTGCTTTTATGAGTTTGGCCAAAAAGGCGAAAATAACACTTTTTAGATTCCTGAATGATGTGCCCAAGCAAATTTTCTTGCCCCCTTTTTGAAAAGGGAGATACCTGGCAGGCAAAGCGACTGAGGTAGTTTATAGCCCAAACGAAGCTGCCCGTCAGGCTCATTCGCCCCTGTTCATGGAGCGAACCTGCGCCAGATGTGTTTTGCATATATTTTATTATCAAGGATATGGCGTGAGAAAAGCTGTTCTAGAATTGGCAATTACTCATATAAATATAAAACGATGTTAGAGCTCGAGTACATAAGAAGGAAGAAATAAGAGACTTCCTCATCTTGTTGCAGGGGTAAAGAGACTGCAAAGCCATCGCGAAATAATTCGCGACACGAGTGCACAGCCAGTGACGCAAAGCACGTGCATAAACGAAGACGAAGCAGAAGAACAAGATAATGTCAAGCTGCATTTTAGCATATTTTTTTGGAAATTGACGCGACTCATGATGGACTTTAGAATGCGCACCGTACACGGCGAAGATATGGGCGCACCCTGTTATCAGCACGAACGCGCATTGCAAGACGAGCGCGTTGGAATAAGCCATCTTGAGGGGCAAGGTAACAAGGTAAGTAAGTTTGTGGGGTAAGAAAAAACGACTTGATTTTTTAGATTCCAGATTTCATATGATTCTGTACTAATATAATCGTCACTCAGTCACTCTCCATCGTTCGTAAAACTACGCACGACTTACGAATTTACGAACGAAGGAGAGAGAAGTGCCGCAACAATGTAACTGTACAATACAATAGTCGTTCTTCACTGAACCCCCCCTTTTTTTTGCAGCATGGGGTTAGAAGTAAAACGATCAAACTACATCCCTTGGCAGGGGATCTTTTGAACTTGCTCGACGCGGCGAAATTCACTTCGCCGGATATTTACTCTAGTCGTAGGAAAGAAATCGTTCGCATCCACGGCTGGTTTCATAGTTTCCTCCCTCATGCTTTAGCTCTAGCCCGGCGGAAGCTAGGATCAGTGCTAAAGTTTCCCAGCGTTTGGGTAGATTTCACCACTACGACCCCCGGAAAATGTTCCTATTTTACCCCTATTCTCTATTGTAATCGCTGTAGATAGGGTAGCAGAGAAGCATTTTGAGCTATTTTTCAGCGCTGGTAACAGCGATACGGTCTATATACGGGCGTCTAAAGTTCCACGGATAATTATATCGGTAGGCACAATAAGGAACTCACTTAAGTGCGTTGTCAACTAGAAAGAATTGCGCTCCGCTGTGCTAGGTGGTAAGGTTTCAGGCTTTCTAGTGTCGTGGATAATGGCATCTTTAATTTCGTATTGGAATTCGAATTAAGTCACTTAAAGCAAAAGCCGAAAATGGCCATTCAGCGAGAGGTAAGCATTTGTTGTAAACATTCCTACTTGCGTGCTTGCAAGTAAATCAAGACAGAAATGGAGAAACCTCATATAAAATTGGTGCTGCTTTCATCATGCATTGTGCCTCTTAAGTAGCTCCCATGGTAAACCCACGGGATTGAAATAAACGCAATCAAGATCTTCACCAGGGTGTGAACATGTTGGCAGCTGCGCTCAATCCACTCCCCGCAAGGGCAGCCAAGTCACCAAGAAGCACGCCGCTCGCCGTAAGCATCTCACTCCCACTGAACAATGACCGTGCTTCCTCTTTGAGTTGCGCCTTCTTGGCTTCCGCGCGCATGCGATACACTTCCAATGCCAAACCCTGGAGGTCGCGCCCACCCAGCGCCAGAAATTCGGCGCGGTTGGTGACATAGCCTTCAATGCAGCGGTAGAACTGGTGCTGCAAAAAGCGCACCAGGTAACGCTCAAAAGCTTCGACGTCAATTGTAAGTTCACTGTCATCGCTGTTGCCGTTTGCACTTCTGCGCACATCTTCTAAGCGTTGAGCAAGAATAGCTTTGCGTGGAGGGCCTGTCACGCCAGAAGTTGCCAAACTGCAATTCAAGCGCTTCAAATGAGTGCGCAACTGGCCACCCGTCAGTTTGGAAATGTCGATGGAAGGGTCGAGCGTCTCTGCTACGTCGTCGCCTGCAATTGCACTGCTTTCTTCGATGAAGACTACATCCAGAGCTCCCTCTGGGTCTCCAGAAGCATCAAAGCTGTGAATGCCTCGCGCCAAGGCCGACTTCGATATAAGCCCTTTCTTGTCGACATCAAGAGCATTGAAAACCATAGCAATATGGTTCTTGGCAGCTGCGGCGGAATTGCGGCGTTGCCCTCTGTTGCTGTCGTTGTTGTTCGTGCCCAAAACGGAGAGCCCCCCGGATAACGAAGCCACAGCAGCGTGCACGGTCTTGAGATTAGCAAGGAGATCTTCAAATTCTGACAGGGTTAAGAACTCCCACAAGGGCACCCAACTTTTTGATGACCCTTGGTCCTCCTCATCGTCGTCGTCGTTGTCGTCGTCGTTGTCGTCATCACTGCCATCTTTATCGAGGTCAACGCCATTGCCATTATCGTCTTCATCTGAGGAGTTATCCTCGTCGTCGTCATCGTCATTAGCGCCATCACTACCATAGCTACCTCCGGATTTTTTCTCGTAGCGTCGCATCTGTTGTCGGTGGTAACGCAAGGCAGCTCGAGCGAGATCATCTGCCGTGCGAATTCCCTGGTACGGTAAGAATCGATTCCCCTTACCATGCTTACTCTTTATGCGCTGTTTCTCTACGCCACATCCAATCACTACCCGAGGTGTGTTGCGCTCAAAGTAAGCATCCAATGGAGAAGAAGACTCGTCGCTGATTATGCTATCGTCTGTTAGGCCAATTTGACCGCTCACCTGTACACAATATCGAAAGAAGGCAATGAGAATTGAATTTAAGCAGAAGGCTGTAGCATAATACACAAATCATTTTTCTGTAGTAGATAGACTTCAAGGAGAACGCATGATTCAAGCCGCTCTAATCCCTTAATGTTCTACAAGTTGATGCACACGCCTGCGTACCACTAAGCTGCATTTGAAGCGAATAGGAGTACCCATTTCCACTGCGATGGTGTTTGCTTGCGCCACCTATGGGAGCAGAAATTGAATAAAGATGCAGAATATGCATGAGATCAGGATAAGTTGCACCAAGGGAACATCAGAGGTAAGAAGCGTTCACCAATGACGTCAACGTGCCAAAGACCATTTTGATTTTCGAGTGTGACAATCAACTTTGTTCTACAAATGCATTACCAATGCAATAAGGCATATCGATACAAAAACAAAAGGCGGAAAGGCCACAGAACTATACATTACCTGCTCTTCTCGCACTGAGGCTAGTGCTTCTGCAGCTGCACGGCGAGCAGGCGAGAGCAATTCCCATGCTTTGTTGCTTCGGGCTTCGTTTAAGGCGAAGTCATAGGTCCAATTGTTTTTCTCAGCCAAAGTTAAAGGTTCCGACACATAAATGCACACGAGCCTCGCAGGGCCTAAGACTAGGCGATCGCCGTGCTGGAGTCGCACCTGTGCACAAATCACGAGAGAAAAACACACGAAGAACGCGCTCAAATTAAGTATTCAAGGTTTGAAAAACCACTAATATCAACTCCTTGCATTGTAATGTTCGAGTAATGGACACAGATAACCCAAAACTGTCTTCATCATACTCACCACGTTGCTAAATTAAAACGCGGTAGCAACTTAATATTAATTCACTCACCCAGTCTTCCAGTGTGCCGTCGCTGGCGGGGTTTCTGTCCCCGTTAAAAGGGGGAATTTGCTGGCCGTTTACCGACACTGCCGCACAGGCATCAAGCAAGCGAACCTGCACGTACATATTTCAAAAAAATACGTATGTGACAAAATACTAGGAGATAAAACGCTCGGTCGCCTTCAATAGAGATGTAACGACACGTGGTGTGAACTCAGAAGATTGCTCGAAGATTCCAAATAGATGGCTCCTCCTAGAATCGCATATCTCCTCGCATGCACATTAAAACCCTCAAACACAACCATTAAGGTGTATTCACGCACCGACAAGGAGTCTCGGTCGTCTTCGTCGGTGTATTTGAAGACACAATGCTTTGGCGCTATGCCCATGCCATTCAGCACGAAATCGTTTGCTTTGCCAGCTGCTGCAACTGTAGCTGTATTGCTGGAATCTGGAACAGCTCCTGCTCCAGCCCCTCCTTGTTCTGGAACAGCCGGCTCTCGGCCAATCGCAAACGGCAAACTGGCCCCAAGGGACACCACCAAGGCGTGGCTCAAGAGCGCGTCTTTGTTCAGGCACGACAGCAGCGGGAAGGCAAGGGCACGCGAAGGGTCAAGAGCACCGCCAGCGCCGTTGAAGGTCTGAGGTGTCGTAAAACAACAAGAAAAGGAAAACGAAGAAACAGAAGAAGCGCATGAAAATGACATCATTTGCAGTTCAAGATAAAACAACAAAGCTACAGATCCATATCAATCATGTTTTATACGAAATCTGCATCACCGCTGCACACATGCACATTTACATCCTGAGAATAGTACAATCTAATCGGCTCACCGATTTCCGCCGGTTGTCCATGGTTTTCCGCCGGTTCGCCGCTGCTTGCGACGCGTAATCGTCCGCCATCGCCGCCATGCGCCGCTCCATCTCTTCCATCTCGCTCGCCATCGTAATCAAGCGATCTGCGTCCGTGACACTGTCACCGTCGTCGTCTCCGCCGTCTTCATTATTTTCAGCACAATGGTGGTCGCAATGAGTGGGTTTGAGAATGCGGAAGGAGTGGATAAATTATGTATATTAAAAAAAAGACGTACAAGCACAAATCATAGATAACTGGAGGATAGAAGTGCCTAGTAGCAGTATATTTAGGTGAAATACAGTACCGCCAGTGCTATCGTTGTCATCATCGTCATCTTCATCAGCGCTGTCCTCAAGTTCTGCTACGGTTGGCGGCCCTGCTGCTGCTTGAGACTTCCGCAAATCCGCCTGTAGAGAGAGAAAGAGAGAGAAGTGTGCATGAAGATGCATGCAGGCTAAAATAATTCAACTTGATAAGGAAGGAGAAGTCGCATAAAGGAGATTAAAAAAAAAAACGAACTCAAATTATCTTTGATCTAGATATGCTTGAATGAATAATTAAAACAAAAGTTGATAAGGTAACTTCTTTAGCAGACAAATTGCTTACCTCTTCTTCGCGTTTCAGTTT
>Ga0307930_1003994_pt1 | contig 10508 bp, 11 predicted proteins | sample OrgLakmetageno46_FD_203161 | JGI IMG/M metagenome (GOLD analysis project Ga0307930, IMG submission 203161) | Saline water microbial communities from Organic Lake, Antarctica - #46 | ecosystem: Environmental > Aquatic > Non-marine Saline and Alkaline > Saline | place: Antarctica: Organic Lake... | reverse complement strand
TTGGAAATCGAAGAGACGTAGATACTTTGCTTAGAATAAATAAAGAATTTATAAATAAAGTTGTAAGCCAACAAGTAGCAATATATAAATATAAGTTATTAGAGAACAATGTTAATTCATATGGAGAATCATCAGGTAATAAGTCATTCGACGGTCCCTTTTTATTGAATTGCCTAATAGAAAGATCAGGAAAATCCTATGAAAGAACTGAAATTGGTATAAATTATATAAGGAAAGTGGATTTTAAATTTTTAGTAGAAACCTTAAGGGAAATGGAGCTCTTTGTTGAAGTTGGGGACATAGTGTTGTATGAAGGAAATTATTATGAAATCGAAGACACAACCGAAAATCAATATTTTATGGGTAAGGATAATAATAAAGTTATAACAAATAATCCTGAGTTTAATAAATTAGGGGACTATGGTGAATCAATTTCCCTTATATGTAAAGCTCATTATATACCCGCAAATAAATTAAATATAGATGGCTAAAAAAAATAAGGTAAACATAAAATCTCAAAAAGAGATTTTACAAAATCAACAAAAACCATATATTAAAGATAGGGGAAACCCCAATCCAAAATATGGGGGAATCCAGGACCAACAAACTGGTGTAAATCATATTAGAGGGAATAAATTATCTTTTAAGGGTGATAACACTAAAATTATAAAATTAGGATTAACTAATATAAATGATGCTGTGTTTTATTATTTAAAAAACATAGTAAAACCCCAAGTACTTCAAAATAATAAAAATGTTAATGTACCCATAATATATGCCGATGGTGAATCTTGGAAATTATATAGAAGAGATGGGGTGTTTAGGGATAAAGAGGGGGCCCTGCAATCCCCCATAATTGCATTAAAGCGAGACAATATATCGGAAAAACGAAACATAGGAAACAAATTGGATGCCAATAACCCCTTATTATACACCACAAGTCAACAAACCTATACTAATAAAAATAGGTATAGCAATTTTGATGTATTAAATAATAGAATACCCGATAAAATAAATTATACAACTGTAATACCTGATTATAAAATTATCACTTATAGTGGTTTAATACAAACATATTACATAGAACAATTGGATGACTTAATTGAAACTATAAGTTATAACTCCGGTTCATATTGGGGTGACCCTGAAAAGTACAAATTTAAAAGTATAATAAAAGATTTTAGTACTAGGGTAGAAATGACAGAGGGTAAAGAAAGGTTAGCAAAAAGTGAATTCAAAATAGAGATGCATTGTTATATTATTCCAGATTCAATACAAAAAAGGCTAAATTCTTCACCTAAATTTAATAGTAAATCTAAGATAATTATTAGTGCGGAGGCAACATATACACCAGAGTATTTTGATCCTCAGTATGAAGTCTTACCAGATGGAAGAACTAGGAAAATACGAAGATACTCTGATAATTTAATAACATTTAAGAACGAGAATGAATGATATAAGATTTATTGACCAGTTAAAAGTAGGGCAATTTTCCCCCCCTGAAGGTACCGTAGACATACCAAACATAAGAGATTTAGTGGTGGTTACGGGTTCAAACAGATCATTAAGAACATATAGTAGCTTTATATATAGAGAAGGGATGTTAGGAGTTGGAAACTCTAACCCTCAAAGCATCGTAGATATAAGGGGGACTAATAAAAATTTATTGTCTATAAAAAATGCCAACAATAATGGTATAGGTGTAGATTTGGACGGTTTACTATTAATAAAAGAAAGGGATTCCTTTAATTTTAACATGATAAAACCCAAAGGGAGTATAGTATTTGTAAATGGGGAATTATTCATAAAAATATAATTAATGAGTTGGAAAAAAATAATTATTGAAGATGCTGATTCAATATTAGGGAATTTACAAGTAAATGAATTCACTATAAAGGGATCTAATACAGAAAATAGTAGGTTTATAAAGACAGAATCGACCACTACCGGTATTACCAACCAGATAGTAGCCTTAGTTAGTTCAAGTCAAGTTGATGGGGTAATGTTCGATTATGTTATAAGAGACAGTGAGGGATTAAATAAAAGAATAGGAACAGTTTATGTTGTAGTGGGGGATGGTATAGAGTATACCGATATATCGACTTTAGGAATTGGGGAAACAGAAAGTGTAAATTTTTCAGCTATAATAGGAAATAATAATATAATATTATTAATAAATAGTATAAACCCCGGGTGGGTCATAAAAGTTTTATCTAAAACTTTATAAGTAGTTTTATAAATTTTAATATTTATCATAAAATATAACATAACATGGCAGGCGAATTAGTAGCAAGGAGGGGAATAATATCTAAAAGTTTAAGTGGTTTTTCAGCTTCTGACTTTATATCAGTTATAGATACAAATGGGAAAATATTAAAATCTACAACCACAATTGGGGAGATAGAAAGTATTGTTAATGATTTTGAAGATTTTTTAACAACAAGTAACTTTTCTTCTAGTAATACAAATGTATTATCATTAAGCATATCAGGTAATAACATACAATTAACCCCTCAACTTGGTAGTGTTGTTGGTACTAATAATGGGTTAGTAACTGGGGCTACAGTCTTTTCTTATATAGACAACCAAAATTACATATCTAGTAACCAAACGATAACATTATCAGGTGACATATCAGGAAGTGGGAAAACAAGTATATCAACTTCTATCCAAAGTTCCGCTATAAGTGGTAAGGCAAATATCTCTCTTACGGCAACCACCCAATTACTTGCAAACAACAGCAGTACCATTGGTAAAATTACGGGGCAAGATCTTCTAGATTTTTTAGACACAAACCTAAACACTGATAACACAACATATACTTTATCTGTTATTGCTGGTAATATTATAAGATTAGCAGGTAGTAATTCTACAAATAATGATGTATCATTTTCAGGAACGACTAATGAGATTACTGTTACATCAAACACTACTTCAGATAGTTTTGTAATAGGTTTACCCAATAATGTAGTAATAGGAAATAATTTAACTGTTACTGGTAATCTAATAGTAGAAGGTACTACAACAAGTGTAAATTCAACTGACTTATTGGTTGAAGATAAGTTAATAACTTTATCATCAGGATCTAATGGAGCCTCTGCTTCTTACGGATCGGGGGTAGAAATAGATATAAATGCCGGGGTTGGTAATATAAATAATCCAAGAATAGTTTGGGATGCTACTGGTTGGTCTACAAAGGGGACGTTACCAAATTTTACAGTAGGGGGGACCTTAAAGATTACTACTGTCCCAACATCTGGTAGTGGAAATAATGCCCTATTTTTAGATGGTGTTAATGTATTTCGAAAAACACTTGGAGGTTTAGCCTTTTTAAATGGTAGTGATATAGACCAATACACATCTTGGACATTAAACTCCGATGGTTCTTCTGTAACATTATCATCAGGAAATCAATTAACTATAACAGGAGCAGGGAGTATAAGCACAAGTATTTCTGGTAACACTTTAACAATTTCTGGGGTTGATACTACATACACCGCGGGTAGTGGATTAACCTTAAGTGGGGGGCAGTTTAGTGTTAATAATACTGTAATAAGAACTACAGGAAACCAAACAAAAAGTGGTGTTTTAACTCTTAATAATGGTGTTAAACTAGCCGATGGGGGAGAAAGTGGTACCTTAGATTTTGTCGCGACTTTTCAAGTAACAAGTCCAACACCAACTAATATATTGGTTTTATCAAATCAAAGTGCCGTGTGGGTAGATTATTTTGTACAAAGTGGTACTGATGTAAGAACCGGTACTCTAATGATAACTAAGAATTCCTCTAACGCCGGTTCATTTACCGATACCTCGGTTGATCTTGGAGATACCGATACGCTAGAATTTACAGTTGGGTTTCCTACTGGGGGGAACATTGAGATAAAAGCACAATCATCAGACTCATCTACATATAATGTTAAATTTTTAGTAAGAAGCATATAAATAACTATAATAGTTGAAGTAGTTTTGTTATATTATTAGAGAATATTTTGGAAAATGAAAAAATATAGTTAATAAATGGTGGATAATTATTTTAAAATAAAAAAAGGATTAGTAGTTTATGGTGATACGGGGTTATTATTTTCTGCAGGTTTAGATAACACAATAAAAATAGGAGAACCCTCAAGGGAAACCCTTATATCTATTGGAGCAAATTTATTTGTAAAAGAAGTTTTAGAAAATAATCTGAACAACAAATTATTATCAATAGATAATAGTGGTAAAATTTTCTTTACCAATAAAGGTACACTTGGTTTTGTAAGCAGAACCGGAAATATAAATGAAACAATTAATGGTGAGAAGATATTTACTGATCCTTTAGAAGTATCAATACCTTCCAATGGAACTTACTTAAAAGTTGGGAGTACATCTTCTGGCGAATTAAATTTTTATACTTCAAGTTCAGTTAGTGGTGTAATTGGAGCAAAACATACAATAAGCGCAATTTCCACCAATGGTGAAATAGCTTTTGCCACAGCTTCGAATGAACGTTATCTTATAGATAGATTTGGAAATCACGATTTTAAATCGGGAAACATGGTAACTATTGGGAATGTTACAGCAAATAACTTTATAGGTAATTTAAATGGTCAAATTAATACTTCCTTTGCTGGAAACAATACTATTGTTAGTAGAAATGGTAATGGTGATATAAGAGCTAGATTATTTAGATCAGAGTTTGGGAGTACTAATCCCACTATTGGATTTATAATGACTCAGATAGATACTGGTTCTAATAACTTTATAAGACCTAGTACACCTGCTCAATTTAGAGATAGTGTTACTGATGGGAATTACTTATCAGTATCAGGTGGTATCTTAGATGGTGGAACTAACACAACACTCACATTACGTAGCAATGACACTGGTATATCTACGATCAATCTAATAGGTGATAGTCAAGGTAGTGGTATGTTTTATGCAGGACAATCTTCTAGTTATGGTGGTGGTCTTGAATACAACGGCGATGGTTCCTCAACTACTGGTAGTGGTCAAGATAATGTAACGTTATTTAGAAGAAACAATAATATAGATTATTGGACAGCTAGAAACAGTGTTAGTACTAATGACTGGGAGTTCAGAGGAGACGTTACTGCCAAGAATTATTTTGACGGTTCTGACAAAAGGTTAAAGACCGATATAAAGAAAATATCAAAATCAGTATATTCTTATGAATTAAAAACCCAACCAGGGATTACTGTATATGGTACTATAGCTCAAGAAATAGAAAAAACAAATCCAGAAGTTGTTAAGAAACCAAAAGACGGTGAAATGATGTCTGTTAATTACAATAGTTTCTTATCTTTAAAGCTCGCAGAGCAGGAAAATGAGAATAAAGAGCAAAATAATAAGATAGATAGCTTACAACAGCAAATAGATGAATTAAAGGAACTAATAAAAAACAAATAAATGGCTAGAATAGCAAATAGCATGGTGACAGTTCAAGATTTAGATGATATGGTTACTTTTGAAGGATATTCTTATAAACCATTTAAACCATCATACTCTAATCTGAACAAGTGTCTCAATAGATCACAGGTATTAAGTTATATAGATGTTACATTAAATAGACGTATTGATGATAATCAGTTAGTGAGTTACAGTATTATAGAACCTGTTGTTGCTGATGCATTAACAATTGACCCAACTAGTCAATCAGTATCTTCTGTAGCACAAAATTATGACATTGTGGTAACATCAAATACATCTTGGACTGTGAGTGGGTCTGTATCTTGGGCAATCCCTACTCCAGTTAAGGGTTCTAATAATGGTACTGTAAATGTTTCTGTAGCTAGTAATGGAGGTAGAAGTAGTAGAACTAGGAATGCTACATTAACATTTACCGCAGGTAGTATAACTATACAACATGAGATAGAACAGTCTGGTAGCTTTGGTGGTGGTATTTTTACTTAACTAGGGGGAGATTTGGGATTATCATAAAAATATAAACAAATTATAGTATAATCCAAACCCCATAAAAATGTCCAGTAGAATAAATTGGTTCATCAAATAATATAATGTATATTATGCACCAATAAAAAACATAAATAAAAAAAAATTATGAGTAACAAAACATTAAAAAAAGGAGAATTAGGATCTTTAAGAGAAATTAACAAAAGAAACCAAGAATTATATTATAATATTGGTAAATTGGTTACAACAAAAGATCAAATTGACGAACAAGTATCTAAATTTTATTCTGAATTAAAGGAATTAGAAGAAGAACAAGAGGTTATGTTTACTAGAATAAAAGAAGAGTATGGTGAGGGAAATATAAATTTAGAAACGGGTGAATTTACTCCATCTAAATAATATATTTAGGAAATAGTATATTTTTTGAAAAATACTCTATATTTATAATAAAAAAATAAATACTATGAGTGAAACTATATTATCTCCAACAGTTGTACAGAGAGAAAATGATAATACTCTTATAAGAAGAGGTCCTATAAGCTTTGGGGCTGCTATATTAGGCCCCACAGCCAAAGGTCCTGTAGAGATACCTACTTATATAACATCATATTCAGAATTTGTTAATAAATTTGGAAACTCAGTCATGGTTGAGGGTTCACCTAAATCCTACATGACATCCATAGCGGTGCAGCAATTCTTCCAAAGTGGGGGTACTTCTGTTTTAGTCGCTAGAGTAACACCAGGGGAATTTACACCAGCAACTTCAGAAGAAATTTTATCTGGAGAGATTGATGGTGTAGGTAGTGAAGTAAATACATTTGTATTAGAAACATTATCTGAAGGGGCCATAATGAACTCAAATGTAGAAGGAACCAAAGACAATTTAAAGTTTGACATTACAAATGTAAATGAATCATCAGGTACCTTTAGTTTACAAATTAGGAGAGGGGATGATACCCCCAATAACAAAGTAATTCTAGAAAGTTTTTCTAGTCTATCTTTGGATCCCCTATCTAATGACTACATAGTGAAAAGAATTGGGGATATGAAATCTCAATTAATAACAAGTAGCGATATACCATATATTGAAGAAGTGGGTAATTATGAAAATACCTCCAATTACGTTAGAGTAAAAAGTGTAGGTTTAAAAACCCCCAATTACTTAAACAATGATGGTTCTCCAAAAACAATATTTTCTGGTTATATGCCCACAATATTAGAAGGAGGAACATTCGAAAATGGGGATGGTGATAACGTAACTTCTACAAGTAGGTTTTACCATGAAATAAATTCTTCAAATACAGAGGGTCTTGTCCCTGAAGATTATGATGATATGATTTCACTTTTAAATAATAGGGATGATTACCAATTTAGATATTTGGTTGCTCCTGGATTGGTTTCGGAATTTCACACATCCCAAGTTAGCTCATTATCAAATCTAGCTCAATTCAGAGGAGACTGTATGTTTATCACTGATATGGTGGGATACGGCAAAACAGAAACGGAAGTTAAGCAACAAGCCGGAGCTTTTGATACTAGTTACACAACTACACAGTGGCCTTGGTTAACTACTATAGATTCAAATACTGGGGATATAGTAAAAGTAACTTCATCTACAATGATGTTAGCCTTATATACTGCTAGTGATTTAGTGGGGGAGCCTTGGTTTGCACCTGCAGGTACTACAAGAGGTTTACTTAATGCTATAAGGGCAGAGAGAAAATTACCTAAATCATCTAGAGATAATTTATATAGTAGTAATATAAACCCTATATCAACATTACCTGGAGTTGGTTTAGCTTTAATGGGACAGAAGACATTACAAAAAAGAGCTACTGCTACTGACAGAGTAAATGTTAGAAGATTATTAATTGAATTAAAACAATTCATTGGGCAAGTTGCAAACGGTATATTGTTTGATCAAAACACACAAGCAACCCGAAATAGCTTTTTAGCTCAAGTAAACCCATATTTACAATCAGTAAAAGAAAGACAAGGTTTATTTGCGTTTGATGTTATTATGGATGATTCTAATAATACTTCTTCTGTAATTGATAGAAATCAATTAGTGGGTCAAGTTAGATTACAACCGACTAGAACAGCTGAGTTTATTATATTAGATTATACTCTGGAACCAACAGGTACTAGTTTTGAGTAATAAAACTTAATAAAATAATATGGAAATACTATAAAATACTCATGAAGAGGAAATATAGTATTTCTTTTTGTCTTAAAACGAAAAATGCTTATATTTATAATAAAAAACATATACAATGTCGCAATTAGATCCCAACGAAATTTTTTATACACAATTTGAACCTGTACAAAAGAATAGATTTATATGCTACATTGACGGCTTCCCATCATACATGATCAAAGGTATAGGGGGGATAGGCGCTGATGTAGGAAAAGTTAAATTAGACCATATTAACCTTTCAAGATACGTTAAAGGTAAAACTCTATGGAATAGTGTTAGTTTTACAATGTACCAACCAATTACACCACAGGGTTCTCAATCCATAATGGAATGGGTTAGGTTACATCACGAAAGTGTAACAGGTAGAGATGGTTATGCTGATTTTTATAAAAAAGACATAACATTTAACGTATTAGGTCCAAATGGAGACATAGTATCAGAATGGATACTCAAAGGAGCCCAAATAGAAAATTATGATATGGGTGATTTTAATTATAGTGATGAAAATAGTGCACAAGAATTATCAATGACTGTTCAACCTGATTATTGTATTTTAAACTTCTGATTTAGATTACGGGTTTACAAATGTGAATGATATTGGTAACATAATACCATACCACCACCTTTACTATTCGTATAATGCCTAAATAATACGTGTAAACCACGTATTAACTTCGTATATTATACCATGAAAATAAAATAAATAAAATGAAATTAATAGAATTACTTAAAGAATCATCAGAAAATGAGGTACAGTATGCTGTAATGATGATAGGTGGGTCAATGGGAGATAAACCAAGACCTCGCAGTGCCAAAGGACATGCTGGTATGGATGCCTCTTTTGAAGAGTTATTTTCAAAGAAAGATGCCCAAGTTAAGGCAAAAAGGATGAATAAAAGTTCACTATCTTCAGGTGAAAAGAAACATTATGGTTTGAAATATGTTATTGTTCCTGTAGTTAATGGGAAATTTGTTAATAAGATAAAGGAAGATAATATATCTGAAGGTAGTATTAGTAAAGATACTCTTGATAGAATGGATGAGTTATCAAATATAAGAGACTTAAAAGTCTTTAAAACTTATTTAAGAATATTAAGTACAGATTGGATGCAAGAAAATTTTAGTAAAAAGGATATAAAAAAGTTTGTTAATTTACTAATAGACGAAATATAATACTAAACCATGTGTAAAACAAAGAGCTTAAAATTAATGAGCATACTAAAAGAATCGTTTTGTTCTTGCTCATTACCATTAAAAAAAAGAAATACAAAATCAATACCCCCCTATAAGTTTAATAAACTTAAATAAAAAATGTAAATATAACTTGCCCCTACTTAGGGGTTTTTGTATATTAAAACACACATTAAAATAAAAAAATATGAGTGAATTCAATTTCCCAACTGAAGAAGTGGAATTAGCATCGAAAGGACTAATATACCCTAAAAAAAATCCACTTTCTTCAGGTGTTGTAGAGATAAAATATATGTCTGCCAAAGAAGAAGATATATTATCTAACACATCTTTTATTCAAAAAGGTAATGTTTTAGATAAACTATTAGAATCTGTAATAGTAAATAAAGAGATTAATATCAAAGATCTGATTATAGGAGATAAAAATAGTTTATTATTTGCTGCCCGATTATTGGGTATGGGTAAGGATTATAAGGTTACCCATAAAAATAAAGAACACACTATTGATTTATCAAAAGTAGATAATAAAGAAATAGATGAAGAAATTATTACTTCAGATAATGAATTCCCCTTTACTCTACCCCATAGTAAAAATTCAATAACTTTTAAATTATTAAATGGTCATGATATTATAAAAATAGATCAAGAAATACGGGGACTATTAAAAATTGACCCTGAACTTGAGAGGACTACTTCAACTAAATTAAAATATACTATTATCTCCATTAATGGAGACAGTGAGAAAAAAACAATCCGAGAATTTGTTGATAAAGCATTAATATCAAGAGATATCAGAGCATTAAAGGAATATATTGAAAAGATACAACCCGATGTTGATCTAAATTACGAATTAGAAGATAAAGAGGAGGTACGAATCCCAATAGGGATAAGGTTTTTTTGGCCTGACGTATAAGGATGCCCCCCAAATTAGATTAAATCTTTTTTCTGAAATAGATCAAATAGTTACATATGGCGAGAATTACGACTATACAACAGTTTATAATTTTCCCATATGGTTAAGAAAATTTACATTTAATCAAATTAAAAAAAGGCAAGAGAAAACCTTAAACACAAATCTATCAACTGATAGTAATTTAAATATTACAAACCCTGATGGAACAGTAAATTTTAAAAATTTAAAAACATTATCATCTAAAACAGAAGGTAAGTATAAATATTAAGGATGCCAAATAGGCATCCTTTT
>Ga0307930_1003993_pt1 | contig 10508 bp, 13 predicted proteins | sample OrgLakmetageno46_FD_203161 | JGI IMG/M metagenome (GOLD analysis project Ga0307930, IMG submission 203161) | Saline water microbial communities from Organic Lake, Antarctica - #46 | ecosystem: Environmental > Aquatic > Non-marine Saline and Alkaline > Saline | place: Antarctica: Organic Lake... | reverse complement strand
GATGAAGAGGTGAAAATTGCACGACGGGTCGTAAACGACCGGCGATACTCTAAACACCTTACCTCACTAAGTTTGAGATCCCGGTTGCACTCGAAGCGTTTATAGCTTCGAAGGAGGTGCTGGTAAAAATACAAAGAAACACCACTGTGGCATATAGCATATAGCAACAGAAAAATGTAACCTTCAGAACAAGTCTGACTGGGCTGAGTGTCCATTTGCGTAATGAAATTGTAACAAATTACTCTCGAGGTGCCCTTCAGCCATCAAGCAGCAGGAGGTTTTATTTGCCTGATTAGGTTTTTAGGTCTAGTTCGCGCTGCTTTGCTTTTCTTCTCTACCTGTTAGTCTTCTAATTCCGGCCCTTCGGGGCCTGTCTCAGAAATAGGTTGCATGGGTCTAAGTAGCAATGGCCTTCAGAAATAACACTTAAATTAGGGCATATTGGACGTTCTTAAGTATTCAAACTAGGTGAGTAACCAGGCTGAGTATTGCAAGTAGTAAGTAAGTACATGTAACTTCTAACTTCTATGCATAAGAAAGTACAAGTTCCTTGATCATCAGCAAGTAAAATCAGGGGAGTCCCCTGGTATGGGGCCATGTAAAAAAAAGGGCACTCTTTTGGTCTAATAATTTCAGAAACAGCCCGAATACAGCTAAATCCATGTGCTATTCGAAGAAGCTACAAGAAGCTCTACAGTCTTCCTAAACTCGCACGACTACTAAGTTAGCTATCCTGTCTCTGTGAAAATTAACCCCCGAAAAAAATGCGAAAGGATTGGGTGAAAATGGGTTCCTCATTCTCCTCATCTCAGAACTCGTCGGGTGCAACACGCTGCGTACACGTACGTCGTACGATACGTACCTGTTGTCAGATTGATTTTTGTTGTGGTGTCGTGTCATCGTTGCAGCTCGAGCGCTCTGCCCTCCGAGGCTCACCTCTTCGCCTCATTTGCAGTTGATTTGGAAGTGAGTTCAATTTTTTTTTTGAGTATCGAAATTTTAAGCAAATTTGTCGCGAAAGAAAGAGCCAACGGGTCATACCATTTGTGAGCAACTTTCGAGTACATCAACGAAATCTTCAAGCTTACATTTTTTCATTCGTCCGCTTAGGGGTGGTGAAGTATGATGGAAAACAATGCTCCATCTACATATTTAGAATGCAGAACCAATGAGACCATTATGGGCAGCTATTCGATTACAAAGGACGCAGAGGAAAGGAAAGACGCAGATGACGATGATGGTGACGCGAACGACACAGGAGGCGTTCTATTTATCCGCAAGCTATATGAGATGGTTTCGAAAGAGTCAGACGAAATTCTAAGCTTTCAAGTTGATGGATCATCATTCGAGGTGAGTTGAATTTGACCTGAATTATAGCATATGATAAAAAAATTGACATCTACTTGTGTTTGCGCTGATCAGATCAAAGACTCCAAGCGCCTCGAGGCAGAAATTCTCCCAAAGTATTTCAAACAAACTCGATTTCAGAACTTTGTGCGACGACTCTTATTTTTCAATTTTCACCAAGTCTCTGAGTTATCGAGCGAGCAGTCTGTCTACCGCCATGACTTCTTTCATCGTGACAAACCGGTGCGATTCTGTTGCTTTTCTTCTTCTTCTCATAAATGCGTTTTTTCGAAGATGCACACCTCTCCTTGGTTTCAAGCGTTTTGGCCTCTTTCGACCCTATTTTCTCAGGATTTGCTCGACGATCTCAAACGGCCGAGCTCCGAGCCGATGGTGCCGCCGCAGCCCCTCCGCCGAACCATCTCTACTTCAGACCAAACGGGGACTGGTGGAGGGCCCATGAGGCGAACTGCTTCTGACTCCAACTTACAGGTATACAATTGCGGCAACCGTTACGCACGTCCTCGATTAATGGCGTTATGTTGCTTTTCCTATCTTTACGCACGACGTTTTTTCTCGGGTGGCCCTATAGGGTTTCGGGGGCAGCGTTTGGCGGGAAGTGGTGGATGCGAGGAGCGCGCAGGTGTATTACTGGAACACTTTCACTGGCCACATCCAATGGGAGAAGCCTCCTGACTACCAACGCCACGAAGAAGTTGACTTCATGAAAGGTAGCACTTCCGCGTACTCTTCCCCTCCTCTCCCCACCCTTTCCCTTTCCTTTTCCGCTGCACCCTTCTGCTGTTTCCTTCAAAGACTTGCGGTGGTTCTCACGACTTTTTTGTCGCTTCGCACACTCCAGGCATGCTGCCACGCTCAGGCGACGCGACCTCGCCCAATTCCACATCGCCAAGCTCAAAGCGAAGCCGCGTGCCTCCCTCGCCGCCCCCCAAGTTGCCGCTGGATCCATCTGCGAGTGGCGGCGGGCCCCACAACAGCTTCAAAAGCTCCGTTGACTCCAACTCGACTAAACGCCTCTGCAACTCCAACACCGGAGGGCCCCCCAAACCAGCGAGCGGCTTTGAAGCAATAGCGGGGCAGGGCAAGCACGTTCACCAGCTCGCGGACTTGTGCTCGGCCGGCGGCAAAGACGCAGCTGCAGCTTGGGAAGCAGCTCTACAGGTGGAACCCTAATTAGTAATGCATCACTTCCACATTTTTCAACCACATGCCAGCGCTCATGTTCGTAACGTACTCGCACGTTGACATCAACCACACAGATATCGAACGAAGCCCTGGGAGCGTTGCAGCGAGCCCTGTACGAGCGTGGCACTTCGCCGGCGCTGGTGGCTCTAGTCACGTTTGGGATCCGCACCACTCCCTTTCAAGGGCCCAGCGAGCTCTTAACGGCCGTGCGGGAGAAGATGAACTCCCACAACGACCTTTGGGAGGAGCTGAAGCGGTGAATTAATACAAAGACTTATCCGTGCGTTTCTTTGCTTGGATTTTGCTGCTGGTCCCTGATTGTGCTTTTTTCTTGGTGGCCTATGCTCAGGTATCGCGAAGCGCTGGAGCCCAAGACTCCGTGCTTCGAGCAGCTCACGGTTCGGGCCATGTACACAGCGCAAGAAGAGACGCCATCGGACTCGAAAGCCCGGATCAAGAGCGAAACCATGATGATACGCGAGTTCATGTCCTTTGTGGTCACTCGGCTCCAGGTCGTTGTCACTCTCCTTTCTTGAAACATGTTTACTCGCTCTTTGCCTCATCGCGAGTGCGTTCCTTGTCAAGTATACCACTGGCACTCACGCTACTTTCTGTCCTCTTTTTTTTTTCTGGGCCCATTTGGCTGCTTCTCAGACGGTGCACGATGTGTGCGAGACGCACGCTTCGCCGTTGGAACCAGAGCAGCAGCGCGTCCTTGCGTCGTGCTTGCACCTCTGGTGGAACCACGCCAACACCTATTTGTAGCTCTTTACGAAGTAGAACTAGTGAACGTTCAATGCGCCGCTGCTGCGGGTCTCGACACTGGCAAAGGCCTAAGTCACTGAAGAATGAGCACAAAGGCGCACCCTTTCTCTACCCTCTGCTCTTCCGATCTTATACTGCACAGTAAATACTAGTTATAGTTACAAAGTTATAAATCAAACGTCTTGATTCTTTCTAATTACTAATCACATAGGAATAACCCATTTAATTCAAGGCGTTATTCATTGACGTTATAAATTACAGAGAATCATTTTTCTATTGGGCGGGTATATCAAATATTAATTTTTATGTATTATGATCCTGATCCCTTCTCCGAACTCCTCCATGTCCGATGTCCGCTTACTCTAACTCTAGGGCTAGAGGCTAGAGGGCGCAATTAATATATCAATGACAGGGATTCAGTAGCGCTTGAAGGTTTGAAGGTACCTAGGGGATGGGAGCACAATCCACCTAGATTTGATTAGCGATTACAATTGGCGAAACATTGGCGTAGGGTGTTGGGGTGGGATTACGGCGCATTTTCGCATTTTGCTATGTGCTGCATAGTTTAACGTTTACCCGTGTAGATACCTGCACTCAGCGCCTCTCCTCCTCTAGTGCTTTTCGTAGCGCATCGTTGAGCCGCCCTTGCTCAAGTGATCGCCGCTTTAGCGCTCCAACCTCGGCTTTGTAGCGCCTTTCGAGCACAACCAGCTGCTCTGTCAGGTCGCTTTCTCGCTCGCGCAACTGAAGCACTACAGGGTTCATGCGGACCTGTTCCTGGAGCTCATTGTAAGTGTGACGCCAATGAAGCTCTCGTGACTTCAGAAGCACCTCGCACTCAATTTGAGCTTGAACGATTGCTCCGTTTAAGCGGCTTTCTAAGTGCGCAGCTTTGCTCCGCAGTTGTTGCACTTCTTTAGCCTGAGAAAATCGAAGGGTGCATGAGCAAGAGCAGAATCGTTCCTTAAAAGTAGTGAGATCGGGAACAATTACGATAAATATCACCGATGAGGCAAGTTGCCGTTTCAAATCTTCAGCATTATCGGCAGAGGTAGCATTATCACCCTTCGAAGCTTTTAGCGCATGGGCCCGCAAGACTCGTTCACGCTTCAATTCGGCATCGTGTTTCCGAGCCAGCATCTGTTTTGTAATAGCATAGACGCAGATTAAATGCTCCTTGTACTGGCACAAGCATTCATTTGAGATTTGTTCAAAGCATAGTTGATTTGATTACGTACTTCGAATTGCCGATTGATTCGTTCCGACTCAACTCTCGCAGCGCGATGCGTAGATTCCTGGTGGGTCAACAGGGCTGAATGCAGCGCGGCCTGAGCGTGCTTGTTTTCTTCACGCTCACGTGCCAGCTCATCTTCGAGTCCTTTAATGGAAGCACCCTGAGCTCGGATGGTTTCCGCGGCCGCTGCAGGCGTCATTGGAACAACTCCCATTTCGCCCTGGAAAACATTTCCAAAGTAAGTCTCCCATTCGGTTCTAAACTCGCGCAACTTCGAAAGTTCTACGGCATTAGGATCGTCAACTCGTCGGCTTTCAACAATCTTAGATTGTACATTTCGAGAGAGATCAAAAAGTATTCGAGTCGCGGCTTTGCTTCCGTAGGGATGCGTCGTGCAGCGCTGCTCAGCGCGCAGGCATTCTTTCTTCAAATCCATTCCTGTTGCCGGGTTCATTTCAGATGATAAGCCACCTAGAGCTGCCCGAGTTCACGGAATAAGCAACGCTTTGTGGATTACGATTACAGCACTTGAGAGCTCTGAGCTTTCCCACGTAACAACTGAACTCTATTTTTCTCTACAGTTGTCAAAGCTAGCCTCTAGCTTGAGAGTAGAAGATGGGGCTAAGTTACGGTTATGATTTTGAAAATTTTTTGTTTCAGAATTCGTGCGTGATAAGTACGTACCGGTATGTACTTATGTACGGATCAGAGCTCCGGTGCGCCGAAGCTAATAATGAGTAAGCTGTGGCTCTAACGTCGACTGTGGGGTATCTTCCATTCTTCCATCATGCGCCAAAATGTCTAGGTTCCAGCTCTTAGCAGATTCAGATTCGGGAACTGGTCTCGAAAATCTCCAAAACTTATCTGAAAATGAACGATTGATCCTACGTGAACGCCGCAACGATGAAGTGGAGGCCATCCAGGCAATCTACGGCGATGACGTCTCGATTAACTACGACGACGAGAACGGTGGGATAGAGGCATGGCTCAGGCTCTTTCCTTTCAAGCTATTGTCTTCCTCTCTTGGCTTCCTCAACTATGCTAGTAGGCTAGGCATAGCACGAACTCGGCATGTCAACACTTTTCGCTCCTTTTTAAAAATGCATTGCTGTGTCCCTGAATAGCTTTGGTCTAAATTTGCTTTTATGTCCACGCGAAGAGGTATCTTGTAAGAACGAGCATAGACGAGAGTGTGTTCAACTATACTGAGCAAAGTAAATGGTCTCTTCTCTTCTTTTTTTTTTCATGTTGCAGAATCCATCGCAGTAAGTCTACGGGTCGACGCTGATGCCTCGACTAGCGATACACCCTCGATTGGGTGCCGACTTGTGGTTAGGCTTGGCAAAGCCTACCCTCTCGTGGCTCCTCGTCGAATCGAGATTGCTGATTGGCCTAAAGTGCTCGGGCATGAAGCGGCCAAAGAACTTCGAGTGGAGCTCCAACACGTCATAGCCGAAGCACGGGGCAGCGAGGTGCTGAACGACTTCTTTACCACCTCGAAGGAATTCCTCACGACGCGCGTTCCTAGGAGTAGTCCCGCAATTAGCCTCGAAAGTTCGATGCGAGTCCGGGTCGAAGACGCTCGCCTCGCAGCACAAGAGGAAGCTCAGCGCCATGATGCGTTGGAGGCGGAAGAAGAAATTCGCTGTAAGAAAATAAAAGAAGACGCGTTTTTGGAGACTCTGAATAAGGAGTTAGCTGATGAAAAACGGGCCTTCTCAAGACAAAGAGCCTTGTCAATTGAGCATGAAGGCAACCGGCCCAGAAGTGAGGATAGTGGTGGCAGTCATGACGATGATAGTGACAGTGACGAGGCTCCTCCGAGAGGAACCACTAGCCGCTACCTTTTGGAGTATCATGTATTGGGAAAGCTCGGAGAGGGCGGTGGCGGCTCTGTAGTCAAAGCGCGGAACCGGCTGGACAAGCGTTTATATGCGGTCAAAATTATTAACTACAGGAAAACTTCGAAGAAAATTTTGCGCGAAATTTTGACGCTCAGTCGGCTAGTGCACCCACACATAGTGCGATATTACGGAGCGTGGCAAGAATTTGATGAGGGCGGGCCAAGCATGTCGACTATCAGTGCCTCTACCGACGAAGACGAAGCCAAGGTTAGCCGAGGCAGCGACCACAGTAGCAATAGTTCGGACAGCAGCGACAGCGACGCAAGCGGCCAGGGCTTCTGGCAAGCACGCGGCTCTCCCAAGTGCTCGGACCTCCAAGACGGCTCCATAGGAGACGGCTGGGATGACGACGAGGACGCCTCACGCGCGTCGCACTATTCGTTCTCGCTGGGCGATGAGTGGAGTGCACTCGACGCCCATGGAGCGTCGGTCGAAGACGGCGTCAAAACAAAGGCCTTCTTGTACATGTAAGTTTTTAACTGATTGGTAGTAAATAGTGGCATCATTTTCCTGTGGACCTTGCCTTACATGTATCTGGTTTTCAATTCATTACAATGTATCACTGAATTCAGCGCCATGGAGTACTGCGAACGAGATCTGAAGTCCGTAATTAACGACGGTAATTTGGCGAACAACGAGGCAGAAGTTTGGCGGCTGTTTCGACAAATCCTGGAGGCTTTGGAGTACACGCATCGTTCAAAAATCATTCATCGGGAGTGAGTCTTCACATGTATCTCTGTTGTTCAAAGTCCTTCGCTCCTACGAGTTCTCTCCGTGGCAATCATGTATAATATGTGCTTTTTGCTTCACAGTTTGAAACCGGCGAATATATTTTTGGATAGCCTTTCCAACGTCAAGCTTGGCGATTACGGCTTAGCTGTCAAAAAGACTGCTCTCTTGAAGAAAGACAATGAGGAAACTACTCCAAGTGTGGACAAAACCACCGACCACTTACCGCGAGATCCGGATCAAGCCGGGTTGGGATCAAAAGCATCTGCTGATGGCACTCACGGCACGGACGAAGACTTGACAAGAGGTGTCGGGACTGCGTTGTATAGTGCCCCGGAGCAAGGTGAGTCACTTTCATAGAACATTGTACCTATCGATGAAGCCTACGTGTAACTTCCCTCTATGCGCTTGTCGGTCACCCAGGAGCGAGCAAATATGCTGACAAAGTTGACATTTGGGCATCCGGGATCATCCTTTTCGAAATGCTGAACACCTTTCAAACGGGGATGGAGCGAATTGATGCCATACTGAATTTACGCAAGCACTGCCAATTTCCGAGCGGGTTTGAAGCGCTATATCCCGAAGCTTCGGCAGTCATGAAGTGGTGCTGCGCATTCGACCCTCAAGATAGGCCCACCGCGTCGGAACTCTTGAACTCAAGCTTGGTGGTGAGCAAGATTGACGCCGATCGCGAGTACCTCAAAGCGTCCCTAGCCATCACCACCAACCCCCGGAGCCGGGCTTACCCTCTCCTCGTGGATGCCCTCTTCAAAGCCCCGGCTCCGTCGGGCATGGCCGCGAGCTTCCTAGTGGAGTCCAAATATGCGCCGAGCGAGCCCGTGTCCCTGCCTCACTTGCGCATGCTCGGCGCAATCAACGAGGCTCTGGCGCACATCTTTCGCCTGCACTGCTCCGCCGCCGACTACTTGACGCCGACGCTGAGGCCTAAGAGCGGCTTGTTCGACTGTGGGCGCCTTGCTGCTGCCGCTCTTTCCCACCCAGCCGAATTGATCGACCCTTCTGGCCAGGTACGGCAACATATCTCCCCATTGGAGAACGACTGTAGTATCCGATTGAAAGAAGGCTTTTGACATCGTTTATTTGCCTCTGTTTATTTGCACCCTACAGGTGGTGCTTCTTCCAAGTGAGTTTTCTGTGCCCTTGGCCCGGCATCTGGCCCAGTTGCGTGTCCCCACTCTGAGAAGGCACGTGTTCAGTAACGTCTATCAAAGTGGCTCGCTCACCTCCAACACCGCAGCAGTCTCGGTGCGCCACGAGGCCGCATTCGACATCGTGGACCACCAAGAGCGGTGCCAGAGTGTGGAAGCCATCATTGTGGGCGTAGACGCAGCCCACGCCTTGAAGCCCTTCCTTGTAGCAGGCCCTGCGAGCGTTGTGTTGAAAATTGGCGACACGAAACTTACGCTGCTCCTGATTCAGCTCTGCGGGTGTGGTGCAACTCCCGGAAGAGAGCTGGTTCGTTCCTTTTCAGGCCTGTCGTCGCAGGCAGCTGTTGACCCAGCTGTGAAAGAAACATTCTCGAGGGCCTCCGAGGACTTCAGCTCGACACTTTTTGCCGAAGTCTTCGTGCCTCTTCCTACCGAACCTTTCGCTGCGCTACAAGCTTTGCGCACGCGCATGAAAGGGCTGCGCAGTTCAGACAGGCGCCGCAATCGACTCATTGATGACGTTTGCATGCGTATTGATGCCATAGAGGATACTTTAAGCATGCTATGCCACCTCGGGCTCCTCAGAAGAGAAAGCAGTCCTGAGCATGGGAGTGAAGAGGAGTCCGCGAAATGGAATGGGAACTTACCGCAGCCCTACCCTGGTGTAACCGTGACCTTAGACCTCGGCCTGTGTGATCGCCATGGCGTTCATACCTCGGGGCTTGCGTTTTCCGTGAGCTTACTTTGCTCGGAAGAGCGAGGCCGGAAAACCGCTGAAGCAACATCCATCAAAGTTGCCGAAGGAGGGCAGTACGATGAAGTCCTTGATGTGTTTCGCAGCCCTCCTCTGCGGCCCACTGACCCCAGCGTAGGGTTTGGAGTGCGCATTCCGGTAGAAAGGTTAGCACGCAGCATCACCAGCGAGCCGCCCGCGACAGCACGGCCAGTGGAGAGTCAAGTGGCCGTTAGGGTGCAGGTGGTGAGCGCATCGCCAGAGGGGTACGAAGAACACGCCGGCGAAAGAGAACGCCTTTACGTGGCTGCTTTGTTGTGGGCTGGAGGGGTGGCGGCCGATTACATGCCTGTCAACAGCGAGCTCGGAGGCTCTACGGACCCAGGAGCGTGTCGCGAGCAAGGCGTGGCGTTTATCGTGGTGGTGAAGCCCCATATGTTGCACCGCGACGGCACAGTGAGGCTCCTGCACAGCGCGCACGGGAGCCACGCGGGCGTGTGGCGAGCAGTGCACGTCAACGATCTCGCCTCGCGGATCACTTCGATGCAAACCCTCGAGCCACCGTCCTCAGGACCAGGAGAGGCGGTGACAGGTAGCGAAGGAAAAGGCCCCACCAAAGTGCAAACTTCGAGCACTTCGTCCAGCCCCAATGTTGTCTTTGTGGGGAAATGCGCTGATTCAGCTGCGACGACGCGGCGTGTAGTGAATTTGCTTGCCACGAGACAAGGTGGGTTGCACGCAGATGATGCATCGGTGGTTCTGGTCGTCGGTGTGCCATTTGTGCACCTGCGCCGCTTATCGACGATGCACATGGCAGGAGAGCCTGCCCACGCCGCTGACTTTCCCTCCAAGTACCAGTCACTTTTGTTAGAACTTCGAGACCGGCTTGCAGACATGTCAGAGGAAGTTGAAGAGGAGCGCCGGCCCAAGAAGAACGCAGGAATGGCAGGTTCAGCCAGTGCTGCAGTGCCGTCGACAGCTCTTGTGTTCAGCAGTGTTGATGCGAAATTCGACCTTGTGTACTTGAGTCCTGTCACAGACGCGCCGGTGTCCAAATCTGCTTCAAATAAGGGCAAAGCCAAGCGAAGAGGCTCAGCTTCCTCAAGCAGTACAGGAGCGAGAAGATAGGCGTAGTATTTCCAATTTGATGTTCAGCTATGGCCACTTGCTTGAGATTCCTGGCGATGTTCCTAATTCCATACTTTACAGGCTGTCGCCGGTTTACATACCAGCCCAATATCATATATGTATGTATTATGTAGCAAGATGGTACGAATCACAGCACGAATTTGATGCGCTGCATGTTGACATGTTGACTGCCGAATTTATCTCCTCTAGGGGCTTTAGCCCCGTAGGAGGACTCTACCCGATTTATATGCCCGTTTCTCCGTGTCTCCGTGGACATTTTCGTCGTTTGTCGT
>Ga0307930_1003992_pt1 | contig 10509 bp, 9 predicted proteins | sample OrgLakmetageno46_FD_203161 | JGI IMG/M metagenome (GOLD analysis project Ga0307930, IMG submission 203161) | Saline water microbial communities from Organic Lake, Antarctica - #46 | ecosystem: Environmental > Aquatic > Non-marine Saline and Alkaline > Saline | place: Antarctica: Organic Lake... | reverse complement strand
CAGCGATTAAGCGTCGTCCCCTCGCAGACAGCGTCCTCAGTGGCTTAGAGCCAGACACCACCGATTACCAAGAGCGTGACAGCGAAGGTTTGTACTTCCGTGTGAAGACCAACGGTGGCAAGTCCTGGGTTTTACGGTACAAGCGACCCAATGGTAAATGGGCCTTGAAAGGCTTAGGCGGATACCCAGGTGTGTCGGGTAAGTTGGCACGAGAGAACGCCAAAGAGCTGCTAAAGCAGTCCTCAGACGGTGAAGACCTTGTACACCTGAGTTCGGGTATACAAGAAAAGGTCACTTTTAAAGAGGCTGCTGAAGACTGGTATGACCGTAAGCTGAAGGCGGGCCGCGTAGCGGGTAGCCTGAAACAATACCGCCTCTATCTGAACAAAGACATCTATCCAATCATAGGTGACAAGGCCTTAGACGCTGTTACGCGACTAGACTGTGCAGCGATCCAGTCCGGTATGGAAGCCCGTGGTGCCGGTGTTATCGCCGGTAAGATGAGGTTATGGATCAATCAAATCTTCTCATTAGCTATGGCTCAGGGCCATTGCACGGTAAACCCCGCGAGTGAGTTACGGTACTTGGCCCAGCAAGGTCATAGGGAAACGCCGCACCCTCATCTATTGGAAGACGAGTTGCCGGCTTTCCTTATAGCCCTTAGAAAGTCTACGAGTAAACAGATCACGTTAACCATGACACGTTTGGTGCTGCGTACAGCGTGTCGTCCAGGTATGGCTCGCTTTGCAGAGTGGGTGGATATAGATTTGGACAATGCGTTGTGGACGATACCGGCTGCTAAGATGAAGATGCGTCGAGATCACCTTATACCGTTGTCCACTCAGACAGTGGCTGAACTGCGAACCATGCACGAAATGTCAGGGCAGGGTAAGTATGTGTTCCCAGGGTTTGGCACTATCAACCCAACTATGAGTGAGAACACCATTAATAAGTGTCTACGGCTGGTGGGTTATAAAGGGAAGCTTGTCGGTCACGGTGCCAGGCACACAGCCAGTACGCTGTTACGTGAACACCGTTGGGACAAAGACTACGTTGAGATGCAACTGGCACACGTTGAAGGCGGTGACGCTGGTGTGTACAACCAGGCCCAGTACCTGGATAAACGGCGGGAGATGATGGGTTGGTATAGCGACTACCTGGATTACTTGGAGTTCGGTGGTACCAAACCCACTATCTCGTCTTAGCTACAACGGAACGCTGCATTAGCAACTTACTGTAGGTGTAGACATCGGACAGTCTGAACTTAACGGGAGCCATTCGGTCATCCCGTTCTTTAAATCCCTTGGGGCAATTAGGGTCATTGGTTCGGCGCCGATCCAGTTCAGCAATACTGAAACCTAGAATAGCAGCAGCTTCTTTCTTTCTAATCTGCACATACGCAGGGTCAATAATTTGCTGGTTCAGATTCTTCATTTACGCATACCTTTACCGGTCGATGTGGGCTATGACCTGATCAACCGTGATTTGTTTGATGGTTCGGGTGGGTATCCACTCAGTGGGCACGGTGTTTGGTTTGATAGGTTCAATCGGTTTGCCATGCAGTTTACGTTGAGCCATGTAATACCAACGTGCAGCGGCTCCAACACGGAGCATGCGATTCAACCATTCTTGGTTTAGTTCAGCGACAGGGCAGTGCCCCATCATGACAGCGCGATGCCCTCTGGCCAGTGACTGAGCCACTTTGACACTAACGTATACATTCTCTTTACGCCTGTAGATGCCAATGCGAAGACCGATGACACCGGTATCTAAGGCTTTGCGAGGACCGTGAAACCCGGGTTCTTGGACAGCGTGCTTAGGTCGCCGCCTTTGCAGGTTCTCCCAAGCATCGTGCAGGTTGCGGGTGTATTGCTGCTTGTTGTTGACGGTGACTCGCCATAAACCGTTGACGTGAGAGATCCCCCAAGGGAGATACAAAACGTCACCGTTGATAACGGTACGGCGCCAGTCTGGGCCTGGCTGGGTAAAGTCGGGTGTCATAGGTGTCTGCAGTTTTGAGTGCTTTGTAACCCTTGGATTGGGCTACGACTTTCCAATTGATGTCCATCGTGGCCCTCCAGAGGGTTACTGTTGTAAGCGAAAGTGTGCTTCTGCTTGTTCATACGCAGCCATACAATTGCGGTACGACTCTAATTTAAAGTTGTGCATGGCATTAAGCCTGTCTTGTTCTGCAGAATACAGAGGCACAAGAAATGCTTTGTTTACGGTCTTAATGGTTAAATTCAATATGCTTTGATTGCCCTGTTTTGTGAGCTGATCTAAAAAATCCGTACGGTTACCGTCAGATTGACGATACCTCATAATGATTTCTGCTACGTCAGCTATGTTGAGGCAATCCTCTGTATAGTCTTCAGCGCGTGCTTGCAGAGACGCAAAAAGTACCAGTACAAGGAGCAAAATTTTCATGCGTGTGTCCTAAAAAGTTCAGGGTTTTGCGGAGCCATACAGTCACGCAGGAACTCTTCGTGACAGAGGCGGTGCATTTCCCAGGCATAGTTAACGTGATCAGGGGTACTGATCACAAAGGGGTTGTCAGATTGACCAGCGCCATTACGCCAGTCTTGCTGAGCTAAGGCAACAGGAGAATGCGTGGGCTTGTCTGTTTTCTATGGCGCGCATAGCCAACATGGAGAAGATGCAGCAGTATTCAATCCTGTACATATAGTGTTGACGCGTACGGAGAACATCAGGACGGTGAGAACTAAAATTAGCGTTTCATGGTTTAGCCTCTTTGCAGGAGTCTCAGTGTTTCAGTTTCGTTCTTCCGTTTTCATCCAGATCGTCTGTCAAATGTTGTACCTCACAGTCACTGACAGGCTCAGGTGGGTCAGTATTACTCCGGTGGTGACATTAAAGCAGTACCGACGCATCTTTAACTGACTAAGAATAAAAGTACGGCTGAGTTGATTAGTGGCTGGTTCAGTATTAGAGCAATCCAGTAGTAAGTCGTTGCCTTAGCTTTCTTTTGGGTTGGGTTACTTTGTTCTGATGTCATGTCATTCCTAAGGTTGTTGAGTGGTTTTACCGGTGAGAAGGTTGGGTAAATTGTTACCCGCCTACCACCAAGTCGTAGAGAAGATCAATGGTGCATTCCCTTTGCTATCGATCTCCTGTGGCGTCCTGCCATTTCTTTTCCTAAACCTCTGACAACTGCACTGGGTCGAGTTAAACCAGAAGACTTGAGAACTGTCATCCCTAACAGTTTTCACCAAGCGACCGGAGGTCGCCTGTGTCTACTGAGACTGGCTTCAAGTTAGGTTATGTGTAAGTTCGGTGTCCCGTATCATTGCAGTTGGACAACGTTGGGGCATAGTATTCAGAGGTATCAAATAGATTGAATAAATACAATGTCACTGGAGTTAATGGATTGATTAGTTGTTCGCTTAATAAACGTGGCAGTGCAGAAAGGTAGAAAGATTACTGTCTATATTATGGGGCTAACCCATTGTGTAGGAGGTGTAAGTCCGCCGGGGGGGGGGTACTTGGTTTTTTCATGCAGTGTTAGCCAGAACTGCCCTCGTAGGCATTTTTGAATTTAGCTAAAAAGTTTTGGTTAGATGGCTGGTTCAAATCCATGTTGAACCAGTGTTACCGCGAAAGCTTGTGAGGTTTAGGCCGTTTTCTTCGTAGTTTTTATCTGCTGGGGTTTGATCAGACCGGCTTGCTCAAGTTCTGGCCGGAACTTATTGATAGTTCTTTGGTATGTCTTGTCAATAACGCCGTACTTTTGTTTTAAGCTTTTGAGTTTGCTACCAGCGAGGTACTCAGTTCTTATTTTGACTATCAAATTGAACTTCTCTTTGTCACGTCTTTCTGAGGCTGACGCTTTCCGCCGTTGGTGCAGGTAAGTTCGATCAATCCTCGCCATGCCTGGCTTAAACCAGCTGGCTACATATTCAGCGTGGGCTTCATCCGGCACCACAAAAATATGTGGTGTTTCCAACGTAGTGTTCGGATTTCTGACACTGGTTCTGGCAATGCACTGGTAAGCGGTTTCGTGACAGCGTTCTCTGAGAACCGTCTGAATGATTTCATCAGGACACTGATTGTGGTGTTTGGCGAAGAGCTTTAATGCGTTGGTTTCATGTGCATCCGGCCTTTTGGATGATAGAAAAATAGCATGGTGGTATTCCGTGTGGTCGTTCTGACCATGTGCCGATGATGAGATTCGTTTATATGGGTAGCCTTCCCAGTATTCATGTTCATCCTCCTTGTTATTAATAATTAAAAGGGTTGGTTTGCCTTGCATGATATTTTGGGCGACCTCTTGTGCGTACAGCCCTACAGTTTGGGTTGAAGTCACAACTTGCCCATGATGAGTAAGGCGTTCGTTCGCTTTTTCGTTTTTGAGTCTGCTCGACCATCGACCTGCCTCAATGAGAGGGTATATGACGACATCCGCAGCATGTTGGTCCTCCAGAATTACTTTTGGGTCTACCTGAGTTTCAACGATCGGCATGATCATTACCTTTCCCACAACAAATCCTACTAAAGTATCATGTACTTGTGAGCTTAATATCGCCATTTGTTTGGAATGGGTGACCAGGTTTCCGAGCTGCTCCCAATCCGTTGCCAGATAAAATGTCAATACCCTACCATTGCTGTTCTGTGACGTGTTGTACATGACCTCATGACCGGCCAGCAGAAACTCCAGTAGGTCGGCTACGTCTTTGCTCACGCTGTTATCAATGCCGGATCGGATGTTGTTAATTCTTCTCTGGACATCTTCCTCGGTGGCAGAGCCGTTCAGGGTGACCTTCTGGTAGGTGGTACCTGGACACGACTCTGTTTGGATTAGTGTTTCCCAGTTTGACCCACTGTCCTTGTACTCGTAAGAAACACGTACATGATTCACAAGGTTATCAGGAACCTCATCAATAATTAACCGGACATCTCGCAGCTTTTTTGGATCCACCGTTCTAAGTGCTTCATGGGATACAAAGATCACTCCGCCTTCTTTCTGGTCTAATCTGGCATCTAATGCTTTGCGAACGCTGTTTGAAGGAGGCAACGTGTCACTATCAATTCGTTGTAAAAGTATTTGAGAACCAGCAACCTGGTTTGATATGGCTTTGAAGTCATCATAACTCTGAGCCGTCAGTTTTTTGGTTTTGGATGAGAAGATCACTTTTTCATCTGGGTTATCGATAATGAATGGGTAAAGATATTCAATGGTGCGCTGAGTCTTTCCTCCCCCACATCGGCTTCTCACGTGTAATACTTCGTTGGTCATTGTGATGTCCCTTTTTATGTAAGAAAGGGGGCATTGTTTCACTTCAGAAAATACTTTGCATAATTTTTTTGTTTAGTCTGTGGTGTTGCTGTGATCAGGGTTATCGGGTGAATCGGCTACAAAACGAATAGAAGGGAAGGTTTTCGGTGGTCGTAATCTAGAGATCTACTTTGGTAATCCTATTGATCTGATTCCACCTCTTTGCTGGAAGGCTCAGTTTGATGATTAACCATTCTATTGTCCGCCGTACGTTCCGATCCTTTGCTGGTGGTCAAGAGGAATTGATTGTTTGCTTTCAATGTTGATTTTCTAATACAAATAAAACATTTAATTGATTAGCTACAAACGCCTCTTTCTAAGGTTGTCCGTGTGACATAGTAAAACCGTTTGCGTGTTCTACCGTTTTACGTGCGTGTAAAGCGTCGTTAAACTCTTCAAAGTATCCCAGGTGTTTGTACTTACCCAGTAACCTCATGGAAGCTAACCACTTACGGTTAGGCTTGTGCCACCTAACGCCTGTAGCACCACTGGTGTTTTTAATATTCTTAGTAGCGTTTCGTTGGTTTACGGATAGAGTCACTGCACGCAGATTGGTCAAAGTGTTGTCAGACTTGTTTCTGTTGATGTGGTCTATAGGTAGGTCAGGCCACTCACCGTAGGATATGAACCACGCAATTCTGTGTGCTGCTATGCGTCTACCAAGTATGTATATTGCCAGGTACATACAGGAAGTATGTTCAATGCTTTTGAGTGCAAACTGCCTGTTAAAACAGATGTCTCCATAGGTTAAAGGCGTCACGTACTTCCAAGTGAATTTGCCTGTCACTGGATCGTATTTGAGCTTTCTATGTATTTCTTGCTCTTCTGCACTGGAAGGCGTAACAATCTTGTTACTTTTCAAAGGTTAAGCTCCATTTTGTAGATTTTTCACAGAACGCCTCTTAGTTAGTAGTCGCTTAATCAACTGACCTGACGGCCAGCAGATCAAGCTCCTTGTTTCCCATTTTCAGGTCATCTGAAGGATTCATAAAAGGGTTCGGAGTGCCCCTGATCCACTGTTAACACTCCTGGCCTGTAGCCCGAGGCGGAGCCGTAGGGCTAAAGGGTCAGGAGTGTATAGGAAGAATATAATATACAAAACTATGTAAATTTACGTTGTGTAACGCCATCCCGCAGGCCACCTAACCTGTAAACCATGTGATTGAAAAAAGGGGACACTTTCCCTTTAAGAGCCTTTAAGGAAAAATGTCCCCTTTTCTGTGGGGTGTATAGTTCATCGTCCTGAGCCACCACCGTGCCCCAAGGTCGCAGCTTGCTGCGTAACGCAGGGAGTGCGGTGGTGGAGAAGGGCGGTGAGCCTAGAGGAAGAAAAGGTGTGTGTTAAGTCTATAATTGTCATTTCATGGTTTCTCCTTTTATATTTCAATAGCTACAGTGCTTGGCTGCGCCCGCACTGTAGCTATTGAAATTAACTTTGAGGTAGGTTGGAACTCGATGCTACAGGCACCGCCCGCACACGCCTGTGCGCCCATGGTGGAAATGTCCGTGTACTCCTGTTGACCCATCTCCTTGGTGAAGTCGATAGGCACCATGGTTCGCTTGATGGTTTCCCACTTGTGCAGTAAGTGACAATCCTTGAGGCAATCTGTCATCGCCTGCATGTCACCCGCGAAGTAGTTATCCGAGAACTGAACGGCACGACGTACCCAGTCCCTCTTGAGAAGGTCGTGGCTGCCGTGTTGACTCAGAGTCTGCCCAAGGTTCTGGGCTGTAGAGCAAGCATCCCACAGGTTGCCTAAGAAGGCGTGCAGTCCATCAACAATCAAACCAGACGCAAACATAGCCGCAGGCCCATAGATTTCATGGATCTGCTCTGCGGTACGGACTTCGGTGAAGGGTGCCTGGGGGAAGGCCTTGTCACCAAATGCTGACATCAAACTGATGCCGGCAAACCACTGGCGATTGTCCCAGATGTAATCGAACACTTCGTCCCAGTCATCCAATGGGCCTGTGGCGCGTGCGAGGAGTTTCATCAACTCTTCACCCATTCACTAAGTTTATGTCGTAGCAGTGTGCTTGCTGCTTACAAGCGGTTCCTGGATCGAGCTGTCAAGTCGGCTGCACTGTCAGAGAAGCGGGTTTGAATTGATCACGATCCAGAGTGTTACTGTATCGGCTGTATACCGCCGGTTCTGCTCAATTGGAATAATTAGCGTGCCGGTAGCCCGACTTTGTCGTGGACGGAAGTTCAACTTTTTACCCTTTTGCGACCAGTGGTGACGTGGTGTAAGCGTGAAGCCTGTTTTAATGCAATCGTGATTAGGGTGTAGGGTCTGTATCGGTTCTGGTTCAAATGTTGATAGCCTATCGGTCCACGCCTTTTCTGTTTTCAGCGGACTATTCACAGTAAGTCGCTAACGGTGAAGGACGGGCAACCCACTGATGCCGTTGTTTTACTGGCTCAGATCGAGTAAAACCACCGGCTACCTCAAGAACTTTTGTGCAACTTTGGCAAACGAATGGCGCTGCTTCATCACCTAGACTGGGCGTTCATGGATACCGATAGTGTCAGTCAAAGTTGTCAGACTGAAAAAAACCGTGAAGTAATGGAGTTCCCTGGATGACTGAAGATAAAACCACACATTCCCAGACAGCGTCTTTTATCTGGTCTGTCGCTGATTTGTTACGCGGGAATTTCAAGCAGAGCCAGTATGGTCGGATCATTCTGCCGTTTACAATATTGCGACGCTTGGAGTGTGTTCTGGCGCCAACGCAAGATAAGGTTCAGGCCGCTGCGGCAGAACACCAAACCAAGCCAGACTCTGTTCGTGAAAAGTTCCTACTGAGAGCCAGTGGCCACGACTTCTTCAACGCGTCGCCACTGACACTGGCGACACTTTCGGACAGTCAGACTGCCGAAGATCTTATGAGTTATGTGCAGTCGTTTAGTAAAGACGCACGGGAGATTTTTGAACACTTTCATTTTGAGGATTTTGTTCAGCAACTCAGCGCTGATGACTTGCTGTATCAGGTGGTTCAGAGGATCGCCAGCTTTGACCTCAGCCCCAAGCGTATCAGCAACTTTGGCATGGGGATTATCTTTGAAGAACTGATCCGTAAGTTTGCTGAAAGCTCAAACGAAACGGCTGGTGAACACTTCACGCCGCGTGACATTGTTCATCTAACCACGTCACTGGTTTTCACCGGGCAGGATCACAAGCTTCAGCCGAACAACATCGTTACCATCTACGATCCAACGGCTGGCACCGGTGGGTTTCTGTCAGAAGGGGACGTCTATGTCCAGCAGATCAGTGAGGACGTCACGGTCTCTTTACACGGACAAGAGTTGAACCCTGAGTCGTACGCGATCTGTAAGGCGGACATGCTAATCAAAGGGCAGGGGATCAGTAACATAAAATTGGGTAATACCCTTTCTGATGATCAACTTAAGACAAACACGTTTGATTTCATGCTGGCCAATCCACCCTTTGGTGTGGAGTGGAAGAAGGTTCAAAAACAGGTTACCGACGAATACAAACACGGTGGTTTTGACGGTCGTTTTGGGCCAGGTCTACCCCGTGTGTCAGATGGTTCGTTATTGTTCCTACTGCACCTGGTTAGCAAGATGCGTGATCCGCGTGACGGTGGTTCACGCATTGGTATCATTCTCAATGGCAGTCCGTTGTTTACCGGTGGCGCTGGCAGCGGTGAATCCGAAATACGCCGGTACTTGCTACAGAACGACATGGTGGAAGCGATCGTCGCCTTGCCTACGGATATGTTCTACAACACTGGCATAGCTACTTACGTCTGGGTGTTATCCAACAACAAGCCAGCAGAGCGCAGGGGTAAGGTGCAGTTGATTGACGCAAGTGACCGGGCGACCAAGATGCGGAAGTCTCTGGGCAGCAAGCGTCAGTTTGTTAATGAGTCTGATCAAGACGCCATTGTTCGCCTCTATGGGGATTTCCAGGCAACGGATAAGAGCAAGATTTTCCCAGTTAACACATTTGGTTATCGGAGGATCACGGTAGAGCGCCCGTTGCAGTTGAACTTCCAAACATCTGAAGAACGCATAAAGCGTGTTATGGAAGATAAGGTGATACAGAAGATGGATCAGGACGATCAGGAGAAGGTTTTGGCGGCTTGTAAGTCAATGGATCCAGACACGGTTTTCCGCAACCGTAAGCAGTTTCAGAAAGCCCTCAAGTCTGCACTGACTGATCATCGGGTGTACTTGGGCACGCCTCAGTTTAAAGCGTTACTCAGCGGCCTGAGCGAGCGTGACCCAGGCGCTGATATTTGCATTGACAGCAAAGGTAACCCTGAGCCAGACACCGGCCTACGCGATAACGAAAACGTACCGCTGGGTGAGTCCGTGTACGACTACTTTATGCGGGAAGTTATCCCGCATGTGCCGGATGCCTGGATCGACGAGTCCAAGCGTGACGAAAAAGACGGTGAGGTGGGTATCGTTGGTTTCGAGATCCCCTTCAACCGGCACTTCTACGAGTTCACGCCACCTCGGCCACTGGAAGAAATTGATGCGGATTTGAAGCTGTGTACCGATCGGATCAAACAGATGATCGAAGGGTTGTCGGCATGAGTTTTCGAAATTATCCCGTTTACAAGGACTCTGCTATTACTTGGATTGGGAGTGTCCCATCTGAATGGCAAGTTAGGAAAATAGGTCACTCTTTTGGTTCAGTCGGGAGTGGTACAACTCCACCTACGTCTGATGAAAAATGGTTCTCTCAAGGTGAGATTCCATGGGTCACTACTGGCGAGCTTCGAGAAAATATTGTTAAGAAAACCAAGAAGTATCTGATTCCTGAAGCACTAGAAGCTTTTTCTGCCCTTCAGATCCACCCAAAAGGGGCACTTGTTATTGCAATGTATGGAGCGACAATAGGTAGGCTCGGTGTGCTTGGGATTCCGGCAACGACTAACCAAGCGTGTTGTGCTTTATCTCAACCTAAGTCCTTGGATATTCGATTTACGTTCTACTGGCTTCTCGTCCACCGAGAGCCAATCGTTTCACTATTCTCAAGTGGTGGTGGCCAGCCCAACATTAACCGAGAAACGGTCATGAGCCTTAGGGTTCCTGCACCTAAGCTAGAGGAACAAGTCCAAATCACCCGCTTCCTTGACCACGAAACCGCCAAAATCGATACCCTGATCCATGAACAAAAGCGCCTGATAGAGTTGCTTCAGGAAAAGCGTCAGGCGGTGATATCTCATGCCGTGACCAAGGG
>Ga0307930_1003991_pt1 | contig 10510 bp, 8 predicted proteins | sample OrgLakmetageno46_FD_203161 | JGI IMG/M metagenome (GOLD analysis project Ga0307930, IMG submission 203161) | Saline water microbial communities from Organic Lake, Antarctica - #46 | ecosystem: Environmental > Aquatic > Non-marine Saline and Alkaline > Saline | place: Antarctica: Organic Lake... | reverse complement strand
TATAGCTTCGAAGGAGGTGCTGGTCCGCCGCCCAGCACCTCCCGGCATTCGCCCATTTTTGGAAATAAACGGTCAGTACAGCCTGCTCCAACAAGCAAGCTTAGTAAGTACTACTAAGTATAGTGTACTGTAACCATTTAGCCAAGGGTGATTAGAGCTACCTAGTTTTAATTACCCTTGATTTAGCTAGTTGCATCTAAGCTAACTACTGTGTGCATACACTGCACCATAGGCTCCTGTACAGTATTGTAGCGTTGTAGCTTTCTTCTTCAGCTTTTTCAGTTAAAGTCAGAATTTGTAGAATATAATTTTTAAAAAATCAAAAATCACAACATCATCATTATCGTGGAAGCAGCAGAGCGCATAGCAGCGTAGCTATTCAAAAAAGAATTAGAGGAACATTGCAGCTACTACTGTAACAAGCTTCGTGATTCGCGATAGGATCCGTTCCGGCTACCAGCGGCACCGTGGTGTGGTGGGAGATTCAGGACCTCGATGGGAATTCAAGGCTTACATCAGCAGCTGAAAAGTATAACTGAGCCAGTAAGTGGTGTTGATATTATGAAACTGCTGTGCGCTTTCTTTGAGGTTGGCAACATTCGATTTTCAACCATGGTATCCAAACGAAATTCGCACCTCTCGTGAATACTTTCTGCCATAAATTGCACATTTATTTTGAATATCAGGCACATTTATCCGATTACGATGGCTGCACCGCAGCGATTGATGCCTACGCTTGGCTTCATCGGGGAGCACAAGCGTGCGCAATGGAGCTCTGCCAGGGCAAGCCAACTGAAAAGTTTGTAGCATTTTGCCTGAAGCGGCTCGAGCTCCTTCAAAAGCATGGCATAAAGCCGCTCATGGTATTCGATGGCACATCAATCAGCGCGAAAATCAGCGAAAACGCGGATCGTAAACAGCAGCGTGCGGCGTCTCTCGAGAAGGCCGTGGCAGCGCACGCGAAAGGAGATTCCGTCACTGCGCGGTCTTTCTTCGCGCGAGCTGTCTCGGTGACTCACGAAATGGCACACCAGTTGATTGTGGCACTTCGAGCGCGTGACTTGCCTTTGCTGGTTGCTCCTTTCGAAGCGGATGCAGAGCTTGCGTTTTTATCGCGACATGGGCTCGCAGACCTGATCATCACGGAGGACTCAGACGCGCTTGTCTTTGGTTGCAAGCGAGTACTTTACAAACTCGACGACGATGGCAATGGCTTAGAAATTCAACTCCGTAATTTGGGTGCCTGCAGTGACCTAAGCTTTGTAAACTGGTCCCACGATATGTTTCTCGACATGTGCCTACTCGCCGGCTGCGATTACGTGCCCTCAGTACATGGCATTGGCATCAAAACAGCGCACCGCCTCGTCAAGGAGCATCGCACACCGAAGCGTATCTTAGAAGCTCTTAGGAGTCAGTCGTCGAAGTTTCTGCTGCCAGATGACTTTGAGCAAGCTTTTTGGCAGGGCCGTGCGGTTTTTCGCCACGCGCGAGTCTACGATCCTCGCACCTGCGCCGACACTCACCTTACTCCGCTCTCAGAAACCACGCTGGCGCGCTTCGAGCGCACTGATATTGGTCTTAATTTCTTAGGCCCGCCACTACCACCACAGGTAGCGCATGCAGTTGCTATCGGCCGCGTGCACCCAAAAACTTATGTGCCGTGGCCAGCCACAGCACTACCTAGAGCTTCGACGGCTAAACAGATGCAGCCACAAGTGGCGGAGGGTCTTCGCGGCTCAACACCGGGATTGGTCTCTGCAACGTTGGATGCTGATGAGAGCAATAATCAAAGAGGAGTAGGTGGTGATATTTTTGTAGAGGTTCATCGAATGCCTCCTACCCAGTTCGTAAATGAAGACTATGTTGAGGACGAAGTCGAAGAGGACGATGATGATCTCGTTGAGGTTAACCGGTACGCAAGTGCCGCGCAGATGCAAGGTTCGTCGGGGCTCGGGGGGCATACGGCGGCCTTACCGACAAGCGGGGCCTTCGTGAGCAAGCTTGTAAGCAATTCAGTCGAAGTGCTCCATTCGAGGAGCCGACGGCACGAGCCTTCGGCTGACTTCGCCGACAGTGCTGCGGCACACCAGCATTATGATTACTCCAACGATGAACCCTTAAACGAAATCGGTGGCGGTGCAAGACAAAGGTTGTATTCAAATGAGGAGACAAACCACCATGTAGGGTGGCGCAATGAGGCCTGTGTCTATGAGCAAGAGAATGTACCCGGCAGCTTCCTCGGCAACTCCAATACGCTACCTTACCAGTCGCCACTCCGCAAGCGTGTATCGGACACCACTTCAGAGGACACAGTGCGCAAATGGCACGTGCGTGGCCATGTAGGAGGCGAAAGTAATGAGCCAATTAGCACTTTTCCGCAGTATGGCCGAGCGAGCAAGTGGGTTCCCACGAGCTACGGTCTTTCTTCTTCACCCGCCTCCTCGACAGGCCCATTCGTGGCGTCACCGCCAGGGCCTTCCTTCGGCACGCCATTTTTTAGCAGCACGAACTACGAAGACTTTAGTAGCGGTAGTGGCGGTTGGTTAGGTGGTATCGCTGCTCATGGCCCAAACGAGCCCGATCGACCGGCTGACCGCCTCCGCCCCTTTGTTCCTCACAACGCCGCGCCACCGCCTCAACCCATGCGGACACTTCCTGCATATTTCTTGACTGGAGCACGCCCCACAGCAAGAAGTTTGCCTCGTGATCGTGATGCGTTACCTCCATGGAGTGGTGCGCCCGCTTCGACGAGCAACATTCCTCAACCGGAAGGTTGCCCTCCAGTTGTAGACTACGCTGATTGGGGGCTTGAAGGAGATTCGGATCCGCTTTCAGGAAACACTGACCAAGGGCCAACCCCTTTTAAATTCAATGCGACCCATTCATTTGTCCCGAAGTATGCTCGCGGAAATGGCGAGTCAAGAGAACCCCCAAGTACCACCTACGAACCTCCAGGAGCGTCGCTGCCGTGGGAGCGTCCGGCGTCAACAAACCTGAACACGTCACCCGAGGACCTCGTAAGCCAAGGCCTTGCATGCCGCCCTTTTTTCTAGTAATTCTGGCCTGCTGCTTGCTGTCTTTACCCTTCACGTCAGATTTCGATCCTTACATCCACGGGTTGAATATTGAATATCACTGGTTACTGTGCTTACGTATTTTAAGCCGTTCGAAAAACTGAAGCATGGATTTCGAATTTACCTAAAGTTGGTTATAAAGAATAGAGATGTAGAGCCAGCAACCACTTTTGACCTGGAAGTTAGTATAATTTCGAGCATGGGTATTCCATCTTTGAATTTGTACTTCTTAGCGCAGTCCCCGAGGGGCCGGTATTAGAAGTCTAACAAGCAGAGACAAAAAGCAAAGCACAAAGCAGCTCAACTAAGTAGAAGCTAATCATAATCACCTACTACGAAATTCAGTACTGTGTACTGCAATGATAATCAGGCATTAGGGCGTTGGAGAACGCGCTCAAAAGTAAGGGCATTTCGAAGGATTTCGATGAGTGGATCGCCATTGCCAAGGACAGGTCGAAGTGGAGACAGCTGACTCACTCCATTCCCAAACCTCCTGATGCCTGATGGCTGAAGGACACCTCGAGAGAAAATGATTACAATTACATTAAGCAAAAAGACACTCAGCCCAGTCAGACTTGTTCTGAAGGTTACATTTTTCTGTTGCTATATGCCACAGTGGTGTTTCTTTGTATTTTTGGGGAGTATTAACTAGACTAGACTACGTAGCTAGACTACTAAAGACTAGCATTGGGTGTTATTTATTAACGAATTTAAATCATTTGAGTGGCGTATGTTTGACAGCCGAAGTGATCATTCAACGCAACGCCAGCCCAGCAAAATGGCTTCGTTATAGTTGTACAGCAGTCTCACGTGTACTTGTAAAGAGCAGCTTATTCTAATGAATTCTTCTCAACAAAGCGCTCGGCAGCATAGCGAGTACGGTGACGAAGATAGCCTTGAAAGCAGCGCCTCGTTGCCGAGGCGGCGCGACGGCTCTGACAATGCTCCTCCATCGCCACGAGCGAAAGCAGCGGCTCTACGCGCGGCCGAAGCGCAGACTTTCATCGGCGCAGTAAGCAAGAAACTTTTGATTGGTGTGCATGATTTGGCTTCCGTTGAAGCTTTGTCAGCCTTGACGGCGGCTGAAGAGCGGAGAGCTATCAAAGCTGCAGTCAAAGCTGCTGAAGCTTCCAGGGCTCGGGAGCTGGCGCAGACGGACGAGGACACGCGGCCACTCTTTGCTGTGGTAGAGACCGAAAAAGAGCACGACACCATGATTGCGGCTCGCACCCTCGGTAGCCCGCGTGGTCGGGGCGAGCACCCTGCGGATGCTCCACGCACGTGGCGTTCTGTAGACGTTGGCCTCGGGAATCTACCGCCGTACAACACTGGAATGGTGCCTTTGCTTGACCGCAGCGCTAGCTTCGAGTTCCAAGGAGGCGAACGGACTGGGTTTGGATGCCCGGCATATTACTCGGAAAAGAGCAAAGAATTTGTGGATCCTTATGACGTCCAGAGTGACGAATTCAGCGGCTGGAGAGTTCCGTCGCCTTTTCACGGCGGCGGCGTGGTAAGATTTCACGCCACTTTCGGCCCACGAGGCGATTCAAAGCAGCAACTCTTGCGGAAGAGGCTTGAGCACACAACTGCGCGACGAATAAAAGGCGGAAGACGCAGCGGTAGCAGCAGCCTTGGCACTGACCCGCAGGCAGTGGGCTATGGCTCACTCGACTCGTCTCTCGCCTCCCTCGAGTACACCTCGTCTGCAGCTTCTCTAGCTTCAAGCTCGCACAAAGCACTGCCTCAAAAGCTGGGAAAGACTTCACCGAATGACCGTATTAGTGGCGGCAATTGGGAGCTACAGGGAGGGAGCTCGCTACTGGATGGCGTCTCAGGAGTACCATCTGTTGTCGAGGGCCAATCCTTGAATACACCGCTAGTTGGTACAGGTGATGCTCCATCGCGTCGCAACGTAGCCAATCCCAAGAACGCTGGTGCTCTCGTTACCACTGACGCTGGTGTTCATGAGGTTGGGTCTGAGATGACCGGCAGTTTGGGCAGAGGAACGATGCGGTCCGCACTGGTAGTGGATGCCCACGCCGCGCCGATGGCCTGGTTCCCAGGCTCTGACGACGAGCACCGGAGCCGAGTAGGGTGGCACCGCGACCATTCAACCACTGATGACATGGAAGAAGAAGGCCGGTCCCTGACGGCGTCTACACTCAGCCGTGGTGAAGCACTAGCTTCGCGACGGAAGCGTGCAGCGAAGAAAGCGTACCAAAGGGCCGAGCAGGAGAGGCAAGCACGAGCAGCAGCGAAGGCTACTTCTGGTGTAGGATCGCGCCAAGAAACAGAGCGGCTCGAAAAAATCGATGCCGAACTCGCTGTGTTGGCTAAGAAGCGCGACGTTGCTCAATCCAAGCAGCGTGCAGGAGTGGCAGCGCGGCAAGCAGCAGCGAAAGCAGCTTCAGAGCGCGTGGATGCAGTTCGAGCTCAGCGAAAAGCCATGGTAGCAAGCGGCGCGCTAGACGCCCCAAACCGCCCTTTTCAAGGCCAGCACGTGCACCACGCACTGCCCCTCGGCACTCCATTTGCTTACCGGGCGAAAGACCTCTTCAAAACGTTTCAAGACGACGAAATCTGCTGAGGAACAGAACGATAGGCGACGGCCGCTTCGTTTAGGGTCGAGTTTTACAGTTCAAATCGGTTTGCGCATTATGCCTATAGATATCTTCTATTTAGTTATCCCAAGATTTCTGTGGATATTGTATAAGCTTCTTATATGTTTCCATGAGGTGTGCAATAAGGCGAATCGATGAAAGCCGAGTAACAAGAAAGAAGAGAGAAGAGTTGGCCATGCTGATGCTGATGCTGAAACTGAAACTCCGCGCCCCATTTGATATCACCCTGTAGCTACGAGCTAAGTACCACCAGCATCCCTCTCTGATGAACATCCGAGCACCCTATCGATCAGAGGCAGATTTTATCCGATGCCGTTCAGCAATGGCTAGCGGTATGGCTAGGCCCAGTGCACGAGGCACACGAGTTTTAAAATTACTCGTAATAGCCCGTTTGTATTTCATATCGTAGCCTAGCGTGTGATCTACTCACTGGGCAAGTTGTTGGAGCTGTTCTAAGTTCTAAGTACAAGAGGTCCTCTCAAATCATGACATCACCATTGCACACAACTATGCCGTTGTCGGCGAAGGAACCCTCATTCTTTGAGATCTTTATGGCTGATAGATTACACAAAGCCATGGAGCCTTCTATGCAGCAATTAATTACTGCCATAATGCCTAGCTCACCCAGCGCTGATGATGATGACGATGGCCGCGACAACGGCCCAATTCCGTGGCGGCGTTACTTCAATCGGATGGTTGCTATGCTACAGCGTTACCAAGACGAGGTTACAGCCTTTTCCTTCGGTTGTGCACAATTGCGTTGCATCTGGACCTGCGACGCCCTCTTAGGTGAACGCCTGTACGGCCTCCGACGTGCCCCTTGCGGAGGCAGCGAAGGCAGCGGTAGTTTTAACAGCGATGGAACGAAACCAAGCTTAAGCAAAGTTGACCGGTGGCGAACAATAGCATGGGCAGTGCTTGTACCCTACTTCAAACGCAAGCTAGACCAAGCATACGCAGCAACCAAAGCTCGAGCCGAATACCAGCCGAGCCTCAGCATCACCGCCAAGCTTCTCTTATGGCTATTTCCCTGGTTTCACTTCACCTACGAAGGAAGCGCTCTTATGGCGCAGTTGTTGTGCTTAGTTGGCGCATCGCCGCATTTCCATGCTTCCCAGTACGCCTTGCCCCTTTGCGGTCTAAAACAAATGTTTGTGCGTGCTGCGCCGTCACCAACAGCGAATGCTGACCATAATCAACTTGCAGCCGGTACGCTGCCTGCAAGTACACTGCAACCTGCTCGACCAACTGCCAATGCTGGCTCTGTTGCTGCTGACAACAACCCGCAGTATTCCCACGAATACACACCCGACACAACACCTGCACCAGGCGGTTCTTCGGCCCGTACGATCGTGATCTTCGCTGTGGTGCTTTTTAAGGTGAAAGCAATGTTATGATTGCTCTATAATACGCTTCCTGCCAGCAGTGCTATCAAAGCGTGCAGTAGTTCAAAATTGTAGCACCTCACGACTGCCATTTGTGAGTTTATCCTTGCCATATTCTTCTTAATTTAGTCTCTCGAGTGGTGGCGGCGATCGGGCAGAGACGCTGCGGACGAGACCCGTGCATCGCGCGAAGCGCACGCTGCTGCTGCTGGGTTGCGCACTGACGCTCCTGCCATACCTCCGCCTCCACCCCCGCGACCTCTGCCTCGTGATCCTGCAACCGGCGCGCCTCTTGGAGTGCCGCTGCCATTGGTGCGTTTATAAATTAGTGATTCTGATGTTCAAAACTCCACTCGTGGGAGACATCTCTAACGAAGGGCCGTCATGATAGTTTACACAAATGCCTTACCTCATTCATTGCCCTCTCTCAGGATCCGAAGCTCTGCCCTCTCTGCCTCTCACTGCGAGCTAATACTGCTGCGAGTCCCGGTGGTGCTACTTTTTGCTACCGGTAAGAAGTCGCTTGTGGACTTTAGATTATCTTCATTAGGTTATTAGGTGTGTGCTGTTCTTACCTTGTTGGCTGTGCCCATATATACTTTCTTTTTCATTGTCCAACAAATGTGAATTCCCAAATGCTAATTCGACTTGTATCCTCCCCATTTGCAGGTGTCTAGCGGCATATGTGAAGGAAAATGGCTGCTGCCCAGTGACAAGACTTCCTTGTGGTGTCTCTGATATACGCCGAATATATGACCACGATATTTAGATTTACCTCCAGATCTTATTACTAATTATTTTATATATGATGCGCGTTTGCTTGCGTGCTTCCTTTTTTGGAAGCGCCCGGAATTAAAAATTCTTGATTTGTCTAGCACTATTAATTTTTTGTTTTATTCGGGCTCCTCGTAATTCATTTATCTCGAATTTACATAAGGCGTAAACAGTAAACAGACATAAAACAGAGGAATATGTAATTGCAATCCGATATAAATATACGATAGGTAATTGGCACTTGAATAGCCCAACTCTATTTCTAGAACAAAACTCCCGCTCTCTAATTCTCGTTTATGCGGCAAGTCGAAACTCCCCCACAAAGCACGAAGGGGAAATTCCCCAATAACCAACAATAACATAACATCCCCCACATACATCAACACAAACCTAAGAACCCAAGCACTATATGGTTCGTGGATGTTTCGAGCGGAAATGGAGTACAACGAAATTGAATGCGAAGGAGAGAAGGATTCTCAAAAATCAGAAGTATAATATCAAAATTGTGAAGATCCATACAGCGAGCAAGCGAATAAGCCGGGAGGCACCGCCTGAATCTCACTTCATCCTTCATAAAATAACCGTGTTTCTGTATTCGCTGTCATCGTCGTCGTGAGGCGGAAGAAGGGGGCCTACAGCATCGCCATCCTCGCCACCTTCACTCAAGTCCATCATCATAACGCCGGCGCGTTCTTGCGCCATGGCCCGTTTGTTCATGGTTCGCCGCCGGCACCACGCTCCGAGCCCCGCGGTTGCGAGCAGCACCAGAGCGAATGCTGCGGCTCCACCTGGCCCGGCTTGGTCTTGCCCTTTGCCACTCCGCCCTTCGGGGTCCACCAGCCTGCCCATGGGCCGGGACCCCATGCTCCCACTGCTGCCCCTGCTGCTGTCGGCGCGGCTCGTGCGGCTGTCTTTCAACCAATCGCCGGGCGCGCCGAGGGAGTCAGTGTCGATACCGTCGGGACCGACGGTGCACGCAGTCCCGCTCCATCCGTTGGGGCAACGGCATTGCGCAGTCGTGTCATGGGTAGAAGTGGGTACCATCTCGCAGGCCCCGTGGCCGCCGCACACGCTGCCGTCGCGGATGGCGCGCGCGCATTCCAACGGGCAACCATGTATGGAGCTGACTTTCAACACGGACGAGCAAGGCGAGGTGCGGTCGACGAGCGCAAACGACGGCGCGACGCCAGTGCCCTCTAACTTGCACTCAAATTGAATCGTAAGCGAAGAGAACGATTGATCATCGCACGAATTTCCGCCCGAATACCGGAGGGAGACCTGAGGAGGAAAAGCGCGAACTATGTAAGAGGTGATTGTATTGACATTCAATTTTGCGCATCCACATCTAGAGACCAATATAACTCGCCAGCTGCGCGCTAGGAAAAAATAATCACTAAGAAAGCAGCGCAGCAGTGAGTGGGCGTTTACTCACCCCTTTGGCAGGGTTTGAAGCATCGATCAAGCTGAGCTGCGCCTTATTGCTGCCACTGCCATTGCTGCTGCTGCTGCTGCCTGTCGTCGAGTCAAACACCGAGTCGCCCAAGCGCACACACAGCGCATTTGGGTCACCTCCGTACTTACCCGTCTCAGTGCCGCCGTGAGCTAGTTCAGTGCTGAACACTTCGAAAGCGGGGCTAGGCCCAGAAAGCTCTTCTCCGAGGTCTCCTCTTGTCACAGCGCAGGCATCGGGCGTCACAGCGTTGGCACACACGTTAAACACGTACGTGCGAAAGACAGTGGTTGACTGGAACACGAAAGGCAGAAAAAGCAATTCACTGGGAAATGAATCAGAGAAAAAAAAGGGTAACGAGCAGCACAAGAATCCTGATGTCATCGGGATGGCCACGGTGCAAAACGGTTACATTGTACACGAGGAATACGTACTTCACTCTCGGGGGAAAAGATCCTTTCTCTTAATCTTTTGAACGTCGCAGGAATGTTGCTTATATCGGCGACTTCATAGTCAATCTGAAAGAAAGAATAACAAAAGAGAATGAGCGCCTTAACCACTCCTGTGTAAAGGATAACTAGTTGGCAAAAAAAAAGATGAAGAAACTGAAATATTGGTGAAATATGGTAAAATAAAGCATGCCACCTCTGCCGTCTGAAGTGAAAGTGGCGAGAGATCGAAAGTCACTCCACCAGTGCTAAGGCGACAGTTCAAAGTCTCCACAACGGCGTCGCCATCCTCGCACACGTCAGAACCGAAGGTGCAGCGGTCGGAGGACCCACACCAAAAGAAGCCCTGGGAAGTGCAGCACCCGTGAGCGTCCACAATGCTGCATGAATCCATGGTTTACGGCGAATACCCGTATAAAGTTTAGAATTTTCTCTGCCTTGTAAATTGCGCAGTCTTCAAGCTGAGTATGCAGGCTAGATGAAAGGCACCTTGGGATTGGATTACTACAACTACTAGGAAGTTGGTCGATACAACTACTAGGAAGTTGGTCGACTCCTACAGTGCGAGAAGCTGTATATTGCTAGCACGAGAACTAGACAGGCATTGAGAGGTCTGATGACTTGCGTGATAAGCCACTATCGAAGATAAAGCCCAGTTAAGCTCCTCTACAGGGGGATTTGTTTTATTATGGCCGATTTAGGATGCATCGATGTATGTGTAGTCCTTATTAACTCAAAGACACACCCCGTGTGCAGG
>Ga0307930_1003990_pt1 | contig 10510 bp, 15 predicted proteins | sample OrgLakmetageno46_FD_203161 | JGI IMG/M metagenome (GOLD analysis project Ga0307930, IMG submission 203161) | Saline water microbial communities from Organic Lake, Antarctica - #46 | ecosystem: Environmental > Aquatic > Non-marine Saline and Alkaline > Saline | place: Antarctica: Organic Lake... | reverse complement strand
AAGGAGGCGAATTCGGGTTGTTGCTAACAATTGCTGGCCTGACACACCCGAGCTCGTTGCATCGGGGCTCTCCACTGCCGCCAAGATTACTATTGCTACTGCCGTTGCCGCCGTGTGTCGCACAATAAAGCGATGCGCCCAGAGCAAGCTTATCACACCTGCAGCAGAAGGCCAGCAACACCAGCAGCAAGAATGAAGAGCGCGAGCGCGAAAGTGTCACAAGGCAGTGAGCAGCCTGGGTGGTAGAAAAAAAAAGAAACACAGGCGAAGGCGAGCGCAGAGCGAAGTAAAGGTTCTACTCTTTTTATTCATTACCACGAGGCTTCGCAGCGCGGCCCGTTGGTAGTTGCCGCCACTGCGCCGTTGTTGTGCAGCGAGCACTTGTCAACCTTGCCTTTCGCGCTGCGGGTGCAGCCCACTTCAACGCAGCGCCGCCCGCCGCCGTGGAACTTGCAGTGCCCGCCTTTCCCCTGGGCGGCCTTGGTGCAGCCAGGGTCTTTGCACCGCCGCCCACCGCCTGTGATTATAAGTGGGTGGGTGGGTGTTTGTGGGAAGCCACAGTACATGTAAATGTGCGTCAAGTAGAAGCAGCGGTGTGAGGTTCGTATGCAAGGGCAACATGCTAGTTTGGGTCTTCTCTTCCCGCTCGGAGATTGAGGTAGAAAAATAAGCAAGATGAGTACACTTGTAGAGAGTCAGGTCACGAAAAAGTACTTATTAGGACAAGTTCCTGAAGACGTAGATAAAGAAAACGACAGCCAATTAATAGGCAGCTCGGCAGCTCGGATGTCACTTTACGCGGAATTCTCTACTTTCATACCGTGAGCGAAACATTTCCCAGTGGGGCCCTGCGAGAACTTGGAGCAATCTGGCACAGAGCAGCGGGAGCCACCGCCGTGCGCGATGCAAAGCCCCGCTGAACCCTGTAAGCGGACCCCACCACAACAAAGATGCGAGGGCAGGACGTCAACGACTTTCAGCTCCGATCATAAGGAAAAAAAATAGACAAAGGCAGAAAAAAATAGCTTTAAACCTAGGAGATGGTGCCAGCTGCTGCTTTACGTGCGCCAAGCACTCACTCACCTGAGCAAATTTCGCGCAACCTTCTTGGACGCAGCGCCGCCCGCCGCCGTGCTGCAAGCAACGGCCAGAGGCGTCGGGCGCGCTCAAGTTGCAACCTTCCATGCTGCAGCGCTTGCCGCCGCCGTGGCCGATGCATCTGTGATTCCCAACGAAGAAAACCACGAAAAGAGGGGATCATACCACAAATAGTCTCAAGTAAAGAGAAACGAAGTAATCGACAAGAAGGACAGCTAAAAGAGCGCTTGCACATACACGTAATCAGCAATTCATCAAACGAATAAATTTGAAAGAAATGGCATTATCTTTTTGTTGTAGCCTTTCTCTTTCCGCTACACGGAGTATAGTGGAACACGTAAGTAAACATCTTACTTTCCGGTAGAGCCGCGCGCGATTTTGAGGCAGCCCGCCTCGTCGCACCTGCGACGGTTGCTCACAACCGCCACTTCGCCCCGGTCTTTTCGACGCTTTGGCGCAGGTACTTCTACGCTAGGTGCAGGAGCAGCTTCCCCCACGCCGCGACGTTTTGTGGGCAAGAACACCGCCGGGTTGGCAGTTGGCGGAACGGGCGGTGGTGGCAAAGGGGGTGGCAGAGGTGGAGGCACAGGCGCTGCTGGTATGTCATTTCCGAAGGTAATTAAATCGCCCATCCTGCTGATGGAAATACCACAAGCGTTGAGTGTCATGCTCCTTTTTCGATTAGGATGACTCTTCAGAAAACCGTTAAATGCCTCTTAGAGGAGTATTGAGTGCTCTTTTGAGTAGTTAACATCTAGAAGCGAATCAATGCTAGAGTACTCACGACGCTGCAGGTACGTGCGTGTAAGGGTTGAAACGTATAGTCTAATAAGCTCTTCTAGCACATCTCTACGAATCAAATGCAGAAGGCTGTAGGGGAATTATCAGAACAACGCGCGCAATACCTGCACCTTCCTCGTCGCCAATGAGTTCTCTTCCTTTCGACGATCGACAACTCCCTTTTACCACCCCAACAGGTGGGGGTTGCCTGCATTTGCCGTCTTCGCTACTTCGTGTTTAAACTTGTGTGCATGTTCTTCACGGGAACCAACAGCCCAGTTCCTCGATAGGAGGATGTATATAAAAGCCGCTCGATAGTTCAAATTATAGATCTCGAACATGTTCCTAAGAAAGCATTAAATAAGAGCCCTATCCCTATCCACCCCATTTGTCTCCAGAGCTAGCTTGCTTAGTGGGCTTGTACCCTATGTAACAAACTTCAGCCGTGCCCTCACCGGGGCAGTACTCGACTACAGACACACTCGCAGTGGGGACATCTAACTCCTGTTATTTCGCACAAATACAAACGCCAGGATTCAGGTCAAAAGTAGGGGAAAAAGGCCTAAGACGGAAGTGATGTTCACATTTGGACCTTAGAATATGTTTGCATATACGAAAACTGACCTACTGATAAATAGAAGCTTACAGCGTTAAGCAATAGGAAAAATATGCATCATGGAGTCGGCGGTTTAAAAAAAGTAAGCATGCGAGTGCACAATAAAAAGATGACCTGTAGTCGAGATGGGTCCTTGGAGACGTCGATGCTAAGCGCATTTGAGAGCAAGCAACGCGTCACCCACACGTGGCTCACTAAGCAAGCCGTTCCTCCGAGTGGAAGGTCTTCGAGGAGTTCAGTCTTGGCTTTTAGCTAGGAAGATCCATAGTGCACGAAGCAATCACGAATGAAGAAAAAGAAAGAGATTAATGAAGAAGGCGATTACTACAATATATCGTTGAACAGATTCCACCAACAGAATTTTACAACCCATAGAAACGTGTCCATGTAAAAAAAAACTACAACAGCAGTCGCTAATGCATCTCACACTGTTTCATACCACGCGAGCCGCCACGTTGCTCACGGACTCGCCACCCCCAGGGGGCGCAAAATGGGAATCAAGGCTCCAGGTGGCAAAGACCTCCGGGCCAATGTCCTCCATGGTTTGGCCTAACCAGTCGCCTCGCGCCACTTCCCGGAAGCCGTCGTGCCGGACTATGGCTGCAGAAAAAGAGCATTTTTAGACACAAGATGAGGAGTGCTCATAGTCAGAGTTTCGTTGAATCGTTGGAAAAGTGCATATGTAAATGGGCGAGATGTCCGATATAGTACTGCAGGAATACTAGGCACGTGGGTGGTCGAGCGTGCAGAAGGCAATCCATCTCCCACTGATAGGATTTACAATAAATCAGCTAGTTCAGTGGCAGCTAGGCTGGGCGTCATGTGCACTTTTACCGTCTAAGGCAATGCCTTGGGCTTCAGCAATGTGTTCAGCACCAAACACCGCCCGTGAAAGAGGACTGGACCACATCACCTGCGTACATGCAACCAATCACGAATAGGCGAGATCATCAGACCAGCCATTACCAGTGTACTAATTTTATCAGATACGAAAAATAATTTGTTGCAAATAGGGTAGTCCAAGTTCAAATGATTCAGCACGCAACTTTCGTGGTAATCGCAATTCAGGTTTTGGACAGCATTTTAAGAAGAAAGAAGACTGTGCACCCCTATTTTCTCGCGATCTGACAAATAGGCGGCAGCTAGTTTAGCTTCTTCCTCGCCACGAGCCGACAAAGGAATATCGGCACCTCCGTAAATTACTTTACTGTCAGACAGACAAGTCAAGAGTCGCACAACCGGCATGAGTCATCAATATTTCAACAAAACGAGAACCTGGCATCTACATTGTGTTCAAGGGCACTTACACGCCGTTAAATTGTGCCAGATCAACTTCGCCGTGTCTTACGAGCACCAATCGTTTCTTGTTTGAGGCTACAGGCGCGAGCTCGGCTGGTGTGGCGAATTGAATGCCAGAGCGACCTTGAGAGCTTCGCACCGAAGAACTAAGAGCTGGATGCAGCCATGCAACAGCAGGCGTGGCTAGCAACACAAATGCTACTAGCGGCAAATCGAGCGCTACCATAGAGCTATACAAGCACGCACAAAAGAAATTGTGCAGTGGTGATCAAGGAATGTTCTGATTGACTTTGGCTTGGAACCCTCCTGCGCTACTGTTACTGCAGACTGCAGCGGTATCCTGGGCTGGACCGGTGCGACCGACCAGAGAGTATCTTTCTTCTTCTTCATCAAGCGAAGCGCATCACGCGCAAAAAGTCCCGTCTTATGTCGTATGTGATGTCGTAATAGCACCCCCCGTAACGGGTGGTTACCACATTTTGCCGCCCCAAACCTTTCATTGTTCTTTTCCTCTTCGTGCCCATTCATCGGGAAGAAGAAAGTATGCGTTAACGTCTCTGACATCCTAGTGAAGCGCTTGCAGCGTCTGAGCGAGAAGTGATGCCGCCAGAGATGATCCCAGTAAAGCACATTTTGCTAGCATCGCTATTGCGGGCAGTGCTGGGTGAGGACGTTCGTATCGTCTCTACACCAGCTCGCCACGTAACGGCACCACGTTCGCGCTCGGCAGCTGCCAGTTTGTCGACAGAAAGTGCACCGAGAGAAGCGTCTTCTGGGCTCTCAAGCGCATCGGCAGATCTACTCAGAACCTTAAATGGTTTGAAGTTGGGCAGCCACGGCGGCGCTGCTGGTTCATCCGAGGGCGAACTACAGCAGGAGGCTGGCGACACCCCTAGCACGCCCGACAATCGATCCGACGGAAGCAGCGGCAGCGGCGGCAGAAGGAAGTTGCTAGCGCGGCTAGAGCTCACCAACACAGGGTCCGATTGCTTCAACGGCGTTGGGCCATGTGAAGCGCCGCCGGTGTTTATCCCCTCTTCGGGCTATGCCTTCAACCACGCCGGGGCAGTGAGCTTGCACCTGGTGCGGCCAGGAGCGACTGTGCGGTACACGCTCGACGGCACCGAACCGGACCGTCAATCCAAGGGCTACATTGCTGACAATGTGAGGATTTCTTTTTTCTTGGTTTTCTCTTATTCCCTTTTTCTCTTGTTCGTACGCTTGCACCTCTCTCCTTCTTTTCGTCGTGCCTAGCATGCTCCTAATATCTTGGGTGTTGAGTCCTGTTTTGAATCAAGCACTTGCATGATATAGTGGCCGTTTTGTTTTGGTTGTGAATGAAATTGTCATTTTGCAGATGGGAGGCGGTACTGTGGAGCTACGAGTAGACCCTCCTTGCCCGGTGAATAAATTCAGCAACGCTTCGAGGCCAACATACTGCACTTTTGCTCCTCAGCAGCGCAACGTAACGCTCATGGCGAAGGTAATTTTCTTCTTATTCTTCTTCGTGAGATAATGAACGTAGATGAGGGATTGAATGGGCATTCTGAAGTCTACTTTGAATGGCAATGGGATACCTCCTTGGCTCCTCATTCAGCGTATTCGATTTTTAGTTTGCATATAGAAGGTAACACTCGCTCGCTAGAAATTCAAGTATTTGCCCTTCTTCGCTATTTCCGTCAGGCCATGAGCCGCTACAATAGCACCACCCAGGACTCAGTCGCAGTGGTTGGCCACTATACCGTTTACACGGGCCGCCACGGCCGGGCCATGCTCGTCCCTTACTACCACGGCGAAGCCAACGAGCAAAGCCCGGCGCAGCGGGAAGTGGCGGCCCCTACGGGCTTCCGACGGGAAACCGGTCTGGGCTACAGCGGGAAGCTGGTAAACAGAACCAGGAAAATGGTTTTGAACGTGTATGATCTAGTTTATGGATGTAGGAGGCGCATCAAGAACGGCACTTCAATTAGAAGGGTTATTACGCCGCATCAATTTTTTTTTAATTTTCATTTTGAAATACTCCCTGGCTATTTCCCGCATTCCTATCGACTGCCTAAGTGTATATCTCTTCGCACATCTGCATCGTGAGCATATTTCCCTTCATAAATCCTTGTTGTGCGCACATGTGGCTCTCAGGTGGAAGTGCAGCTCGACACCATGCCGTTTCGGCGCGTGCACTTGCATGACGTCATCACCGACTTCGCGGAATACTCCGAGTTCTTGGACAAGACCCCCAAATCCAGCGATCCAAAACAAACCGAGTCCGACACGGCAAGAAATTTACCCAATTCTACGATGTTTCGTTTAATTTGCTTGAGTGGTGACCTATTTCATTTTGCCTTTTTTGACCATTTGCCTGCCTTATTGTCCCCTCTCCACCTATGCAGGTGGGCTTGGACGTTCGAGACAGTGACGAATCGGCCAATCAGTTCATGGACGGGGCCTTCTCTTCGGGGGCCGAAACCGCCCACGAGTTCGAAGTCACTGCTTATGGGGTGAAGCCGCTGCCCACCACCAGCGAGTGGTCTCGCGCGCTTGGGACGTGCCCTTACGGGAAATCCGCGGACATGCGGAACAGCCCCAAAGGGCAGGTCACGGTGCTCGATCTGGCGGCAGCCCTGCGAGAAGGGGCCTGGGGTGACCTGCCCTCGAATGGTGATGACGATGATGGCGATGGTGGTAGTGGTCGCAGCAACGATTTGCGAGGCTTTTGGTCAGGGTTTGAGGCCACGGGCAACGACGGGATTAGCTACGGAATTCTGGTGCCGTTTTTCGATGGAGTTGCGTACAGCGGCCTCGCAGCGCGGGTAGGCTAAGCTAGCTAGCAAACATAGTAGAATAAGGCGGCCATACTAATGACAGGAAGGAGGCGAGGGAGAGGGGAGAGCAGTCTATTGATCTTAGTTTCGATGTCCATTCTCAATTCAAGGCATTTTTTATGGAGCAAATAATTTGTTTTGATTTTATCTTGTATGCGCCTTTCCTCTCCTGCTCCATATTTACACCACTCCTACCATATTAGGTGAACCTCGACGCGTTCTACTCTGCCTCCAGCGAGCCGAGCCGCCGGCGCGCCGTGCGCTTGCTCAACTTAACGAGCGTGTCTTCGCGGGCTCGAGGCTTCGCCAGGGGGTTCGCGCATAAAGGGTGAGTGTCCTTAGTGTAGAAGGGTGAATCGTCGAACGCGAGACTTGATGGAGATGAGAGAAGGAAAGTGTCTAAGAAGGGTGGTAATTTTGTTTTCCCCTTTTTCTGCATGACTTTTAAAATGATCAGTCGTCTATTTTTACCTTACTTAAGTACTCTCACCTTTCTCTCTTTTGTGTTTTCTCTGTCTTTGTCAATACCGTAGGTTCGCGTATTTCGTGCCCCTATTTGACGGCACTCGCGCTGGCTCCCTCGTGACCCGTGTGTCGGTGGCCTCCTTCGATGTGAATACTGTGGAATTTCTGGACCTCGCCAATCCCGACACCCCTGCTGGCTCCAACGACGCCGATGATGATGTGAATGACGCCTCAGAGGTGAGGAGAATAAAGAAAGAACAATGCATTGGGTTGAATGCATGCGTTTGTATTTGAGCACATCAAAAGTGAAACATCGATTTAGAGGCATAGTGATTTTTGTGGTGTTTTCAACAATGTTTGAATCGGCGAAGTATTCTTGGAGTGTGCTTGGGTTGCCCTTTGTGCTACAAGACTGCTTCCTCGCCCGCCTCTTTTCTTCTCCTTATGCGCACGCTCGTCTTGTATGTGTGACTTGTGCGTTATGTTTTTTTCTTTGGGTTGAAACGAGGGCAGGTGCCGCGCAATAGCTTAGCAGGGTTTCAAGGCGGGCAAGCCTACGTCGGGAAAGACGGGAAAAGCTACGGGTTATTGGTGCCCTACCGCCATTCTTTCTCCCCCCTCGGGGGCGCCAATTCCAAGCTGACTGCCGACGGCTTCAATGCTTTGGACGTGATGCGAGAGGTAAATGCTCAAGGAGGTGGTGGCAATGGCTGCTATGAGAATATTCATTGGATGAAAATTATACCTCATCCTTGTTATACTATCTGTTGGCGAGTATGCACGAGTTGCCTTGTCCTTGGTGTGCTTCTCTTCCGGTGATTTTAACTGTTGCTATGGATGTATTTATCTCCCGAGGTGGAAGCAGTTGGAGGTGGGCATCAAACGGTGGCCTATGCCTCGAATGTAGTACGGTTTGAGCTACCTTCCTCGATAGGGGCCTTCAGTACCACCAGTGTCTCGACGATTGATCTAGCAGCTGTGGATCCCGACCTGCGAGGCTTTTCAGACGGCGTGGTAAATACCCACAACGCGCCTCAATTTTTTTGGGGGATATTGGCCAGTTTGCAATTGAAAAATGATGCATACTTCGTATTTCGCTTGAAAATTAGTTCAACGCCATGCATGCATCCTGTTTTCTTCTCATATTTTGTTTCCATCCTTTTTCTTCTTTCTGTCTTCTTCTTGTAGGTGGTTGGCCAGCACCTGTACCTAGTGCCTTACCGCAACCGGGACTCTTTGATGCCCTCTGACCTCTACGGCTACTTCGGGAAGGTAAGAGGAAGGCGCCTTTCTTATTTTTGAAGGACGCAACGCTACAAAAAAGCTATAGCACACAACACACACTTAACCTCTCTGATTTTTCTTTCTCTCTCCCTCTCCTTGTGTTCTTTTACAAGTCTCATGACAATATGAAATTAAAGTTTTGGTCTTGTGTTTTTCTACTTCCACTGACGCATCATCTTCTGTGCGTGATTTGATCTTGCAATACAGGTGGTGCAACTCAACCTCGAAGCCTTTGACGAAGGCTACCGCGCAGTGCGCTCCCTCGACTTAACGCAGCTCGACCGGAGCCTCGTGGGGTTTTCCGCGGGACTATATTGGGGCAAGTTCCTGCTCCTGGTGCCCATGCGCAACGCCCAGGGTGGAGGTGCCGCGGGCGCGCCTGTCGGGGTAACTGGCTCCAAGAGACAGCAAGTGGCGATGGGAGGCAACCACATGAAGCGAGCCATGCATGGAAAACTGGTGAGGAAGATGTGAACATCAGTCTTCTCTAGAGTTTGTGATGATTTTCCAAGCCTTTTTCTCAATCCAGTGAATCTTCACCTAATGAAGCAGCATCGTTTAAAGTGCCGCTCAACTTCTTTTGGGTTCTGCTACTTTTTCTTTTTGTAGTCTGTGATTTGATCCTTTCGTGCACCCATCATCATCATCATCATCTATCATCTATCATCATCTATTATCAGGTGGGGATTGACTTGACCTTGCCGTTTGGCGATTTGCAAGCGGTGCATTGCCTCGACCTGTCCACCGTTACCCGGCAGCAGATTCCCAAAATTCCCGACCCAGAATTGCGGGGTTTCAGCGGGGGGTTTGCTGCGGGCGACTACACGTACCTGGTCCCGTATTCCAACGGCGTATTTTTCGGAAAGCTGGTGCGTGAGTGATTGAGCTCTCTTCTTCTTCTTCTTCTTCTTCTCCGACTCTTCTTTCTTGGCTCCCCCCGTGCGCATTCTGCTAGTAACTTGGTGAATTGAGGAGAGAGTGCTGGAATAGATCTTCAAACTTACACATCTTCGAAGGCGACATTGCAAGAGACATCTCTACGCGCGCATTCTCATAAGCATCTATGTGTTCATTCATCGCATTCATTCACATTTCAACCAACAGGTGCGAGTGGACATGCGCGACTTTGAAGCGCTCGCTCTGAAACAAAAGCGGGCCAAGGAGCAGCAGGCAGCGTACGTGGCGCAAATGGCAGCTCAGGGCAAACCTTTTCCGAGGAGTTTGTTGCTGCACGACGGCACCGACGACGGCAGCCGCACGGGCACCAATAGCCTGGGACACGACGGGGTTCAGGTACTAATGTACTAATGTAATACAATGTCTCAAGTGCGGGGATGACTGTACTACAGGTCTGCAGCTTGGTCTTGTGCTCTCCTCTTGACCTGCGTGCTTCGAAATATATCAGCATCAAAGTTTGTGGTATTAGTTGTCTGTTCGTCCTTGAATGCTCTTCACTTTCTTTTTCTTTTGTCTCGTGCGTATATACAGGTGCTAGATGTGCAGTGGCAAGACAAGCAATTGTGCGGCTTTTCAGGAGGTTTTTCGACCATCAAAGCCAACTCCACTCGACGCCGCTGAGAGATTTGCAGCAATGGCATAGTTCTCTTGTAATTGTTTACCCCTTTGGTCGGCCATGATAAGCGCCATGAATTTTGGTTTGTTTCCGTTCCTAAAAATCTGCTCATGTTGCGCCATGTAAACGTCTAAAAGAAGAACTTATCAGTTATGGCAGGATGTCTAGTCTAGTCTAGTTAATACTCCCCAAAATACAAAGAAACACCACTGTGGCAAATAGCAACATAAAAATGTAACCTTCAGAACAAGTCTGACTGGGCTGAGTGTCAGGATGTAACATACAAGGAATACCTCGAGGAATATGTTTACTTGTATGGCAAAATCCGCGGTATCTCTTCTTTTTGATATCCTCATTCAAGACTATTCAAAAACAACTCCCTAGACGCCACCCCACCCCCGAAAAAAACAAGCAGCGCAAAGGAAATTACTTACCCCAGTCGCGGCGCACTTTTTATGGACACGCTCTTTGGGAACTTCTTTCCGCTTCCCGGTTGCGGGCTGCTTACCCGTAGGAGGCATTCTCTGTGAAGAATCCTGTTTCAAACTACAAACAAGTTCAAGAGAGACCGTGAAA
>Ga0307930_1003988_pt1 | contig 10515 bp, 14 predicted proteins | sample OrgLakmetageno46_FD_203161 | JGI IMG/M metagenome (GOLD analysis project Ga0307930, IMG submission 203161) | Saline water microbial communities from Organic Lake, Antarctica - #46 | ecosystem: Environmental > Aquatic > Non-marine Saline and Alkaline > Saline | place: Antarctica: Organic Lake... | reverse complement strand
GGAGAGTTCTTCTTCGAGGCATTTTTGAAGTCAATCCGCTGGAGAGAGCGTGAGCGAAATCGTCGGAAAGAATTTTCAAAAAGTTTCTGTACTGTAGTACTGTACAGTAGTGTAGGTACGTAGGTACGTAGGTACATAAAAAAGACGACCACCACCAACGAACGAACGAACGAACCACGGTCGATTTTCCATTTAATATAAAGGATTTTTTTTGCATAGTATAACGAGAAGCACGTTCTTCAAAGATAATGGCACTAAAAGTGACATCCTTATTACTCGCAATAGCAGCTAACTTTGACAGAGTTGCTATTCTATGTCACGAAAAGAGCTGTAATAGGGCGCTCCACGGTTGGCCGAAAGAAATTCGACATCGCGTCCACATATTTGACGGGGCGCGAACAGACGAATAGACCCAGAGTATAAACAGCGGTTTGGCAAATTAAAAATAAATGGTCATGAATTTTCAGTGACCATGTCGCACGTTTCTATTTCTCGAGGGAGATTATGAGGTAGTTCAGCCGGAACAGCAGTCTACAAAAAGACATTTGAACTTATCAATTGCACTCAATGATTCAGCGTCAAACATAGCTCGATATGTGGACAAAGATATTACGTGGCAATTCCTATGGCTGGGCTACAATCCACGATGGCGAGCAGTAGCTAACACTCTGCGCTGCAAACCTACTTGTATATGCCGAACTACGTACGCTGGGGTTTGTTTCATAATGTCTAGAAGCTTTGCCAATGAATCATGCTGGAATGGTTCAACGGTTGGCTATGCCATTCACCGGCGTGCGTGGGCAGCTCTTCAGAAACTCGGATATTGCGCGTTGCATTCTAAAACAGATAATTCAATCTAAGCATCGATACATGGATTCCTGGGACTTCGAGGGATAACTCGTCGAGGTTGTCTGGGCCTGTGCACTATGTTATTCCAGGTATTCTTCAACAACAAAGCAAAAAGATTGAACATGGTCAGGCTATGGAGGGCTTTGCTTTGAACTGCGTTGTGGCTTACAACTACTCAAATTACCTTGAAGACAAACGTCAAATGGGCAATTCTTAGGTCGACATGTAGGGGCGACAACACAAAGGTAGCGCATCATTAAAAAGTTCTTAGTAGATGGGAATTGGAAAAAATGGAACGACTGTACTATTTACCGCATATAAGTCGCATCATCTGGATTGTCTCTAAATTAATTCGAACTACGAGAATCCTCAATATATTGTCATACGAGGACCATGCTCATTAATATTCATGATACACAGCACAATTTGTGCCCCTCAATTCCTAGGAACTTTCTAAATTATAATTCGAGACTCCAGTACCATATATCTACATATCTAATATCTATTATAGCGCTCGGCTCTTAATTTTAGGCTCGTGTCGTCAATTAGCTCAATGGGTATCTAGATATAAGCACAACTGAGTTCTGGATGCTACGCTAGCATGGCAAATTTGATTTCAACGCACCTTTAGGTATAACCTTGTGCCTTGTGTATTCGCAATTAGTCCAGTCGTCCAGTCATATCAGCTCAGCCGCCATCATAGAAAATTATTAAGGTTTTAGGTATTTGTTGTTGTTTCTTTGCAATTGGGGAGTATAATCTAATCTAATCTAATCTAGGTGATTGCTACTGCCTGCTTCATACTGCCTGCTTATCCAAGCACAGCCCTTTTCTGGTGTCATTCTAAGCCCGTAGGGAAGTGCCGACTCCCCTTTGGAGACTTTGATGTACTATTGTCAAATCTGGGCGACCACTGGTCCTACAGTGGAATCTACTTAGAACGCGCTACCCAACAAATTCAGAGGAGATTACAACAGAGAGGCTTTCTGTCATCAGCCGACGAAGGAGCACAAAGTGAAGCTGAATCGATTGGGTTACATTTGTTCCCTCCTCTTAATCCTCTTTCTTTTCCCAGGGACCTGAAGTCAGTGTCGGTGCGTTGTACTGCGGCGCGAGCGTTTAGCATGTGATCCACGAGGCCTTCAAACGCAGACGCCACCCCGGTGCCGTCTTTAGCTGACGCTTCTGTCGATGCCACTACTCCGTCTTCAGCAAGCATCTCTAAGAGCGCGTGCAATCGCTCTTCTACTAGGGCAGTTGTTTCAGGTTCTTGTCTAGCCTTCATGTCTGCTTTGTTGCCCACTAATTGTACTCGCGGCTTTTTGAAAGCGAAGTTGCGCACGTCCCGGATCCACACTTCACCTAAAGCGGTTATCGAACTTGGGCCTGTGACATCATATACCATCAAAATTCCATCTGCACCGCGATAATATGAAGTTGTAATTGCTCGAAACCTTTCTTGGCCTGCGGTATCCCAAATTTGCAGCTTCACAACTTTGTTTTGCCGCTCCATTGTTTTGATGCGAAAGTCAACTCCAATCGTGGAAATGTAGCGCTCATCGAAAGCTTCGTCAACATCTGACAATAAAAATAGAAGGAACAATGCATGATTTCGGGCATAAACGTAACTGGACATTTGACGACCCCATTCTATGGAACAAAGTATTCCTTCGAATGCTACTCAGCAGGATTTGTGATGCACCCTTAACCCTCAATCCTGGCCCTTCGTTATCTAAAGGAAATCCGTATATGCAACCAAAGTTTACATCGTGAAACGAGAGAGCTTTTTCCAACACCACTGTCGCCGATGCACAACACTTTGAATAGACAATCGTAGTTGTCGTTCATTGTTGAAGCCATCGCACCTTACTGTTTGAAAAGAAAGCAGGTACATTGATAAGTTGATAAGTGAATACTTGTGGGGCCAAAAAGTCGACATTGAAATATGCAACATGCATAATTTGTAAATCAGGACTTATGAATGTATACACGCTCAACCTTCGGGGAAGCTATCGCTTTGAGAATAGTTCGAAGCTTTGTTCCGCTTAAAGCTGAAGTGACCTCTGCTCGAACACGGGTCGAAGGTCAAAGACAAATCTTGGAAGGTGCTCGATGCTCGAGTAAATACGTACCACCCGCTGGGTAAATTCTACTTTCACCCTGTAAACTACGTGCTGGGAAAAAGTACGACGGTTGAAAGCTTACAGCTGTCACGTTGTTGTCTGCACGTGGAGCGCAGCCGCCATCTTCGATTGTTAGATACGTGCGCTAGTGCACATAAGCGACGTGCTTGTACTTTCGGTGTGTGCGTGGGTCGTGATCATCGTGTATCATGCGAGCTTCTCCCGTGCCACCTAGTAAGGCGGTCGAGGAGACACCTCCCACTACGCTCGCACGCAGCCGAGAACTGGATAAGGCCCTCAAACGTGTGCAGGTTGAAATCGACTCGCGGAAGCGGCTTCGTTTACGACTGACATTACTAGAGCGCCCAATCGCGACTCTAGGGCACTTTGGCGCGGTGATGGGCGGATGGGTGTTGCGGACGTTACCCTACGTGGCGGCGGCGGCGCTCGCCGTCGGAAGTCTGCTCGGTGCTCGCCACCACGTATCAGCTGAAGCTCGGGCAGGCATTGACTCCATCATCTTCGGATTGATGTTCATGAGCTGGTGGTTTGGATTAGGCGTGCTCCAGACCGTGGGCTTTGGCTCCGGCCTGCAGTCAGGAGTAAGACCCATTTTATTCACTGTCCTCAAATGTCGAAAACACGCATGTAAATTGTCGCATTGGAAAGAATGATGGCTGAAATGTAAGCACGTTGAAAACAACACGACTTAAGTAGTTGTATCAACTCATATTTGAACATTGCACGTGCGTTGCGGCTCGTGTGTGCTCCCTGCCTTTGGTACGCACATGTGTTCACAGGTGATGTTCATGTTGCCGCACGTGATTCGCACGGCGGTGGTGGCGGGCACCTGCAACCACTTAGACTTTCACTCCATGGGCGAAATGTGGTGGTCGAAAGACCCTATGCTCTTTGCATGCAGCCCTGATAGCAATAGCAGCAGTAGCACTAGCACCGCCGTGCCCCTCTTTGCTCTATTTCTTCGGCTCATCCCATCAGGAATGCTCTTTCAAATGGGAGCTACCTGTGGAGAAGTACCGCCCTACTTCATGTCGTACACAGCTGCGGAAGCAGGCCGAATCAATGCGCTGGTAAGTATCCATTCATTCACTATTTTCTGCTTAGTCGCCATTGCATCGCCTCGCAGTATGGATCTACTACGTATGTAGTAGGCATGCACCTTCTTCACGAAGCATTCAACGCTTAATTCACCGTGTTTTCTTTTCCTGTGCCAACTCTTTCACGCCATGCGCAATTAATTCCAGACTTTTACTTCCTCTTCATTGATCTTTGATTTTTTTCTGTTGATTGTGCGCGGACATCGTGTGAATACATGTGCTAGGTGGACGCTGTTGATCCGAATGATTCTACGGACGGCAGCGACGGCGACGACGAGTGGATTGAGTGCTTGTTAGACCCGAACCGAGCGCCCAAACAAAAGCCGAAGCGAGCGCCTCGCCTCGCCCTCGACGCTCAAATGTACGTGCGCGCGGAAATCCTATCGAGTAGAAGCAGCAAGGAACATCGAACGATTGTATTGCTCGATTATCCTACGCATTTAATAGTTTCGCATGTTCTGGCTCGCTTCGACTTACTGCGGCGATAAACCTATACTACTTTTCTCCTCTCTTCGTCTACTTATTGCTCATCAATCTATTTTCCCTGGCTCCACCTCTCGTTGTTCTTCGTATAGTGCGAACACCACTGGCAGCAGCAGCAGCAGCAACAGCGGCGAAGAGTCGGGGTGGGAATCCGCGAAGCGCCGCATGGAAGACTTCATCACCCGGCACGGCTTCGTCGCGATTTGGGCTCTGGCCACTTTTCCCAGTGGGGCCTTTGACCTCTGCGGCGTCTGCTGCGGCCAACTTCGGGTGCCCTTCAAGGTTGAATATGAAGAGAAGAATTTATAAGTAGTATCAAACCGCTAGGTTGATACTCCAGAAAGAAGCTTACCATGCAAAATATTTGATTGACCTCAGCAGCAGCCTCACGTGGTGTCTTCGGCATACTGCCGCCTCCGCTTTTTAATTTTCTTCCTCGTGCTACCCTTCTTATCTCTCAATCATATTTTTTCTTGTAATCTCTGGCTTTTTGAAAGGTCTTTTTCGGTGCCACTCTTCTGGGTAAAGTTTGCTTCCGGGCACCTATCCAGGTAAACCTGCGCGTAAACGCTACGAAGTCCCCATTTATCACCTCCGCATTTCCTTCCATAGTCCCCTCATCGTACCCAGAAATTAGAAATCTTCGTTCATTTTCTTGTTTTGGGCGCAGCTGTGGTTTGTTCGCATGACGTCTCGCACGTGTGTGCACAAATGCACGGAAATGGGATCTGCGCAAACGTGAATGAAATGCTGAATTCCTTTTAAATTTACCTTTTCTTCCTGCTGGCAGGTGGTGGGCATCGTCTTTGCTGTGCGCGAGTCGACCTCCAGCCTCCTCTTAGCGTGGGTGCAATCGGCGTGCAACGCTCTAGGCGTGCCCCGCGACTGGCGAGTGGTCCAACGGCTCACCGACCAACTGCACCACTTTCGCAACGCCGCTGCTGCCTCTGCTGCTGCTTCAAGTATGGACTCTCAACTTGGCGATCAAAGCAGCAGCAGCATAGAAAGCAGTGGCAGTAGTGGCGGCAGTGGCTGGGCTGGTGTGGTCTGGAATGGCCTAGTAGGCTGCCTCATGCTTTTCTTTGTGATGGGCACCATCCAGGAAGTGGCGCGGCAAAGGTAAGCGCCTCAGTGAATAGAGCGATTCATTGGGCAAGCAGTACCGCATGAACTGCTGGACAAAATTGCCTCTTCAATAGATCTTGAATAGAATTGCTTCCTTTTCTCTCATGTTTTTCATTTCAGTTTCATAATTATAACACTTTTTCCTTCTTTATTTCTTTACTTGCTTTCCTTCCAAATGTGTTTATTCTCTATGCTGATGATTGCATTAGGGCGGCGCGCCTGGACCAGGACATGATTCAAGCGCTCCGTGACTCGGTGGGCCTGCCGGAAGATGCTTTCCCCCACCTGCACCTCAGCCCGGCGCTCCGGTCGCCCAAAGCCCGTGACGCGCTTCGGCAGCCTTTGTTTGCGAGCCCGACACCTAGGAGCAGCCACCGCAAATGGAACAACAAACCAACGCCGAACAGTGGGCAAACTGCTACGACTAGCACTACGCGCAAACACCGCAATCCAGACCAAGGAAGCCACGCTGCTGAGAGTACGCCAGAAACAACTGGTCAGCAAAAGGGGTCGAGTGGCGCGCGGCGGCGGAAAGGCGGGCCAGTGCCTGAAAAGTTGGATTTGTTTGGAGAATAGGATGAGCCGCTTCTCAGAAATCTCGAACGGATTAATTCGTAGCTAAACGCCCCAGTTGTATTGCCGCAACAATTAAAGGTCTTATGGTTATTGCAATTAGTGGCGTTTGGGTATCTGGTTTTTGGATTCAAGGTATTAGCTCAAGCTTATATAACATACACCAAAAATTGCTTGTATCCAGTACCCCCGTACTAGTACGGGTATAACCCCGTAAGAGCATACCCGTAGGGGCGTACAGTACATTATATTTGTTTCATTGTTTCGTTAGAATGGCTCCGCTTTCCGCGTTTGATAGCGCTCGATTGTATCATGCTGCTGTCCTAGCACGATGATATTGTTGCTGAGTAAATTGTCGCCCATAGCTTTTTGCCACAAGAAGTATTAAGACATTCTAATTATCGCAAATTCTTTGCGGTTCTTAGTGTGCACTCGGAGATTCGTGTTGCTAAAAGTGTGTCAAGCTACTACCACAATGGCGGACGATGCGTCCTATGGGGACACCACGCTCGCATCAGACGAAGGCGAATACCAGCATTTCGAAGACGGTTCGCCTCTCAACTTGCGCCCTGCCCGTCCTGCTTCTCCACCGTCGCACCATCAAGCAGATGGCTTGCCGTTTCCCCGGTCCCCCGGGTCAATAGACTTCCTACCGCCAGTAGGCAATGTGCGGCCACCGCCCCAGAAATTGCTGTCGGAAAGCAACAAGGAGTCTATGTACTTGGGCAGCTGCCTCATGGCCGCTGTGCGCGTCAACGATACAGCTGAGGTCGCGAAATGCCTTCGCGCTGGGCGCTCGTTAGGCTTGGCGGTGACCATGGACGTGAAAACGGGCAAATCCACGCTGCACTACGGTAAGCTAGCTTCATCGTACGATGCATCCTAGCTCGACCGATTTTCAATTAGAATAAGGCTCCCAGTTTGCACCGATGCGTGCAATCCACATATTCTATGTACCACCAAGCGCTCTGTCAAATACTCTTTTGAATTTCTTTGCTATACAATTCGCTGGCAGCATGCTTCTTTTTGTCTCGCACTCTCCATCAACTCACTTTGAAACGTTTTGATTGAACTCTCTTTGCGTGTGTACCGTGCTCTCTTTCACTTGTCGTTCTGCATCTCGCAGCAGCGGAGTTGGGCAACGTGCCCATGTGCCGAATGCTGGTGGAGTCCGGAGGCAGCATGGTCAATTTGGACAAGTACGGCAAGACCCCGCTCCACTGCGCCATCGTCTGCGGCCAGGCCGAGGTGCTTGGTCTGCCTTTTCTTCTTCTTCGTCATCTTGCTCTTGTTCTTGTTCTTGTATCCACAACCACACGCTCACAGGTTCAATAAAACTTCATGGTTTTCTAATACCTCACGGCTTCATTTCCATTTCACGTGGGCGAAACATGAGTCAAGAAATACCAACTAGAAAATGTAGTTGTACAAAAACATCTTTTCTTTTTCTGCTTCTCCTAATTTGCCTTCTTTCCCCCCCCCCCACCCCCCCCCCCGGGGGGCGCGACTTCCTCACCATGATTGAGCCGTGGCACTTCCACGCGCCTTCCAAACTCACCGTGGTGCAGACGGCGGCCAAGCACAACGAATTGGCCATCATGCAAGCCCTGCTGGCCCACGGGTTTTTGGACCATGAGACCAACGGAGAAGGCGAAACCGCCTTACACTTGGCTGCCCGCAACGGGAGCTTAGACGTCGCGAAAGTGCTCTGCCGCCACGCGATGGAGTCGGAAAGTAAGAGCGAAGATGGAAAAGATGCATGCCTTGCTTGGAAGTCCTCCTCATCTTCTGTGTGCAAACGCGGCCTAGCGGCCACCTAATCACCGTGTAACCCACGATTTTACCCAAACGAGCATTTGAGTTTGGGTTCAATTCGAGTGTTCGATGCTGCAAGTATGCTTTTGAACCTTTGTACCGTAGTAACCTCAATCTAATTTTGTTGCCTTGTTGCCCTACAATAATAACCATCAACCAGGTCGCGCGGACGGCGAAGAAAAGCTGTTGCACGCGGTCACCAACACGCACGGCCAAACTGCGCTGCATTACGCGTGCATTGAGGGCCACACGGAGCTGGCGTGCTTCCTCGTGAGACGAGGCGCCGACGCTCATCTGCCTGACCACACTCCGAGCCGGTATTTACAAGTATAATATCAGATCAAAAATCTCACCTTCTTTTGCAAATTTTAGCCCCTGCATTTTTTCCTTGGACTGCACTCTTTTTTAGGGGTACCATCCATCACAACCCTTCCATTTTTTCTTCTTTTTTTTTGCCAAGTATCCCAAGCTCCTTCGTTCTCTATCTCATTCTGGTCATTGTTATTCATCGAAAAATCGCTGCGCTTAACTTCAAGTTTTTCTTCTCTTGAACAGGAAAACCCCCGTAGACAAGTGCGAAGACACTTACCACCGCGTGACACTCAACGCCGTCCTCGAAGCTTCGAAAGAGTTTCGCAATGCGGTAGCGCTGCAAGACAACGCTGCTCGAGCCTCTCAAAAAGCTGTCCAGGTGAAGTTTGCTCTCTTCTTCTGTTTTCTGTTTCCTTGTGCCATTTTCCACGCCTTCTTGAATTTCGTGGCTATATTCCGAAAATAGAGTCACAGCAGTTTTATTCGTAGAGTTTTTCTTCTCATTTTCAAGCTCCCATGTGCCTACTTACTCCTCTCTTTCAACAGACTTCTATCAAGAAGATGGAGACGGCAAAAGTGCGCGGCATGGCCCAACTGAAAAGGCAAGGGCTGCGAGAGCAAACTTTTGTGGCAAAACACGAAGCCATCGGCAAGGTCTCTGCAGCATATTTAGAAAAATGCATGATAACTTTTAAGGTTGCTAAACCAGCGCACAATTTGCCTTTTCATCCCTTTCAACCTTTTTTTTTCTTCCTATCTAAGTGTTATAGTATTATTCGTTTCGTTTGATAAGACTGCACCGTAGAATTTATCATCTGAAAGTTTGATGCCTGTTCTTGATGATGACATTTTCCATGTGCCTTTCCTTGATCATGGCCCTAACAGGCAGTCGTAGCCCTCAAGGCAAGCCGAATAAAAGCACAGCGTCGAGCAGCCGCAGCAGCGCGCGAAAAAGCGAAAGAAGAAGCTGCTCTAAATGCGTTAGCGGAACACGCTCATGACCACCACAGCCACCACAGTCATCAGTCTCACCACAGCAGCAACGGCAGCAACGAACACGCCAGCAGCATGCACAGCGAAAAGACGGGCAGCCACAGCCAAGGTGCGCACCACCACGCGTCTTCGTCACTACATGGAGGGTCGATGGGCAACGACTCTGCAAGCAGCCACAAGAGTTGCCACAAGAGCAGAAATGGAGATGACAGGTCACACCTCTCTGATCAAGCCTCTACGCTAGGCGCCAACGGAGAGATGCACCAGGCACAGTCGTGCGAAGAAGTTGACGCGCCTGGGCGTCAAGTCAATTTGGCGCCAAACTGGGCCATTAACGACGACGGCACCGGTGACGACGTATCTTCTCGCAGCCAAGTGGGCTCTGGTTTAGCAGAAACTCAAGCCTTTGCGGGTGGGGATGAAGCCACAGACACAGACATGTTTTCGCAAGATTTAGTTGCGCGCTTGCCATCGATCACGGCGCCGCCGCCCCCGTCTCTGCTAGCTACCAACGGCGGCAGCGGCACTAGTGAAGGCAATCTCAACGTAGCCCGGCCAATGGCGTCTGCCGGTAACCGCAGAGGCATTTCAGCGCTGTTCGGCAGCGGCGGCGCAGAGCGCATGGCGGCCAATTACGCCGAGCAAGTGCGCCGCGCGACGGGTAGCACCGAGCAACAACAACAACAACAACAAAGCGCTTCCTGCTTCATGGAAAAGCCATGAATATTCCACTTCCATGGCCACTCGGGCATGTGTGCCTGATTGTTGTCTCTTCATTAGCTCCTCTTTCTTGTGTAAGATTCTAGATTCTTCGCTTCATGTTCCTGGGTGTTTATCTGTTAATTCTGAATTCGGGCCCTTCGGAGCCTGCGTGGGAATTCCGAAGGGTTATGATAAGAGGGCTACTTCGCTTGGTCATAGAATATTTAAATCCCCATTTCAGTTTCATCAATATACAGCCCGAAGCCACTCGCCCCATACGAGCTACTACCCATAAAGCTTCGAACTCGAACTCGAACTAATACAAACCCAAATGGCACAGAAGCCAATGCTGCGGGCAGAAGTGGGAATGCGCGTGCGTTGCGCAAACAAAGCAAGTGCGGAATGATTCAGGAGGGAGAGGG
>Ga0307930_1003987_pt1 | contig 10518 bp, 8 predicted proteins | sample OrgLakmetageno46_FD_203161 | JGI IMG/M metagenome (GOLD analysis project Ga0307930, IMG submission 203161) | Saline water microbial communities from Organic Lake, Antarctica - #46 | ecosystem: Environmental > Aquatic > Non-marine Saline and Alkaline > Saline | place: Antarctica: Organic Lake... | reverse complement strand
CGAAGACCAGTACCTGGAAGAGCTGATCCGGGCCCGAGTGGACGCCGCCAAGTCGGCGATGCTCCGCACCGGCCGCAATTTACAGGGAGACAATTGGGTCGACGACATGATGGCGCAGCTTTCCGAAACAGACCGCTACGTTGGTGGTGGCAATGGGAGTGGCGACGGCGGGAAAGAAAAAAACAACTTGGACGGCCTGAGCGACGCGGAGATGGAACGGTTAGACGCGCTAGTGCACGCCGACTTGATGGCTTGCCAGGCGGAAATGAAGGACCTGGAGGCAGAAGTGCAGGCTCTGCAATTGGGCTGCGGTGGCTACGGTGACGAGGATGATGATGGGGATGGCGACGAGAGTGGGTGGAGCAGCGATGGAGACGACGACGATGGCAAGGATCACCGAGTCGTACCCGCTGCTGCTATACCCGCGTCAACTATCCAGGATGCAACTCAGGAAAAGACAGAGGAGGTTTCAAGTGGTGAAGCTGGTGTGTTGTCATCAACGTTGAGGAAAGTCCCTGAGTCCGTGGAAACGAACACGGCAGCCAGCGTAACAACTGAAGAGATGAAGCCTGCCACTCCTGTTGCTGCTCCTGTCAAAACGCAAGCCGAATCCAAACTCTCTGAGTCAGACGACGAAGAAGAAACGAAGGAAGGAGAGAAGGCAACGGCGAAAGAAGCACGTGTCGAAGCTGCTACTGCTACTGCTGCCGCAGTCGCAACCGAAAAAGCAGAAAGTAAGGAGGAAAAAGCAGCTTCAGGGCCCGTAGAACCAGAGCGACCAGTGACCAAAGAGGTTGCTGAAGTCGCTGCACCTGCAGTAGCAGCAGCAGTAGAGGAGAAAAGTACCTCAGAGCAAGACTTCGATAGCAAACAAGTAGCCGTTGCACCAAAACAATCATCATCAGCAGATAATGCCTCTTCCACGCAGGAAGAGCCCAAAGAAAGAGCACCACTCCCTACCCAGTCACCACGGCGGCGGAAAGACTCCAAGGCTAAAGCAAAAGCCAAGGCATTGGTGCATGGACCGCTGCCGAAATCAACCCTAACCCATCAGCGGAGCCTGCTAGGTGACCTTCCCTCGCTGGAGAGGCAGCCAAGCACCGCGGACTTGAACCATTTCGTGAACTTGAAGCTTGAGCTCCCCAAGCAGCCTGCAGGCCAAAAGGCCAACAAGGCAGGAGCAGGTGGTGGCAACAAGAAGAAAGGCATCAACTCGCCAGGTTCGGAGATGGAGTGCGCCATTAACGGCCATCTGATGAAAGACCCCGTCCGCGCTCCCAACGGCCTGGTGTTTGAGCGCGCCACGATTTTGGTGTGGCTGGAGACCCGAGGACAGGTCAGCAATGAAAGGAGCATTGGATGTGTTCTCAAGAAGCTTGACCACTCGAATTCCACTCTATACCTTTAACATGATTATAACATGCAACCGTAGGCTTTATTCTTGTGTACATGTGGTGCCCACGCCTTCTTCTCAAGCTATTTTTTTCCTCTTTTCTCTTTTCTCTTTTTCTCAAACTTGTCAGGTGTGCCCCATCAGCGGCAAGCCTCTCACAGTGGACGACCTGACTCCGGACACTGAGCTTCGCAAGAAAATCATGCGCCGCCACATCGCCACTTCCATGGGCAAAGACAACACCAAAGGAGGGGAAGGAGCAGGCAAAACGTCGGTCATGGCCGATGACTTATACGATTTCTGAGAGCTGATAATTTACAGTTTAGAGGGAAAATTACAAGAGGGAAAATGAAAGAAAACGAGGCGGAAGGATTTATATAGTGTGTTTGTGGCTCCAGTTCCTGTTGCCGTGCCTGGTGGGTGCCTGCTTTGTGTTTGGTGATGGCAGAATTAGACTCTGCTCATCTTCGTCACCAATTAACCATCTAGTAGCATATATTTGAAGTGCACCTGCCACTCTCACTCTTGCGCAGTGAAATAAATTTTGGATTACGGAAGGCGGATTTCGGATGGAAGATGGGAGGCTGCGTGTCTTGTCAGTACCATCCAGGCCAGCTATAGACGTCAAAGTAATGCCTATAGGGGCGTTCGCTATCACTATGAAAGGGAAGTGAAAGAAGCACTCAAGGAAGGAGAAGGAGTACCTTAAATCTATTGCGCTGTTGGTTTCAAGTTTCAAATTTCAAAGAAGACAAGAGAGTGCATCCATTAAACCATATTATAGGTTCTGCGCAACATTGTTCGAGTGCAGCAATTCAGGTTCTCGGTCTTCAGTGCAATCTTCTTTCTTCTTCACTGACTCTTCTTCAATTTCTTTGCGTTTTCGCTGCTGCTTCTTCTCCCCCCCTCAATTTCCTCATATTAACCATATTAGAGCACCGCCCCACCCATGCCTCCCGGCACAAACCCCGGCTCCTCGAGGCACACAAGCACGCACGCCATGCATTTGTTCACGTCGAAAATGTCCGTGCCGTCCGCAAGCACCTGAGATCAAACAACCGCCATCGTCGTCGCCGTCATCATACAATTAAAATCATGAAGAATGTGTGCCATAGTTTTGTTCAAGCTATTCAAGCACTCTGCGACAAGAAATAAAAGAGGTGGCCATCAAAATGTTCCCTTCGTCTTCCCAACGCACAGCCTGCATTATTCGTCTAATCTAATATACATTCTAATATACATATAACAACTCTAACATCCTCCTTTCTCACTCCTCACCGTGCGCAACGAGCTTTCCATGTCGACCCAAAACGACGCGCTTTGCCGCCCATCTTCGCTCTTACTGGAGCTGATGGCGGCGCGCATCAACGGCAATTGCGCGGCCAGAGTCGCCGGGCCGAGGCCACCGGCGTAGCCAAACTTGGCGTTGGGTGGGGGCGGAGGCCAGGAGGCTGCGATCACGCCGCGGCCTTTGGACTCGTCAAAGAGAAAGGACGCGTTCGGAGGGAGGCCGCCCTGTAAGTACCATGAAGAAGACGACGACGACGACAGTGAGGATGAAAATAGAGGCAAACAATTAAAAAAAAAGAAGTCGATGTTCCCTGCTTCTAATCACTGTTTGTCACCTCTTCCAAGGCTGCCCACAGCGGTTGCGTTTCGGAGTTGCGCTGCAAAATGAACTCGGCGCTCGGCAAGCTCGCCATCACCCGCCGCACGTTGTCTACTACCGTCGGGCTGATGGGCACGTTCACGTTGTTGGCCGCAGTGGCGTTGATCTGAAAGCGCCCGACGCCCACCTGAAAGGGGGAAATATGCGACATTCAAGCAAAGCCAGGAAAAAACAACAACAACGAACACACACCCACGGTGAACGACACCACAAGCAACGCGAGACACAAAGATAATAGAACGAGCCAAGTCACTGAACGAGACAAGTCAGTGAACCAGAATCTAGTCGATAGAATCAAAAATACTAGATGTTTGTTGCCAATTCTTCATGAATTGCGCGTGGATGAGCAAGTTGGAGGAAGGTGGGTGAAACGAAAAGGAAAATATCGAGCAGAACTAAGCCGCGCATCATTGCAAATGATTGTGCAGTATTCGGATTAACCTCGTTGTGAAGCATGGCAATGTAGGTAGCGTCCCCGTTCAAAACTTCTTCGCAGCGCGTGGAGCACAAATGGCCCGCTAGCCGCATGATGCGGCCTGCGTTTAACTTTTTGAGCTTGGCAATGTAAGCTTCTGAGGCAAAACTGCCTCAGCCCAAACAGAAAAACGAAAAATAAAAAAAAAATGAAAGAGGGATTTAGCAATGACATTATCATGTGAAGCCACAATAATAAGACCTTAGCCCAATTCTTCGCCAGGCGCACGACTTAAAGACCGAAGGTTCATAAAGCCGGCGGAGCAGTAAACACGATAAATTCAAAAGACTCTTGTAGCATCAAGTGCTGACATCACGAATAGATCAGCCCAAATCTTAGGCCATAAACTATACTAGTATTCTCACCGAGCGTTGCCATCCATTTCGGGCCGCAGCAATATGCCCCACTCGATGAAAGGGTACCTGCAGAGTAAAATGCCATCATCAATGGTGTCACCAGGAACTTGAATCAAACGGTGTGTTTGAAAAAGCGAAGTCTCACCGGCTTGAAATGGCAGCCAACAATTCGGGCGCAACCGTGTCATCGATGCCGCAGAAACCGAGGGCTCGTAAAGTTGGCCTGTCAATAGCCATAATGATTGACTTCGTATCCTAGCTAGCTGGCTAGCTTAGCTGGATTATGCTTAGCTGCTTCTGTACAGCGCTACTAGTACAGCTATACTGTAGCTAATGCACTGAAGCACTGAAGCTTTTTGTGTCTGTGACTCTCTCTGTGACTGTGACTGTGAGTTTGTAAGGTTAGGCTGTTAGGCTAACTGTCAACACCAGTAAGCTTCCTAGCATTGATACGTGCTCCAGCGCTGATAGTACTTAAGCTGCAGTGCAACGCAACATCTTACGCGAAAGGTTGAATAGCTGCACGCCCTTCAGATAGATCTCTTGAATTGGTCCCACGAAGGAAACCTTGGCTTCTAATTATCGCGTGGGAAATATCGTTCCTCAGGGGAAATTAAGTGGCTCAAACTTGATATCGCATACCGTTTAGGCTCCTCCCTCGGACCAATCTAGCAGTATGACAGAAGAGCTTATTCAAGCTGTGAGCGCATCCGCCGGCGGCATGGCGTCAACCTTGCTTTTGTTCCCATTAGACGTCATCAAAACAAAAATGCAGGCAAGCCGCCGCGCTTTAGTCGAGGAGCAGGACGACAAGACAAGCAGCACTACAACCAGCGGTAACGATTTCGACAACAGCAGTGGTACAACTGCTACGAAGAGCACTCTAAATAGCAGCAGCAGTAGTGGAAGCAGCAGCGCCTTGGCTGTGGCCTGTGAACTCTCTGCAGGCGGGAGCATCCGGCCCTTTTTCAGTGGGGTTGGGCCTGGGCTAGTGCAGAGTGGCATCGAGAAAGGCATTTATTTCTACGCTTACACCTTCTTGAAGTAAGATGCAGTTTCCCTACACAAAGTCCTCTAGCCACAGTCTAGCCTATAGTAGAGTGTCCTACTACACATGACAGCTATATCCTATCCTGTCCCTCACTGTGTTTCCTGCGCGCGCGGGTTCCACGTTCAACAACAATGTACAGGGCGTTTTGGGCGTCGAGAATGGGGTGTTTGAGCACAGCATCTACTCTGCTGTTGGGCTACGCAGCTGACTTCACGCACTTGCCCGTGAGCCTTGCGCTAGACACTGTCGTGAAAACGATGCAAACGGCCAAGCCAGAGAAGCCTGGCGCGCCACGACCAGGTGTGCGACGAGATCAACTTCCCCCCCCCTTCTTCTTGAAGCTGGCTCCTTCATGTAGATTCCCTCTTTCATGTGCGCCGCTGTAGTTTCATTTCCTTGTGCGCAAAATATTGCTCCTTTAAATTCATCATTTTTTTCTCTCTCTTCCATATGGCTTTTACCCGATGTAAAACATCTTTGTCCCCCCCCTACAGGGCCCGCACAAGTAGCAGCTCAGCTGTACCACACCAAAGGGCTCTCGGGCTTTTACAAAGGGCTAGCAGCTTATCTCGTGCTTTGCTTGCGGCCGGCCATTCAGTTTGCTGTGTTCGAGCGTCTCAAAGCGTTGAAGCTTGCTGCGCGGAAGAAGACATCAGGCGCCACCTCCAATTTGGGTCTGAGTGCCCTGGAAGCATTCGTGCTTGGGGCTCTGGCAAGGGCCGTAGCTACCGTAGCGGTGTACCCGTATACGCGGGCCAAAGTCATGGCGCAAGTGTCCACTCAGGCGCGAGGTGCAGAGACGACAGCAGCAGCAGCAGCAACCGCAGCAGCTGTTGGAGAAACCTCAGCTCAGGGATCCACGAACGACGACGACACTGCTGCTGCTTCGGTCGCTGCTTCTGCCGATACGGCAAGCACACCCTCTTCGCCGCCACCACCGCCTCTACCTGTACCCCAAACCTTGCTGGCATCCATGCATACCATCTTTGCCGAAGACGGCATCGCAGGCCTCTTTCACGGCCTCGGGCCAGAAGTGTTTCGGGGCATGCTGAGTGGGGCGGTGATGCTTATGGTCAAAGAGAAAATTGAAAACGCTACAAGGTTGGCATTGCAAGGAAAGACCAAGTCATTAGAAGCACCCAAGGCACCTCTACGAGCTACTGCCTAGCTAGATTTCTGCTGTTCTTATCCGCTCCCAAACAATGGCCCTCGGAACTAAAAAGTTTAAAGCACGATTTTCGCGTGGTTTAGCTATCGATTCCCTATGGCCAATATAATCATTGTATGAGGGAGGTATCGTCATTTCGTTGCAGACTATTATTAGTTGCAGTGCCGCCGAGATAAGCAAGGGGCGAGGGGTGGGGGGCATTCGCAAATTCGCCGTTCACCCTGATTTAGAAAAAGTGCAAGTGAAAAACGATTTCTTCCCACTCGAAAAACACATTCCCCAATCCTATGGCCCAAAAATGATAATGCGCATTGGATCCTAGTTTACATATTATCAATCGAACGGCTGGAGTTCGATTTACACACCACTTCTGTTACCTCTAATTCTACTTCTAACTGCTCATACGGGCATATATGAAATTGACTCTGATCTCTGAGTCTACCCCACCCACCACGACGTGCGCACTCAACCGTGATGACAAGCAAATGAAATCACGGGCGTCTGAACTCCATAGAAGCCTCTTCTTCTCTCTTTTTATCACATCTGGGTGCGGGTTAGCCTGGATGGTTCACTTTCTTGGCTTCGAATTATATGTCATCGCTCGAAATACGAAGTGTTGAAAGCGCCGAAGCTTCGGGATGCGTTGGAGAGAATGGAAACTTTTGAGCATCGGGAAAGGTCACTTCAGGATGAGTAGGTGAGAATGGGCAGCGTGCCACGCTGCTGGCTCGTGGCGGTGGTGGTGCTTCTGGGTGAGTGGGTGAGAACACTCGAAAGACGCTAGGATGTTCGGCCACTGATAAGTCGTGCGAGAGATCCAGAGCACGAAGATTGGGCGGGCGCCGCGCAAACGCCCCACACAAGCCAACCTGTGGAAGCTTTGTTTGAAGACGAAGGCGTTTTTCGGAGGACTCTTGACAGTCCGTGTCTTCTTCGCGTGAGCGAACATTCAGAACAATTTGACGAGATGGTTTCAAACGAGAATTCGCCTTAAGCTCTCCTTTCGTTGATTCACAGGGTGAATCGCGCGGCAGCGTTTTCTCCTCGAGATGGATATCATTGCTAGATGGCTTTGGGTCCATTGCGTGCTGACAACAACAGCCACACTGGTCACGTTCACTAATTTGAGGAAAGCTTCTGATGGGCAAATGAAGAAAGTAGTGAAGGTGGTGTTGAAAAGTCGGTGAACGGTGAACGACGATACAGTGAACGGACAACGACAAACAACGAGGAATCTGCAGAGAACATATTTTATATCATGATAAATTAGAGTACAATTTTGCAAGAAATTTCCTCGGGACTCGGGATCTTCGATTTTGTAGCGGGATTTGAAATATTTACGTGCCAACACAGCGAGAGAATTGTAATGAAGTCTGGATAGCAAGTCTAGCTTAACGAGGCACAGCATTTTGAAAGCATGAAAGCATTGTGTAACATGCTTTACCATGCGACAATATGACACATCAGTAATATACTTGCGTGGTAATCCATTCACATTTAGAGTACGTCCACGTTTCATTGACGAGGACAAAGAGACGAAACGGAAATATGTTGCTAAAAGCCGCGCACACTTCACGTTTAGTCATCGCGCTACTCACGCTTTCCATTTCAGAAACATTGTCATCGACCCCATCCTATGATTCGCCTCCTCGAGCACCCTTGTTGACGCCTTCTTCAAGTGCGGCTGTAAATCTCGAAAGCTTAGGCCGTCCGAGTCCACGAGACATTGGGGTCCCATCATCGCTGTCCGAAGGGCGGCAACCGCTCTGCGTAGCGCCTTCAATACTTGCTGGTGATTTCGGTGCACTCGGGCTAGAGGTGCAGCGTTGCGCTGCAGCGGGCTGCTTCTGGCTGCACGTTGACATCTGCGACGGCGTTTACGTCCCTGGCTCGTTGACATTGGGCCCACAAGCAGTAGCTGCGCTCGCTCGTGCCGCAGATTCAGCAGTTGGGGGAGTGGAGACAACTTCTGCGACCACTTTCGCTACCAAAAGTGGCAATACTCTTGAAAATCCAAGTGGAGCTCCGACAACAGCAAGACGTTGCAGTACGGCGGGTCGGCTGCAGCTCGACTGCCACGTCGCAGTAATGCAACCTTCCGCGTGGGTGGAGCCGCTAGCAAAGGCAGGCTGCACACGGTTTACGTTTCAGTGGGAAAGCTTGTCGCGCACCAGGTCGGAGCGCACGGGATTAGCCCTCGAGCTGGCGTGCCGTGTGCGGTCGGCGGGCATGGCGTGTGGAGTGTGCCTGGCCAAAGCGACGCCAGCAATCGAAGTGCGCCGGCTCCTTCGCAGCGGGCTGTTCGACTTGATCGACGTGCTTGCAGTCGAACCAGGCTTCGGTGGACAGGTATACAGTTTCTTTGAATATATTTGCCTATTTGACTTAAATTGTTAGCAATAGCAGACGCGCATTGCATGGATAACGGAAAGCCTGTTATTGATTACTGCATCCATTTTTGTTACATTATTATCATGATATCATTATCACTCACATTTATACGTCTTCATTACCTTAATTCATCTTGTCTTCGGATTATTTCCTTGTTTGCGTCGGTGGGGCTAGGCTTTTGACCCGGCAGTCCTCGCTAAAGTAAAAGAGCTGTCGAGGGACCATCCAAACTTGCAGTGGATCGCCATTGATGGGGGCGTGAATGCAGCCACTGCTGGAGCCTGCGCAGCAGCTGGCGCGAACATGCTCATTGCAGGCACAGCTGTATTTGGCGCTGGCGAAGGATTCGTAAGTGTTTGCAATGATCTTGTTGATGGTGCTCACGAATCACCCCTATCTAGTTCATCTGCGCGCTTACGTGCTGCTGTGGCGCACCTGGAAGCGTTGGGTACAAGTTCACAGCAGAGAAGGGAAAGAAGTGTTTGAGTTTGATGGCGAGTGAAAAAACTTGGTCTCCGGTAATTCCTTAGAAGTTTTATGGTCTGGTTCCAATGGAAGGGTGGTCCGCGAAAATATTGAGCTCAGTAGTCAATAGGCAATTGAAATAAATCATTCCGGCTGGTACGAGTACGATCCGATGCCCTACTGGGGTTTAACCCAGAGAAATTCCTCGCGGACCTAGGACCTTGACATTAGACAACGAGCATTGCGCACCCAGTCCCGCCGACTCGTCCAGATGATACAAAAGTGGGCTTTTAAAGTGGATTTGCTAGGAGCGCATATCGCATATGCAGTTGAAATGTAGTCTCTATGTGCCTCTGTAACTGTAACTATTATTCACCTGCCTTTGATGGATTTGGTTTTGGGAGAGTATCGACTAAACTAAATTAAACTAGGCTAGTTCGAAATGTAGAATGTTCAGAATGGGAATAGGTTACTTATCACTAAACAAGCGCCGTCGTGTTATCAACGGCATAATCGGGTCCCTCAGGATGGGGTGTCCATTAAGTGTGTGCTTGGCGCTTGGCGTTCAGACGGCGCCATGTGGTCGATCTCAGGTGGAATTAGAATAAGTTTAGGATTAGAATTAGGATGATTTACACTCACCAATCACCAACAAACACCAACAAACAGCACAAACCTCTTCTTTTTTGTCGTCCTATCTGCGTGGCCTTTCCTACACGCATCTCCTTCGCCCTTCTATAATCATGAGCACATACAACAGAGGATTCAACCAGCACGTCAAAGACACGGGCCTGTGCGCCCAAGCACACCCGTTAACCCCGCGGGACTTCTTTTGTCAGAAATCCTGCGATAGTACAACAGAACATGGCCACAAAATCGCACTTGCCAATCAGGGAAAAATATCAATTGTACAGACACATAACACGCAGGGCGAAAAAGCCAAAAAATCGACCTGCATAACACAAGCATTCGCACTTTACACATCTCTTTGACGATTGACGTCGACACGGGCGAGTTTTTTTTTCCTTCTTCATTTCTCCCGTGCGCCATTTCTCGTCATCATCATCATCATGAATTCTGTATCTTTTTAGGGTGTGTGCCGGTCCAAGATAGCGTTGAGGGCTTGCGGACTGGTTTCCTGGCACCCCAAGGGCAAAGTGCCGTAGTGCACTCGTGATGTGTTGCTGCTGCCGAGCTTGGCTGCGCAAAAGAGAGCAGCAGCGTGAGCTGCACCGCTGTTATTGCTGTGGTTGTTGCCGCTTACAGAGGAGGAAGTTCCGGCGGCATGCTGCAGGAGAGTGCTTGCCTGCAGGAACAAGAGAATTAGCAAACAACAAGAGATAGTGATGAAATACATGATTTATAGACATAAGGGACGCATGGATGGAAGACAAAAAAACAAAATTCGAATCATGGCCTGATAAAAAAAACAAACAAATAGCATCAATAAAGGTCACCTGAAAAGCGCGCGCGAGATTGACTACCAACCCACGAGCAGCCGCTTGTTGCTCCACTGGTGACGCTTCGCTTGCTAACCACTTCAACTGCTG
>Ga0307930_1003986_pt1 | contig 10520 bp, 9 predicted proteins | sample OrgLakmetageno46_FD_203161 | JGI IMG/M metagenome (GOLD analysis project Ga0307930, IMG submission 203161) | Saline water microbial communities from Organic Lake, Antarctica - #46 | ecosystem: Environmental > Aquatic > Non-marine Saline and Alkaline > Saline | place: Antarctica: Organic Lake... | reverse complement strand
TTGCCACATCCCTCGAAAGGGGCGTGGTTTCTTTCCAAAGGGCACTGGTACTCTTTGCCGCCATGGGCGCCGTTCAAATGGATATAGTTAGTTTGCTATTGCTCTCGAAAGATCCGTATAGATTCCATGGTGACGTCACTATAATATGAGCAGATTCACGTGACGTGATTCACGTTGATTGGTGCAATTTTCACTTTTCCCGTGATTCGCGCGTGATTCACGGCGTGAATCCCAAACTAGCCCCCCGTCAGCTGCCGGTTAGTCCTCTTTCACTTTAAACTCAACAAGCCCTTAGAATACTACAAACTGAAGAAGAAAAGGAGTCCATGGAGCTTAAAGAAGAAGTAAGGAGTATTGAAAGTCGTACCTCACTCAAGAGGGCAAGAGGGCAAACAGCCTAAGAATACTGCCCACGGGCGCTCTCTCTGTTTCGCTATGTTATCACTCTGCGTGTGCTGTGTGTATGGTGATGTAAACCATCTGATCTCGTTGGCATCCGTTAACTAAGGAGCTCCGCTGTGACCAAGTCAGGCTTATGCTGGTGAATTGGACTTGATTAGATTATTGTCCCCAAGTGCAACATAACATCAGCAAATAGCAAAGAGGTTTAGTCTAGTCTAGTCTAGTCTAGTTAATACTCTCCCAAAAACAAACAAAGACAAGAACACAGCAGTCACAGAGGCACATAAAGAATACACTTGAGCTGCAAATGCGCTAGCAAATTCGCTCCAGAAGGCCAATTAAGGCTCCAGCAAAGAGGTTTGTTTTGATGAAACCTCCAGAACAAGTCTTCCAGGGCCGTGTGTGTCCCTTTGCGGCTAAATGAATTATGAATTCGCTGCTTTACGCCGCATTTCTTATTTGCTGCTTTTCAAATTTCGGCGTTACCCCATGTTCAGATGCCGCCGTGTAAGTAAAAACGAACAAACAGCTGCAACGCTGCAACAGAAGTGTACCTGTACAGTACGGTACAACGTACAGTACTGTACAGAAGTACAGAGAACAGAGAACAGATAGTACAGTACTGTACAGCTGCACAGCTCAGCTGTGTGTTCTAACAGTTAGCTGCGAGGACGCTAGGACTGAGGACCTCGCTCGAGCTACTTTGGTTCTACGAAGTGGCATTGCGTCCGAAATGCTACAGCCTCCTAAATATGGGTCTATTCCAACACCAGCGCTGCTGGACGGGGATCCGCGGCACTACATCCTAGGACTTCTAACTGCCATCAATGTGGTAAATCCCCATCAATCACAGAGGAAGTCGACCCTTACGCCTATAAGATGATTATGATGATAAAATGATGACAAAGAAATTTTAGGTGTACCTCTTTATCAGAGAGTGGTGCGTCCGTTGCCAAGACTACTAGCTTAATGTCTGAATGAAGCGGTTCCTTATTGTTGAAAGTAACTCTATCCCATTCACTCTGGAAAGCTTGCATCCATTTACAGGTGGCATTTTGGCATCGCAATCTTTTACTCAACCTCTATGGCGTGCAGGTTTAATTTAAATTGTGGTCTAGATAGTGCTAATTTTTCTTGAACTATTTCATAACTTGAAGCGCTTTAGGATGTAGCGCAGGAACGAAAACGTGTTCAAATGTACTTCCAGTTCTAGCGGCCCGTATTTCTCAATGAACGCTTCGTCATCTGATTTCGATCATCTTGTGTATCTATTTACTGCCCAAACCGCTGAAACTTTTTTTGTTTCTTTGTTTTGTATTTCTATTCCTAGCTGACTGCGTGCGAGACAGCGTGTGCTGGGGCACCCATGATTTCCCTCTGCGTGCCCTGCACCACGGTTGGCCCCGAGGGCTCGGACGATTACGATGCATGCAACGTTTGCCAGGTGCTTTGAATGGGGGCGTGTTGCACTAGCTAGGCCCTTATGCAAACTTTTAATTGCATTGACTCTCATCTGTTGTTATTGCTAAGCGAACATGGACACAATGTCACAGCCCATTTGTGATTTATGACTACGATGCCCCCTAACATACAGCGTGATCATAAGTGTTTTTGGTTCGTGTAATCTTGTCTTCTAAAAGGTGTGCCGCGTGAATCACGATAGCGAAGCAACCATGGTTCTGGACGGGGCCTGCTTGGACCCTCAAGAATACGGCTTATTGGCTGGCTTTGGCTTTGCACTCCTGTTTGGAGTCTTCGGCGTCTTCAGGTGCGATGGGTTGTGGTTTAAGGCGGTTGGAGATATTCAAATGTCTTTCTGAGTGCTCACGTGACCCTACATGCTTCTGTGTGCTTTTGTTAATTTACTGCTTCAAATCTGCTCTTGACCAATCCTTCCATTTATTTCCTTCATTCATTTCTTCAGTGGCAAGCTCGCCGACCTCACGAACCGCCGGCTCCTTCTCGTTGGCGCGTGTTTGCTTTGGAGCACCGCCACAGCAGCCATGTCACTGTGCACCTCTTTCGAAGAGCTCGTGATCACGCGGGTGGTGGCGGGGGTAGGCCAAGCCTTCAACGCCCCTTGCGCCTACCCCCTTCTCCTGCAGCTCTACGGCCCCAGCAGCCGTAGCACGGTGAACGGTGTGTTTGCGGTGGGCACCTACCTGGGTGCCACTCTAAGCTCTCTGAGCCTCGGAATGGCCCAAGAAATTGGGTGGCGCTCAACCTCCCTGTTTTCGGGTCTGTTAGGGGCGCTAGCTGCGACGAGTTTGTACCACGCAAGCAGCGAAGCCCGCGCTGCAGGGATTGTCGAAGGGAAACTGTGCTCGAACTGTTGCTGTGGCGGTAATGACGACGACGATGATCGAGATGAAAGAAGGGGCCTAAGCAGCGCAGATTTTAACGGATCAGTTAGCTTGAGCAGCAGATACTACCGTAGTAGCAACGCAGATGATGCTTCTTCACCTTCAGAAAGCTGGGAGGAGTCAGTGGGTCTGTTAGAAAGGTCGGCTGGTTCACAGGAGCTCAATAAGACCATGAGAAGTGTAGGATGCGGCGCAGAGGACGGCATCGATGGCGAAGAAGTTTCGGACCATGAGGCAGAGACTCCGCCATCAGGCGCTGCGAGGCATTATTATAATGAAGATGATGCAGCACGGAAACCGGTAGGTACCGTATGAGCACAAGACTGAACGGTTATTGAGAAACTTGGAATAGAGGATCTTAGAAACAATGGGATGAAGCAAGGTATTTTTATTGACGTCATGCACTATGGTGGACCTCTTCTAGATTGCCCTTCCTTTTGCTCTTCCCTTCATCTCTTTATTATGTACACAATCTCTCCCATGCACACACCGTGCTCGCTTGTTTTTTTATCTACATTCATTTCATGTTACTGTGCATCAAAAAGGCGGGGATTATGCGCACGATGCGGGCAATGGTTGCGTCTAGTCCTTCGGTGGCGCTCTTGTTAGCTGCTACTTCCTGCCGCATGGCTGTGACCTTTACCACGGCTGCGTACCTCCCGGTATGTGTATATAGAACCTCCTCTCGACGTCCACATGTACAAAACATTGAAATAACATATCTTCGGTACCACATCATGGTTTCGGTTGTGCGCGCACTTGAACTACAGCAGAGACTTGTTATTTTGTACTGTATCTTACCAAAGCAATGCAGTGCGCTTCTTATTCCCTGATAATATATTTGCTCTCTGAACAACAACAACTACACAATGATTCACAATGCTAGGCGTACTTTGCTCGCGTGTTCCCGCACGAGAAGCACTTCGCGGCTTGGCATGCGTTAGCCCTCCTCGGAGGTGGGATCTCGGCTTACTTGGGGGGTTTAGTTGCAGACCGATGGCAGGCCAACAACCCGGCGTGGCTCGCCTGGCTTCCGGCCCTAGGCGGGCTCGCGGCGGTGCCCTTGCTAGTGCTCTGCTTGCAAGCTGAGTCGTTCCCTGCGGCGATGGGGTTATTGGCAGCTGCTTATGCAGTAGGCGAGGTGAGTTCACCTGCGCGCTTGCTCGCTTGCTCCCTACATCGTCACTCCATTTGTTCTTATCTTTAGGATCTTCGTGTTGGTAGCGTTTGAAGTTTTTTTGGCGTTTCATATAGCTGTTTATTTCTTTGTGCTGTGCCACTGTGCGATGTGCGTGTTTGCTTTCTGCTGCTTGCGTCGTTTCCCTCTCGGTATGCGTTCATTCTTGAGCAGTGCTGGCTGGGTCCAGGCATGACGCTGCTGCAGCGGCTTTTGAAAGAAGAGCCTCGTTGCCAATCAACCGCGGTGGCCTTCCTCTTGCTTTGCAACAGCCTCATAGGAGCTCTAGCTCCGTGGGCGATCGGCACTTGGTTTGACAATGGCACTGCGTCGAGGCTGCGCCAGGGCCTAGAAGTAGTGCTAGGAGTCAGCTATGGGGGGTCGTGCATTTGCTTCATGCAACTCGCGCACGAACTCGTCAGAATGGTAACGAATAGAGTGGAGGCAACAAACTTGACATCACTTGAATACCTACTATTACTTCGCCCTATGATTCATGCAACCTGAAGTAGTGATCTTTTAAAGGAGATCTTTGTCTCCCGGTTGGCTTCTTCCATATGTAAATATGTAATCATCCGCCATCTTTTTACAGGCTGCCGCTGAAGCAGATGCTGCCACTCGTGCTTACTCGCACCTGCCGTCAGTTTTCCCTTCTAGTCAAGACGGCCCAGCGCCCTTTTCTCCAACCGTGGGCTCAGCGTTTCAGCCAATATCAAATGATTACCCGCCTCATCTGCAGCCGGCACCTGTGCGGCCGCCGCCGCGGCGCTCTACTCCTGTAACTGCGACAGTGTTCGCGGGGCAGACCTACGCGCAACAATCCTCTTCAAGTGGGGTGCCAGCAGCTGCGGGGCTCAGTACAATTTCCTTGCAGGACAATCGCCGATGACAAGTCAAGTTATATTTGGCTGGGTTTCTGTGATTCAAGGAGAAGGTAACCTTTGACACAGGCCCCGAAGGGCCGGAATTAGAAGGCCGGCACAAAGGAATTCAACAAGTGCATGTCTTAAGCACCCCAAAGGATAATACTCCCAAAGCGGCCTTGAGAGCCACAAGGAGGTGCCCATTGCCACTTACTACCATGATGCAAAGTTTCCATAGCCCATCTAGTCTAGTCCTGTTAATACCCTCCCAAAGTTAAAGAAAGGCAAGTACACAGCAGTCACAGGGGCACATAAAGATCTAAGATCAAAAATTACCATAAAGCATAAAGAAATTAAAGAATACTCGTGAGCTGCATATGCGCTAGAAAGTTCGCTCCAGAAGGCTTATTAAGGCTCCAACTGGCGCCTAGCATTGGCTTCTGTGTCATTTGGGTTTGTATTAGTTTGAGTTCCTTTCCTTCGAGCAACTCGGCGGGGCTGAGTGCTCGGTGCTCGTTCGTTTGTCACGTCCCAGGTCCACGAGGCATTTCTCCGAGCTATTTCTGCCCCAGCAGGGCATCGTCTCAATGTTTTTCTCAGACGCCGGGCGCCAGCCGATCTCAGCATCGCCTGTCCTCTTTCTTGCTAACGAAGTATGGGTCACGTGTTGGCTGCACATAGCTGCCGGAAGTACTCCAGCAGTATACAGGAACCGGATACTACGTACGTAGTACAGCACACTACTACCAAGGGTATCTTCACACTACTTATTATTGTACTGTACTGTAGACGGACGGTACACAACTACACAACTGGGGTTTTCCGTGAATTTCATTCTTTAGATTCCCTGAACCGTGTAATACGTCAGATTTCGTTGATCTTTTCATCTTTTAGCGAAATGAGTGGTGTTTCCTGTCTGTGGTGGTCTTACTCATAGTAGCACATTTCAACGATGCTCTCAACCCAACGCATCCTGCTCGCCCTCGCGCTCCTCGTCGGCTGCGATGCCTTCGTAAGCAGAAAGTTGTTTTGGTGCTTGTAAACTTGTTGCATTTTTTGGAGCTTTTATCTCATGCTTGTGCATTGTAATGTAGGTGCGCATGCCGACCACGCACATGCACTCCCGAGCCATTACCCTCGGTGAGTAACACCCTCAGTGCCCTATCACCTAAACTTCCAGAGTTGAATACTCCACTGGCAGAGCTTCGGGAGGCTTCTCAGGAGTGTACTTAGGTTTCGTCTTGGTTCTCTCTTGGTTCGCGTTCGAATGCACCGTACTCAGCCTTGGCATCCTCTGCACCTCCCTCTTCTTATTTCTGTGGACATTTGAATTAAGACATGGCGCGCGACTCATGCATGGCTGGCAACTGGAAGATGAATCCTACTTCGCTCGAGGAAGCTACGACTCTTGCCAAGGAGGTTTGTGCTTAGGCACCAGATTGCCCTGTCGTCTCTCTGCTCCCAGATAGGTGCACTTTTCTACGATGCTGCATCCGTTCTTGCTGCTTCTGCCCACTCACTGCTTTCTAGAAAATTCTGTCGCCATTTCTTCTTCCTGCAGTTGCATTTACATTCAATTAGTGTTTATTCGTGCTCGAACCAAGACGTTGTGTTTTTATGTCATGTAACTTGGGTCCGCCAGCTCCCTATTTTCTACTTGAATTTTGTCTTCACCTTTTTTCCCTTTACGTTCGACTTCAGGTGGCGGCCGAATCGAAGGATGCCCCTGGTGACTTCGCTGTGTTCGTGCCATACCCTTACCTCGGCCCTGTCGCTGAAGCTCTCAAAGGTTCTAAGGTATTTCGAGGAACTCGAGGTTGTTTCTTCTCGGTATTATTTTCCGTCGGCGTTCTTGAACGTATATTCTAGCGCACGCTGAGAGGGCTCGGGAACCGTTCAGAAATGTGTACCCCAAAATCATTATAGCTTTTTAAAGTCCTGAGAGCGTGCCATTGAAAGGCAAACCTTAATTGTGCTCTTCGTTCAGTGCCATTTGGCCCATTTGCGCTCTCCTCTTTGCATGATTGCACACTTGGAACTACTGCCACTGTTCACTACTTTGTGCCTGCTGGCGAGTGCGCTCTTCGTGGCCTTCTTGAACCTCCCGTTCTCCACTCTTCCTTGCTCGCTTGCGTGTGCGTGCAGGTGGGCCTGGGCGCGCAGGACCTGTTCACCGAGGCCAAGGGCGCCTTCACCGGCGCGGTGAGCGCTTCGATGCTCAAGAGCTCCGGCTGCGAGTACGTTCTAGCAGGCCACTCGGAGCGACGCACCGTCTTCGGCGAGGTAAGCTGCCGTCATAGGGTTCTTTAATTGGTCTTTTGATTGCCCTCAGAGGTGTTGCCGTCTCGTGTTTTGTTGGGTTTTTGAAATATTTTCTTTTTTGTAATATGTCCCTCAATGTTTTTCCTTTGGAACTTCCGCGCTGAAAGATATACACCTGGTTTTTTATTAATGGTGTACAGTGATTGCTTTTGCGTGCAATTTCACCTCCCGCTTACTTTTTTCATCCCTTCTTCTTGCCCTTTGTCAGGACGACGCCATGATCAACTCGAAAGTGCACGTGATTTTGGACGCGGGCCTTAAGTGCATCTTGTGCATCGGCGAAGTGAAGGAAGAATACGACCTTGGCCTCAACAAAGAGGTACGCATAAGTTTCACATACCCACAAGATCTCGTAATTTGTGCTAGCTGCTATTTTTACTTGTTTGTAATAGAAAGTCAGTTCGCCTTTCTGTGCCTTCTCTTGAATTTCCTGTCTTTTTCTTTCTGCCTCATCTGCGCTTACCCGCATGTGCGTAGATCTGCGCGGTGCAGCTGGCGAAAGGGCTGAAGGGTATCAAAGAAGAGCAGTTGAGCGAGGTGGTGATTGCGTACGAGCCCGTGTGGGCGATCGGCACCGGCTTGACGGCGACCCCCGAAATCGCCGAGGACGTGCACAAGTACATCCGGTCTTGGTTCACCAAGACTTACTCCGCCAAGGCGGCGGAAGCCATGCGCATCCAGTACGGCGGCAGCGTGACCCCGGAAACCGTGGACGAGCTCATGTCCCAACCCGACATCGACGGCGCTTTGGTGAGTGAAGATCCAAGGTTGAGAATGAACTGCTGTGGAGTTTGCTTGCAAAGACACACGCGTGGGAGTGTGTAGGCAGCTAAATTACGTATCACCAATTGGAACTTGTGTGTCCGCGAAGAAAAAAAAGAAAACCTTCTATTTCTGCCTCTTTTGGACAAAGTATTGAGCGAACGAAGTTGCTTTCTTTCATACAGATGTTATCTTATCTGTTGTGCCGTGTGCATATACTTCTCTCTTCAGGTGGGCGGAGCTTCGCTCGACAGCAAGAAATTCTCGCGCATCATGAACTACAAGGTTTAAATGCCGCGCCATTCAGTCTAGGTAGAGATCGCGCTTAGATTTATCTCCATCGTGAACGTGTGCCTGAAGAGCCGTGTTGAGGACCAATTTGCTTGCTTATACTCGTCTTTCTTTCCTTCCCGAACATTGCAAATCATGGCCCAAATGCCTTGTTTATTTGCGCTCTCAGGTTGAGGAGCCTCCGACGCCACCTCCGAAGCGAAAACGTGACATTATGAAGTCATTTTTTGGCCTCTAAGGCACGGTGCGGTGTTATCATTGCGCTGCGGAAAGTAATGAATAAATGATCGGTTATGTATGGAGATACGTAGCTCAACTGGAGATTTCATTCGCTTCTATAAATGTACAAATATAGCTCAGAAATAAAAATTAATAACCCAGAAGTTAACCTACGTAGTTGATAATTTTAACCATGAATGTTGTATTTATGTATCATGTGAGTTAATAAAAAATGTAAGATGTCTATCGTCCATAGCATGCATGCCATTTTACTTATATGCAGCCTTAAAATTACAGGCGCGTGATTCATACTTCGTACTTCGTTAGCAAGAAAGAGGACGGGCGACGCTAAGCCGCTGAGATCAGTTGCCGGTTGGCGCCCGGTATCTTCTCAAATAAACATCTAGACGATGCCCTGCTGGGGGGAAATAGCTCGGAGAAATGCCTCGTGGACCCGGGACGTGACAAACGAACGAGCACCGAGCACTCAGCCCCGCCGAGTTGACCGGAGGAAAGGCGCCAGTTGCCAGTTGGAGCCTTAATTGGCCTTCTGGAGCGAAATTGCTAGCGCATATGCAGCTCAAGTGCATTCTTTATGTGCCTCTGTGCCTCTGTGACTGCTGTGTACTTGCCTTTCTTTGTTTTTGGGGGAGTATTAGTAAGACTAGACTGGGCTATGCTTGACCCATGCATACTGTGAAAACGAAATAAAACGAATTAAAATGGCAACTGTATGATAAGGGTACTACCTCATGAGATTTCGTGGATTATAAATTTGCTCTGGGCTTGTTTTAATGTCGTGTTGACAGAATTTCTTGATAAAAAGGGAAGAATCAGAACCAGCGGAATACGCCGTTGCAGCTGCATGAACCTATGATGATTTAGTTAGTGCCCTAGATCTGTAGAATTTGAAGAGGTCTATATGGCACTTATTTGTAGAGAAAGAAGAGGTTGTGCATGCAGTCAGTTCGATAGAACGGACCAACCAACCGAATGCCAGCCCCTTATAGGGAAGATAAGTTCTACATGCTCTCTCTTTTCATTATCCTCTCTCTCAGGTGTGGTTGTTGTCTTTTTTAGACAGGCCCCGAAGGTTCAGAATTAGAAGGAAAAGCAAAGCAGCGCGAACTAAACCTAAGAAGCTAATCAGGCTTTCCGAACTCCACCACTAGGGAATTCGATTTGGTGTCAGGAGGACCCCCTCTGCCGGACTTCAGGCCTACTACTTCTGTACTGAGGTGTCACAGATAGTTTCAGGTGTTAAGAGGTTGTCACGTTATGATAATGGGGCTAAAAAATGGTACTTCTCCTGTTAGAAATCGAATTCCTTCTTGTACTGCGGTATTAAAAATCGTTAAGAGCGCGAGGGTTGAGGGAAAAATTTGCCCTCTTTATTACCCAAAACTACCTTTAAGTACAGATAGGTGGCTCTTCGGAGTATAATTTCGGACACCGCGAATTTCCTATATATTAAATGAAAAATCGACCGGGGTTCGTTCGTGGTGGTCGTCGTTTTTTGTACCTGTATACAGTGCTATAGTACAGATTCGTCGTACATGTGCAGTAAACAAAAACACAAGGCGGACCAAAGGCATAAGAAGGGACACGCACCACGGGCACTGCGTGTATGGGCACTCATCCACGGGCATCTCAATGCTGCACACTGAGGTGATAAGAAAACACACCTACGTAAGACCTAATGCTCCGCAGCAAACTCATTAACTCATTGTTCCGAAACCGTGCATCGCGCGGGTACCTGAAGTGATGAAAGACGCAAAAGCATGATTTCGAAACTCAAAACCATGGACTCTACTGTAACTGAAGGCGAGAGATAGACGGCCAAAAGAAAGGTAGCTAAGACACCACTTGCTTATTAGGCTTTCGTGTTATGGATGTCCAACTTCTAAAGTGGGTGCTATGACACTCATACTGCCTAGCTGTCACCAAAAAGTCTAGGAGAGATGTAATGATAGTTTGATGTCATGTCTTCGAGGTTGAAAAGTTACCCGAGTAGACATAGATGACATAGATGATTAGATGATGAACACAATGGTGAGTTATATATCGCTCATGAACCAAGACCTTGAAATGCAAAATGAGGAACTCCATTCTAGTTAAATC
>Ga0307930_1003983_pt1 | contig 10524 bp, 11 predicted proteins | sample OrgLakmetageno46_FD_203161 | JGI IMG/M metagenome (GOLD analysis project Ga0307930, IMG submission 203161) | Saline water microbial communities from Organic Lake, Antarctica - #46 | ecosystem: Environmental > Aquatic > Non-marine Saline and Alkaline > Saline | place: Antarctica: Organic Lake... | reverse complement strand
AAGGTTGTGAGAAGTTGAGCAAAGGTGCAGTTGGTAAGTGCATAGCTCACGGAGGCGGCCGGCGCTGTTCTGTGGAAGGTTGTGATAAGTTGAATAAGGGTGCAGGTGGCAAGTGCATAGCTCACGGAGGTGGCCGGCGCTGTTCTGAGGAAGGTTATGAGAAGTTGAGCCAGGGTGCAGGTGGCAAGTGCTATGACCACGGAGGCGGCCGGCGCTGTTCTGAGGAAGGTTGTGAGAAGTTGAGCAAAGGTGCAGTTGGTAAGTGCATAGCTCACGGAGGTGGCCGGCGCTGTTCTAAGGAAGGTTGTAATCAGTTGAGCCAGGGTGCGGGTGGTAAGTGCAAAGTTCATGGCGGCGGCGGTGCTGCGATGCGCCTGGAATAAAGCGGCCAGCAGTGTTTTAAGCGAAAAGTGTATGACTCAGAAGAGTGGCTAACGCTGCGACGAGCCAACCTGTGAGAAGTTGAGCCAGTGTGCTAATGGCAAGTGCACAGCTCATTGGGGAGGCCGGCGCTGTGATGAGCTGGAATGCGAGAAGTTGAGCCTGGTGGTAGGTGATTCATGCGAATTTTATATTGGCAGCCGGCGATGCTGCAATTTCGCTTCTGTGCATGATGTGAGTATCTTGCTTACGGAGGTGGCCGTTGTTACTAGAAGGCGGGTTGCAATTACTAGTCGAGCGAGGGTTTGGACTGCAAATGCTTCGCCATTATAGGGTAATAGGGGGAGGGGGGCGGCGCTGAAATAGGGCTGGATGCAAGAAGTGTGGCGTGGGTGCAGGCTGCCAATGTATTGCCTACGGAGGTGGCAGATCCCGCAAGTAGCCTTACTTCTACACATTCGATATTTTCCGTAAAGGGGTTCTTTGCGAGTTGCATTTTTTTTTCCCTTCTTTATGTGCCTCTGTGACTGCTGTGTACTTGCCTTTCTTTGTTTTTGGACGAGTATCAACTAGACTAGACTAGACTAGAACACCAGCCAAGTACAAGATTGTTGCAGATTCAAAAAAAACAACTCGCAGATTGGTGCATCTCCCTTTTCTGCGAGTGAAAATCCGCGCGTTGATTGGTGCTTATCATCAAAAGTTACAGGTTCCGAAAGTTTTGTTTCCTACCCTCCAGATCGATTTTTCTGGTGCGCTGTGCCACTTAACTTCGAGTTCGCTTTTCGAAGGGTTCTTCGACGTCCCAGACCCTGGCCTTTTGCATGCGCTATGCGCTTTTGAAACACTTTGATTGACAATCGTGGAAAGTTTCAGAGCTGTCGGCTGCTATTGCGATCAACTTTTCTTTTCGATAGACGAACCTACAGTGCTGCGTTCGTTGATCTCGGTGATGGGCGTTGTTAGGTCTTCTAGGCTTGGCTGGAAATGATGAAGGAGTCATCTCGATAATACGCAAATTGACGCGGATTAACGTAAATAGTTCTTGGTAAAACGTAAGTAACCGTAAATTTTGAGTTTACGTAAAACCTCCATTCCCAGCCAAGCTTCTATACACACAATACACACTACTACAGAGATAGGTGTGCATAACTAACTGCATAACGATCCAGCAACCAGCATAGCAACCCCATCACAGCCACAGCCACAAGGGCATGTAGATATATTGCGGAGACATACGATGCGTTCAGCGATGAGCCGATGAGCCTTCCTTAAGCGGCTTTATTTCTAGTCTAGTCTAGTCTAGTTTCGTCCAGTCTAGTCGAGTCTAGTCTAGTCTAGTCTAGTTATGGAACCTGCACAATTATCTCTGATGCCGATACAGATGCTTATGAGGGAATAGTTCCAGCGGTATGTCCATTTAGGTCTTAAGAACCTAGAGGGTGAAGTGCGAGGTACAAAGGGCTTAATTCTTGCCTACTTCAGTTTGCGGTTGCGAAACATGGTCTTTGCAAGGAATTTACTCAAGCGCCACGATAAGTAGCTGCGCTTCCTGCTTAGCTAGGGTTCGAAAACCGGCTTGGGCCACTTACCGAATGGAAAGAGCTCTGACCACTTATTCATAGCTTCTTATAATTGATCGAGGACCATTCTAAGGGAACTTGTCGAAGTTATTGTCGAGGCCGCGTTGAAATGTTACGTGCAGCAGAGGTGGCGGTCTTTGTGCTTGCCACAGCGAATAGTAGAAATTGGCGTGAGCGCGCTCTCCCCTCGGTAAGAATTTCGCATGAGTGAACTCTAGCCTCACGCACCACATTATTTGGCGTTTCTGAAGAGCTCCTAATCTTTACTTCAAATGTCTGAAGTAGGTATCTTCTACATGGTAATTTCACATTGTTCGTCTTTCAACATCAATTAGGCAACGACATGGGGTCGAGACCTACCTACTTACTTGGTACTAGAGGATACGGATTCTGCTCGCTACATTCTTGAACATACTTGTAAAGTGATGCGTGCTGGGCATTCCCTCCATCGTGAAAATGCTGGCGCCAGCGTTAGCCCCAATACCATGAACATCGACACCAGGAGTCTAAAGCGAAGCAGTCGTAATACCAGCGCAACCACTTCAAATGAAACTTCCAGCACTTTGAGCCACCACGGTAAACGCCGTCATGATGCAGAGACAGTTCTGTATGCGTGCAGTGGCGCAGGCGGAGTGGGGGTTAGTGCAGAAGCTGGACATTTCGCGAACTCAACCGATGTTTATCATTCATCAAGAAAAAATCAAATCAATTTTACAAGGCGTAATGGGTTCAACCATTGGGGTCAGAACTCATCAGACGGCGTCACTGGGTATATAGAAGATAAAGAAGAAGACGTTGTCAACTCAAGTAAAATGATCGAATGCGGTGGCAACTTCGAAGCAGTTGGAATGGTCGCACCCGGGTTAGTGAATTTCTCTTGACTGTTCTCACTACGATGCAATTTGATTATGGTACAGAGGAAAAGAAAGAGGGAAAATAAGAAAGCGGTAGCACCGTGCGATAGTCTGCACATATCCAAATCATTTTTTGAAAGGTGGCCTTCGTTGATGTTTCAGTTTCTGTATTTTAAGCGTCTTTTTTTAAGGTGCACCGGCGAATATCACGGCCCCGGCCCCTGCTGTAAATGTGCTTATGCAGTGTCCTTTGCCCACTACAGGCTTCCAAGCCTCAAAGTGTGTGCTATTCGTACATGTAACTAGCACATGTGATTGATTGCGTACCTAAGTATGTTATTTTAGTTCTTTCGCACGTTGTTCTTTCATTTCTAGGCAGATTATGGCGTTGTCTTCCATTCGTCACACCTCTTATCGTTCGCGCTACGCTTGGACTTGTGTTGAAAATGTATTTATTCATTTACGTGTCCTTTTGTCGTTGTACAGTGGTTTGCTTTTCTGGACGATGACGTTTATGTTCGCTGGGTGCCCTTTCTCGACTCTTTCTCCGCTTACGACTCCACGATCCCTTCTTTGCTGGTGATCAACCGTTTCGTTGATGTTGTCACTGTGCTTTAGTTCTGCTTATTTTGACCCATGTCATATCGCGTGCAATCTTTTAGCCTTTCACGCGGTTTTCCTTCATCTTTTGTTCTTCCTCCCTTTCGTTGCTTTCTTTTACAAGCGTACTCACAACTACTAATTAGAATCCATTTGCACATGTAAACTCGTGTCTACCCGTATTTTGTATCATATTAGGTCACTCGATCCACCCACGAGTGGCATGGTTCCAAGGGACGATCATGCCCTGATCTCCCCGCAATTCAGGTCGTGTGGATTCATCTTTCTCTTCTTTTCTGATATTCGTTGCGAGGAACAAGACGGGCTACACGCTAATCTACCTTATGCATGAATTTTGAAGTGGTGGCACACTTCTCAAGTGTGCAATGGTGTTTTTATGCGGCCTATCACAGGTGGCTCGCGCTCACCCCGCAGTCTTTTCAGCGGCTGCCATCTCTGTGCTCGCTCCCTACACCAACCACCATCTGAAGCATCATCGTGCTGTGGATGCCAAAAATGCCGGGAGCTCGTCCGAAAGTACTTCCAAGCACCGGCGTCTGGTGCTGTCACAACCCCGTCAATTGACAGACTCTTCTCCTCAGTCGTCGCAGCCACCTTCACCTTTACACAATGCTGCTGAGGATCCTCAAGTAAACACAAGTAAATATTCCAGTAAGCCCATGCACCCGCGCAGCTTTACAGGTAAGATTAACTCCAAAATGTACGTGCTCGTTCTCTCAGTCTTTCGCACATCCCATTCTTTTCTCTTCCCGCAGTCGTCGTAAATTATTCCTATTTTTGTTGTTTATCTGTCGTTGTATATCCACCATTCAAACCACTACTAAATCCTACTTTTCTTCCTATATGGTTTATTGGGGTTTTAAAACAGTAGTTAACTATGCTCTCATTCCGATCTATTCTTATGCCACTAATTTTTGTGCGCCGGGGGGGGGGTGTCTACTCGCACAAGGAATTTGCAGCGATTTTGGCCTCTCTCATGACGATGGACTCGGCATATGGGCGTGGTATGGCACATCCATTACCAAAGTCAAATCTTTAAGCCCCGTTCCTTTCTGTAGTTCCCGATCCCCACTCCAAACCATACTCGTATACATGCACCTTCTGCCGATATTCAAATAATTGCAGTGACATTGTCCTGGCCCCGTTACTCACCCCTATTCTTTTCCTTCCTCTTCTTTCGCTCATTCCCATGCGCCATTATAGTCGTTTCCATCATTTCCTTCCTCTTCCTTTCCTTAACACCTTCAGGTTGCACGGAGTTCAATTCACTCAAATGCCCTCACATTTCTATCATGCTCAGCTGCACGGCTTAGACCCGTCTCGCTGGCCAGCTTTGATGGGGTCAAAAGAAAAGATGACGTCATCAAACAGTGCTGCCTCGTCACCGGTTCACACTGCGGCGCTGTTGCATCGCGTACGAGGCGTCAAGGAGGTGTGTGTCATGTCAAATTGTACGCTGAAGATAAGGAAAGAATAAGAAAGAGGATTATAAAGAAAGTATGGGCAATGAAGATGGAAGAGAAGTGTAAAGAGGCGAAATGGATTACCATGGTTATTAAATACATGAATCAAATGCACAACCATGCAAAAATTCTTTCTCTTTCTCTTTTTTTTTTAATCCTCTCACAAATCTGTGAAACTTTCAATTTTCCTAAAGTTTCCTTAAACTATTTTGTCGCCTCTTGATGTTTCTTTGCTTCTTGTACTGAATTTCTACACACGTTATAGTATCCAAACATGGTTGATGTCCATCGTTACTATTCTTCCGGAAGTGTTCGTCTTTTCCGAGCTGAAGCGACTGCGAGCTTGAGATCGTCGGCTTTTTTCTCGGTGGGGAATGCTTCGAGTCAGAACACCGCCACCAACACAATTGCCGCGGCAACTTCTGGAGCCCTTGTAGAACATCCAAATGAGAGCAGCAGCACTGCTGAAGCAGTTTCAAGCGAAAGCACGTTAAGCTACCGTATCAACTGGCTGGCTGAATGTGTACGGCAAGGATCTGCAGCCCGCCCTCTAGTAAAAGGGCATAGCCACGAGCGCCATTGATAAGATTCTCCGTCGTGGGTGTGTGTGTATATGTGCGTGTGTGTCTACGCTTCGCGTGTAGCCGCAGCTGCCGGTTGGATCTATTTCTAACCCCGGAAGCTCGTCTGTGAGTTCTCCTTTTTGCGTGAATAATTAATTTGAGCTTACTTACGGTATTCAATGCGACCGGAACCGCAAAACCTATGACGCAACTGTAACTGCAACTGAGTTCAGTGCTGGGCTTTGGGCTTTTGCTTTCGTTTTTTAAATATATTCTGTAACTTCTTTTGGCCTGTGTGTTTTTTTCCTTGGTCCTATATAGATAGAGGCCTGCGTCATTCGAAGCAAAGTCTAGAATACCACATTTCAGTCGAACTAAAACTGGTTTAGAGCGTGTTTGCAGGGCAGGGTTAGGGTTAAGGTCTGTTTTTATTTATGCCTAAATCCGACGACATGTATGTGGCTTAAATCAGGTACGTACTTAATTTATTTTAAGCGCGACTGGGGTGTACTCTCAAGTCTAGAAATCTATAAGTCTTAAAGACAATTCCACATTTTTGTTCTTTAAAAAATGTGTAACATTTATCTATGGGTTTCGTAGAGCAATACGGAATATTGTGCTTAAGGAGAAAGGCAGGGCCATTTGCGAAACTGCAGCTGCTGATTTGTTCATTCCGGAGGTGCATCAATGCGTTCCCAAACATGTGCATCCGTCTTCCTACCGAGAGCCTCTTGTATGTTGCTTTCTTGCAGCGGTGGAGTCACAAAGGAGCTTGCATCTCCGTGCAACCCGAGATCAACCAGAGAATACACCTGTTTGGCGGACGAATAGAGTGTAAGGTTGTGTCATACCCACTGAAAGAAGAAGAGGCGATGCCGGCCCTAAGCTTAGGCTGAACAAAAAAAACGATTGATTTGTTGGTTGCACTCAAAAAGGAAAACATGCACGCCCCACGCGCTGTCCCTGCTTCTCTTTCCCTCTTCATACTCATGCTCTCCCCTTTCTAATCGCTCCGGTAAATTTCGCTTAGCAAAACAGCAGAGTAAGCGTCATTTGCACTCACCATGTGCACCACGTGCTGCGAGTAGGCTGACGTCATCAGCTTGCCGGGCACTGGGAGGGCGGGGTTGTTGTTCACTTCCAGCAACACGCAATGAAAAGAGGGGGCGCTAACTGGACCCCTACCAGCACTGCAGAGAGTAGCAGAGATACCACAGTCTCTCCCTGCAGCGCCACTGTTGTCGATTTCAACGCTGGCTTCGTGAGGGTTCGTGTGCGTGACCATCAAATCCACTCCGCACACTGCCATGGTGCAGCTCAAATCATGGTTGTCGTTGTCTTTGCCTTCGTTACTATCGCCTTGTTGATCTCCTGAGACAGCTCCCTGAGAGAGAGTTAAAACAGTCGAGCATGTTGTCAAGAGGGCATGATCATTCCAATGGAGAAGTTCTTATTGAAATGTCACGCAGCAGCTACATGTTTTCATGTAAAAAAAAAAGGAATCAAAAGACTTAAATGTGAGTGTTCCAACTGCGCCCCTTCGTGCAGACCTAACATGAAAACACCCATTGAAGAAAAGGTTTAAAGCAGCCTGCGCTCACCTTCCTATTCCCATTCGGTTTTGCTTTCGAAGCTCGAGCAATCGCAGGCGCGAGCGCAGCAAACGTTTGCACCAAGCAGGTGCGCACAGCCGATTCGCTTCCTCGGAGTTCTGGGCATTCGTCTGGAGATAAAAGAAAATTTACATTGAGAGGGAAGCAGCAACGGATCATCAAGCAGAAGAAGAAGAAGCAGAAGACGCAAAACGGAAAATAAGGTAGAATTGATTGAAAGTATTAATTGACTCAAGTTGAGCTTCAGCAAAAGATGCACCACGAACAAAGGTGAGGTCAAAGTGGTTCATTGCAGAATTGTGCGTTCTAAGAGACTATACATGTACAGCAACAAAGAAAAGTAATACCGAGGACGAGGCGCTCGGTGCGGGGCTTGCTCCTCCCCCGATTGTAAGGGCGCGCGCTCCCACCACCGCACAGTTCCACTTCATGGGCTAAGGGGTCGATAACAGTAGCGGCCTCTGCAGCAGCAGCAGCGGCCTCAGGTTCATTGGACGTCTCGGTGCTGGTGCTAGCGGAAGTGGTTGATCCTGAGAAGGTAAGGTTGTAGAGGAAGGTTACTAGAAGCAGTAGTGCTTGGAGAGCCCGCAAAGAAAGAACAATGTTGACGCTTTTCATTGTTATTGTTAAAAGTGCTACGCAAAGAATCGAAGTGATGGCAAAGGCCAAAAGAGAAGATGATGACAAGGCCAACAAGTCAAGCAAAAAAAAAAATGATGCATCAAAATTAAATGAGAACGGAATAAGACGAAAACTGCTTGTAACGCTCCTTCACTTTTTTTAGTACCAGTCGAAGGCGTTTCTACGTCATCCCAATGAGGCAGGCGCACTTCGTAGCCAGTGTAAGCATAGAGGCGAGAGCCGCGCACTGCCACATACGCGCGGACCTTGGATCAGAAAATACATGCGTTCGTTTGTATTGGCGGATGAGATATCAGGAGGTGAAACGAAAAAAAATGCTCAGCTTGAAGGGGGGTTGGGGGGTGGAATGAGGTGAGAATGTGGATGGAACACCAAAATAAGAAAGAGAGAGAGAAAGAGTCAAAGAGGATTCAGCGTAACGAGACTGCGACAATGCGACAAAGTCATGGAGAAAAGTGAAGAAACCTCATCATGAGAAGAATGGGTATTAGTGCATGTCTGTGCTGATGAATGCACGCACAAGCACACACACACTACAACGGTGCAGTGCAGTACCTGGCTCTTACGAAGGACGCCGTCTCCTCGAGACACCCGCACAGGATCGACCAGGTGCTGTAGAGATGGAATGAGTGATCAAGGGATGAATGAACGAATGAATGAGTTGATATTTGGTAATGCCACGTTCGTGCATGTAGTAATTTAAATTTGCGTACGCACATGTAACATTCCCACAATCACAGAAATGTAATACTGAAGCCCCAGGTAATGAGACAAAGTGTGTGCCAAACGTGGACCAAGTAAAAATATGACCTTTCATCAAGTAGTATGCCCGCCTACCCCCTTCACCACTCGCAGACTATTTTTCCGTTACCTGCAAGGACCATTCCGGCACTCGCCCGTGCTCTTTCTTGAGACGGGCCAAAAAGTGGGGCTCCCGCTCTGCCCGCATGCGATGCCCTTTCACCACGCAGAGCACCTGTGGGGGATTTGGAGAATGTGCGTGTACACGAATATGATAAAAGGAAGGCGTGAGCAATCGACCGAGCAATAGCTGTTGCTCTTGTTTTTGTTGTTGAAAAAAACAAGAAAAATCAAACTGGAGTGTCTTGATAAAGGATAAGTTGCGTCGAAAATAACCTCGTGGTCTGACTCCACGAAGTACAAGCCGTTGCCACCCGACCCTAGGGGGGCTTTCAGCAGCTGCCGAGGTCCGTGCAAGGGCACCAATGGGGGTTCAGATACCATGCTGCTGCGATTACCGTCGCTTTTGTTGTTGTTGCCGCTACTGTCGTTAGCACTTGCACGAGTGCCACTGGGGTTGCTACTGTGGTCGTGACTCGCGCTAGCCGCACGACTACTAGCCGAGTTGCGATTCGAAGAGCCACAAGTCAAGTCAAAGTCGTAGGGTAAAAGGCGAGTCGGTGGGAAACACAGAGAAGCACCACCCTGTCTTGCGAGGCGAAACAAGTTGTCCTTCGGGTCTAATTGCTCGGCACATCGACTTGTAGCCCACGCGCGTCGCAGCAATGTACCACTGACCTTTACGGGCGGTCCCTTTCCAACGGTTTCTTTCTCATCACAAGTTCTATCGGCTGCGTCAACTGGACTTTTCACGCTTTCCGTGCTCTCATGCGCGGCTTCTCTGCCTGCCTTAGGTTCCAACGCCTCAGCACGAAAGAGAGCGTAGCTCGGAGGCGCGCGCTCATCTTTACTGAGACCTCGCTGCGACGGCAACTCACGCGCGCGCTGCATTTGCGTAGCTCCTACGAGGGCCAGGTTAAGCCACGGCTCCCAGTTATAGTGAGCTGTGTAGTAGACGCCTTCTGGTAAAGGGTCCATGCGTACTTCGGTGTAAAGGAAATCACCCGAGTCGATGCTGGAGCAAATAAATACTACAGTAGCTACTTCTAAGTAGTTGTTTGACACTTGGCTACTGATAGTCGACGTATCTCCTTTCAAGCTGCTTTGTTATTCAGCTTCGCCAATCTAGAAATACTGCAAATCTAGAAATACTGCAGCGCTCGTAAAGCTCTTCAACAGGCTAATTAGCCAAGTGTCTTATAGCTTCTCGACAAAACACGAGAATTGGCTGCTTCACGCTGTTCATTGGCTGATCGCATACTCGAGACTCAAGACCTGACCCCGGTAAAAATCGAGACCAAAAGATACCATCATTGCGATTTGTAGGAAGGAAGCTACGCTACGTACCTACAACTAGGGCCAGAGTTGAAACACGTCGGGAATGAAACAACAGAAACGAAACACGATTTTCGCCGGCGTTTCGTTTCTCGAAACAGACCAGCGCATTTCCCTGGGCGTTTCATGTTTCGAGAAACGAAACACTGAGGCACCGAGTCCCGTTTCTTCGGCTTCGCCCGCAGGTCGCGGATTCGCATTTCGCATACGTAGTTCTCCCGGGGGGATTGCTTGTTGGTATATAAGATCATAAATACTTCCGAAGCAGCACAAACTAGTCGGAATTCACGATACCCACTTTGAAACCGCGTAATTGGCAAAATAGAAGACGGCCCTGTGGAGTCGTGGGCGGAAATGTGGATATTTGCCTGCGTTCGGGGGTGAAATCGAGTGAAAACTGGAAAGAGCGTTGCGAACTCCGTTGTTTCGTTTCAAGAATGGAAACAGAAACATCCCCAGCGCCCTCCGTGTGCGTTTCACGTGAAACGAAACGTAAATTCGAAGCTGGTTTCCTGTTTCGTTTCTACTCTCGAGTGCCATGCGAAACAGCCCCCAAAAAGTAGCTGTTTCGTTTCTCCACGATTTTCCTGTTTCAACTCTGGCCCTAC
>Ga0307930_1003975_pt1 | contig 10536 bp, 12 predicted proteins | sample OrgLakmetageno46_FD_203161 | JGI IMG/M metagenome (GOLD analysis project Ga0307930, IMG submission 203161) | Saline water microbial communities from Organic Lake, Antarctica - #46 | ecosystem: Environmental > Aquatic > Non-marine Saline and Alkaline > Saline | place: Antarctica: Organic Lake... | reverse complement strand
AGCTAAACCGGCGATCGTGTAATCACCGGAACCCCCATTCAACCCGGGATAAAACTAGCTAGTAGCAGCACAGTTTTTCTCTCGGATTTACTGAGTGTGTTTTTCCCCTCTTTTTTTCTTTTTATACCATACTAGTGCAATTTTTTTTTCACATCATCACAAGCTCATTTCGGGCTTCTGGAAGCAATAGTTAGCATAGAGCTAGCTTCTTAGCTTAACAGTAGTTCTATTGGCGGCCTTATAAGTCTACGCTAGTTCAGCCTACGATTACCGAAGCAACCTTCTGTAACAGTGCCTGCTGTAGAATAGATGTCGAGCGAAGCACGCACTCGAAAAGCATTGGATGACTTAGGAGCCAAGACGGTGACGGACGATCCAGGCTCGCAATTTTTAGACGATGCGGAACAGGAAAAGGTGGCTACTCTAGTATTAATTTCAGAACTCGATAGCTTGCTGATTAGAGTATTTATATTTTACTAGGATCAAGTGGCTTAAGTACTCTTAATTGCTCGCCCATGTGCGAATCGTTTCCATTGGTTCGATTTATCAGGTAGTCAATGAGCTCCGCGCGAGCGCAAAATCGCACAGTAAATGGACGCGAGGGTTCTTACTGTGCCTCTTGGGGAGCTTAACCTTCTATGCACTGACCCGCCTGCTGGCAGTCGTTCAAGACCCAGAGCTTGCAACGAGTTGGCAGTACGAGCTCCAATCTCCATTGCCGTACAACCGTGCCATGCTTTCCTTCGTTTGCCAGGCGAGTTTCTCAAGTGTTCAGAATTACATGAGCACTTAGTCTACTTCTTGATCAATACTGGCCCTAGACGGTTGAATGTGCTGATATTTCTCTTTCATGCACTACACGTGGCCAACCCAGTGCAGATATCCAGTTTTTTTTTAAGAAAACGGTAATATTTTTAAACGCGATCGTTTTTTTCTTGAAATAGAGCGCTGCAATGGTTGCAGCTCTCGTCGTTATTTACGGGGTGCCTTCTTCAATCATGACCACGGCCTTGGCAACTGGCTGCGGCCTTTCTGTGCTGCCCCTGCTCCTCTGGCTTCGGTACATCTGTTTGGCTCTCATTGTCTGCTTTCGCCGCTACACTAATTTTGCTTGAAAGTGCTTCTACTACATAGCAATTTTATTCGTATTTTTTCCTTTCAACGATTCTTCTATTTTATCTCCTTTCTCACATTTTCATGATGTTTGCGTGCACATTTTCGAATGCTGGTCACACTTGTGCAATTGTGGCATACAAAACGGCTTCAAGGATCATGTTCGACGAACACTTTCCGTGGGACATGTATTGGGTGCCTTTGAGTGGCCCGAGCGCGCTCCTGATTGCTTGGTATGAGTAAGTGTGGGGTTTGAAGTCATTTTATTGTTATTGTAAAGAGGCAATTTCTATTCATTAAGGTTCCTCCTTATGCTCACACTTACGTTGGGAAAATCATTCTTTATAGGTACTTCGATCGCGATGTTCGGAGGTTGGAAACTGACGTCGAGGATTTGGAGCAGCTTAGATATAAATTCAAGGACATATAACGAACATTGCGCCTTAAATTTTCGGCCACTTCATTTCACCACACATCACACAAATGAATGTAGCACGTCGGGGGTTTACAAGCGAAGTCCCTCGCTCTAATATAATTATTTCCTGATGTTTAAGGTCCGGCGTTGGACTTCGAGCGAGACGCGTTATGGAGATGCCCATTTCTATCTCCCATCTGAGCGTGCGGATATGTATATGTATTTCCAATTTAGGCAACCCCAGTATCCATATATCAGCAAGGAGGCGGGCAGATCGGATATAACTTATAAATCAGGTAAATATTTATTTAGAAGGCGGTAGTCTCACATTTTACGCCCGTACATGTATTTTTGGGTTACGTGTGTGGAGATGAGCATTCGGGATTCAGGGTGTGTAACCTTTTCGGTGCTTTCTTTTCCTGGTTCACCACTGGGGGAACGATCAGTCGTTCAAATCGAAAGCCCATCTCCAGAAAGGCAACTGCGACGGCTTCTTCTTGCTCGGGGGTCAACAACAAATCCGGCACACCACTAGTGTTGCCGCTGCCGCTGTTATTCGCCCAAGGAGAACCAAGCCAAGCACCGGTGCCTTGCGCAGCGGCAGCGGAAGTGGGGTTGCGGATACAGACGAGGGCGCCGCCTGAACCTTTAAGAATGAAACAGTTTAATGGCACACGCCGCATGTTTTGATGTTGGAGAGGAGAGAAAAAGAGACGAAGAAAGCAATAAACTCATATACATGTGTGTTTTACCGGTGAATTTCGCGCCCAAGCCCAGTTCATTGGCCAAGGTCACCGCAGCAATGTTGGTAGCGCCCACCGCAGCATCGCCGTACATGTGCCGGCGCCATTTGAAGTTCTGGGCCATGAGAGCGGGAATCTAGAAGAGTTTGGGTTGGAATTGAAGAATGCAATGGATTGGCAAAACAAAGAGAGGAGGAGAGGATAAACGGTAAAAGAACGGCAGCAAGAACAAAAGATACCACAAGCAAACAGCCTACACGTGTAAAAGAAAAAGAGAAAGGCAAACACGAAGAAGCTCGAGAACAATGATCATGACAACGTAGCAATTATTACCTCCATTGCAATGCGCCTTTCGTCGCCCGATTCGAGCACTTCTCTCAGACTGTCTGCTAAGCTGCCCACTGCCGCCATACCTAACAAAAGAAGGAAATAAGTATTAAAGAGGATTGAGACAGAAGGATGGAAATTAGGAGGAACTGACAACGAGGTCGAGATTAAAGTGAAAGGGAAGCAAGGCTTGCATAGTATCAAAGTGCGCACCTTCGTTGACCGTGGCGTCGCCTTTCAGCCATCGCGACCGCACGTCGCTGTGCACGCGCCCTAATATTTATACATACATGCAAGACGAACAACGCAGTCATGAAAGCATAGAAATACAGCATAGAATTGCCTTGAAGATAATTCAAGACTGTATGAAAATACTAATATTCATTGGAGCGAAATTAAAATAATGTGGCGAATTTTGAAGTATCTTAAACAATACTATTCCTCCCGACTATCATTAAGACGAAGATACAATTGAAAAAGAATGGTTGATTGCTGCTATGTTGCGATATCTCAATACGCCGTAAGAGCAGGTAAGAGAGATTAAGTTATCCGTTTCCCTCACCGGAGTCGCCTGCGATGTTGACGTTCCAGGCCAGGTACAACGGAGGCAATGAAGTTGGATCCAGCCTGGTGTATTTCCCGTGGAAGTGATTGGTCATGTACTCCTTGTTGAAGTTCATGTGCACTAAGCCGCCGTAGACCTATTATCACCGTACATTCAATGGCATAAAAAAAATGATAATGTGGGAAAGAGCGAAGTACAAATATGCACAAAATGACAGAATAAGAAAAGGACGGAACAAAGGCGTATAATCATGTAGGTAGGATAAAATTAAGCCATGATGTCACAGAAGCATGGAGTTTATTATTCTTGCAAACGCAACACTTCATTCCTTGCTCGAACAGCGCCTTGCTCTAATATATATATTTATACACATGTACAAGAACATCACCTGGATGACGCGGTCTTGAAGCCCCGCAGCAATGCTCAATTCTTGCATCTCGACATCCAGCACAACCTTGAAGAGGAGAAGATGTATGGGTCACTAAAAGAAATATAATTACAGATGAAGTTGAATACGTGGCTTTATCAGAGAAGCCGAGAAATAGGGTACAGAGAAACAGGGTTATGTCTTCCTTTTTCAACCCTCTCTCTTTCCATTTTTAGCTCTTTCCTATCTTCATTTGCGCTTCTTCATTACCTGCGGCAACATCTCGATCGGCACGCGTAAGTCTACATGTGCATCCAGGGCATAAAACCGGAACAAGCATTTTAGGCACGCCGTCACGAGTGCCGAAGACCCGCTCATGCCCACCTTCGGAGAAGTTTATTCGAGTTATTGGGAGTCATTAAATCAGGTCTTTTTATCGTATCATGCAAGAAGAAGTAAGGGAAATGATTGCTGGTTATTTGAATAGAAATCACATGCACGGATGTACCAATCTGGCTTTCCCATGCTTCAAGAAGAAAGGGAAGAGACAGGTTAGATTAGGGGTCAGGCATGCATGTGAACTCGTAGGAACCGTTCACCATTCTCGGAATGTCCGTCTCGTAGCTCAAGGTGCAGTTTTTCTCCAAGCGATGTGGCGCCACGCCGGCCGCGAGTGCCAACGCATGAAACTTGCGAACTGTCGCCCGAAGTAAACGAATGCCGCCGTAGTAGCTTCGAGGAAATTCACGAAACCAGTGTATATATACCGGGCCAAGGATTTAAAAAAGTGAAAGCAAGAGAGAGAGAGATGTAAACAATGAGAGGAGCAGCTTTCACAGGTTAACGTACAGAAAATATCTTGAAGAATAAGAGAAGAGACGAAGAGGGTAAGGTGGCAACAATTATACTACAGCTAAAATTATCAAAAAAAAAAAGAGCTTCCCTCATCACAGATGAACATGACAACAAAAGCAGAACAGTACACACACATGCTCACCCTAAGTTGTCGCATTGTTGCGCATGATCGGCCAACGAATCAAAGGTTGTAGGGTCATGTTGCTCGTTGGCTTCAAACATCAGTTGATCTGACGACTTCAAAGTGACCTATTTAGATGATGGTGCCAGCATACACACATAGCAGAATAAACAAGAGAGCAAATGCAACAATGCTAGGGCCTTTCCAATGACAAAAATGTTTTTCGTGTGCGAGGTTCTTGTGCGTATGTTCTATGGAAAATGCCAATGGAAGTAATGAGTACTTTCACAGTTTCAGCACTAAGGGTTATCGAAACATCGGGTAATTGATGCAAAAGGGCACAAACACGTGGGTATAATGAAAATTTATTTGATCTAACAACTGACCGCCAAATTGTTCTTGCTAGGAATATTTTCATGAGCTTTTTACCGTGGCATGAAAATTCCCGACCAACATTGACACCGTTTTTCCGTGGAATCCGTCGCTGGGATTGCCCATCAAGCCTGGAAGGAAGGGTTAAGGGTGGCGGGAAGAGAAATATGATAGGGGAAACGAGAGAGATCGCACAACAACATGTGAAAGTGCGTGGCGTTTCTCCCTCTATATTATATCCTACATCCCGCTCCACAATAAAAAATGTGCACAGGTGCTCACTGTGATGACACAGCCAATCGTTCAGAAGCTAAAGCCAAACACACGCACCAAGAAAAATATTATGCTGGGAGCAGTTTTACACAATCGCAACTAGCATAAGTACTAGAATTCAGGATTTCTAAGCGCTGTTAAAATTTCTCTTCAAACTTTTCGAACCTAGACCTTTTTGGGCAACATTCTAAAGTCTAGGCTACGCTTGGCTATGCTAAGCTCTAGGCTGAACAATAACTTGTACACACATATAACCCGAGCTAGTCTATACAACTGTACTTACCAACACGGGCATGGCAGCACTCTTTGATGGTAACTGTGCCACCTTTAGACTCTTGCTTTGCCCTGAAGGCAATGACGAGAGCTATGGCGGCGGCCACTGCACTACCAGCAATAACGATAGGCAGTTCACGAGAATTAGATAGGCTCATCTTTTAAAAATAGATACTTGCTCCCAGATGCTTCAAATGTGGTGCAGCGACTGTACAAAGGGTGTCAGGTACTGAGCCCTCCGAAGCTCTAGCTGTAGCTAGCTTCGTGCAGGATCTGTAGCTCAAAATCATCTTCTCATTTTTTACAGGGGTATTTTTCAGCCTCTGCTTCCACACACTCCGCGCGGCGGCGCATCTCAGAAAGTCAGAAAGTATAGATCATAGCCTAAAATATAGGCACGAAGTTCATAGCTCACATCATTGCTGCATTAGTAGTTTGTGTCTCCGCTCTACCTACAGCTAGATCTTCGGTAGGGTATCGTCGAGGGGAATCCAACTTCTCTCAAGCTAGCCCACTCTAGCCTCACCATTTGCGTAGGCGAGCGCGCAAGCTTTCTCAAAAGAACTCACCATGTCATTCTCATCTAAACTTACCGGCTTCATGAAGGGCGCTTCTTCTAGCAAAAAGGTTCGTTCAGTTTCATATGAAAGCATCAGTAAACCAGCTAATCGCAAAGCGAATCATGCCTACCAATCGTGCATGCGTGCAGGCGAGGGCTGGCAACAGCGGGAGCAGCAAACGCAAACGCAGTGGCGACAACGACAACAACAGCGAAGGCAGCAGCAGCAGCGGCGGCGCCAATGCAAGGGCAGCAGGCGATGGAGCTGCTGCTGCGCCCACCCTCTTGCGCGCCGGTGCAGTGCCTCGCCCTGGCGGTCCCCCTCCTGGCGCTGGCTTTGGTGGTGCCTTTGCGCAACCCCGTCCACCACCGCCACCTCCGCCGCCGTCGTCTTCGTCGTCAGCATCGTCGTCGTCATCGACGGCGTTTGCGCCTTCAACCTCGGAGTCTCATTCGTTGGCAGCAAATGCAGCGAGGCCGCCCGCTCACCTGGCGGACGGCGTGAACCGAGTCGTGACTCCTTACCAAGTCAGTATTCCCAGCACCTTCCTTTTTTCTTCGTCTTCTTTGTTCCTCTTTATTCTTTGTATACCCGTAGCCTTTTTTTTTTTTTTTTAAATAAATAACGGTTCTCTCTCTTTTGCTTCGCCTGTTGTTGAATATTCGTGGAGCAATTGGCTTTTTGTCTTTCCTCTTATTTTGGGCGTTTGTAACTGCCTTATATTAGGGCGCCCTCGGCCTGCGCTTGAACTTCAACTACTGGGGCGCCAATTTCGGTCCCCTTGCTCCTCGCGACATTCAGGTAAAATTAAGCCAGATGTTCATCTCATGCTGGCGTGGCTGAAAGTGCTAAAATGGTGGCAAAACTCATTATGCTGTCAGTGTGATTTATCTCATGAATATTTCAAAGCGCTCTCCTGCTTGATTTACTTGTGTATTTGTGTCTGCCAGGACCTGATGGTGTCTTCACTAGCTGACGCACCAACGGGCAAATGCAACGAAGCGCTCGAGTGGGTGGAGTCGCGTGATAATGCACGGCATGCTCAAAAGGCCTTCAGCTGCAGTGCCGGCACTAACAGCAGCAGCAGCAGCAGCAGCAGCAGGAGTGGCAATGGAGATGGTGGCAATGGCGAAGGAGGAAGCAACAACAAGAGGCAATGCCCTGTTATGGTGTTGCTGACTGCCTCCGTGAGACCTGATGCATTACTTCGCAGCTTCGACCGTTCATCTACTAGCGACAAGAAAAGCGTTATCAATGATGGTAGTGGTGGGGGTCCTAGCGATAGCAGCAGCAGCAGCGACAGCAGCGAGGGTGACCAAGGCGTTCGTTTTCTGCGCGCGTGTTCATCAGTGCCACTGTTCCACGCTGCAGGTACAGTAGTGAGACGGAACGAAGCATGCGAAGCAATCGATTTGAGTTTTAAGCTCCTACTTTTCATGAACAGTGCACCAGAAAGTCTACTGTTTGCGACAGCTCCCCCAATGAGTGTGCAATGTATCGAAGAGATTGTCTGGACAAAATAGGCTGTGAAACTTGCTTAATTTGATTGTGTGCTGACTGGGCGTTTCCGTTTTTTGTTTTCATTGTTCTTTCGTCGTTGTGTTGTTTTTCTATGGTTGATGCGCTTATATATCCTGCATCAGAGCCTCGACCGCCAGTGAAGGACATGAACACTTCGAGAAACACCGCCTGGCCTCCTCCGGTAATATCATTGTGTTATCATTTTGGCAAACGTAGAAATACAGTGCGGATTTATTATTCGTGTCTTCATTGGCCAAACGAGAATTGCGTAGCGCGCAAAAACACTTCATTCTTTGACTTGTTTTTTTTTGTTCAGTTATGAGCATGTGCCGCCTCGTTGAAACTAGCTTACTTTTTTTTTTTTTTTTTTTTTACATGTGCACTGCCTCGTCATCATGAAGGTGAAGCCTGGGGAAGCTCACTGCCTTCGGAAAGCCTTACTGTGGCGCCCTCCGCCGTCACTGCCTCTCTCCAGTGCTCATCTCATGCCGCTGCCGGAACTGGTAACAACTTGTCAATGAAGGGTTATTTAATCTACTTTCATGATATACTTATCTTTTTTTCCTTTCAGTCGGAGCTTGTCTATTTTCGAGCTCTCAATTATCATGATCGCTTCGTTCTCCTTCTCTTAAGGTTACCCCCTATCCTTTTTCTCTCTTTCTACCGTTAAATTGACACGGTTATTGGTGACGGCATGTCCACGCACACACGAAATAAACGATGGGCGACTTTCATGACCTTCATAACATCTCTTAATTTTGGTCCATAGTTCACCGATCATGTGCTAGTCTTCGACGTCGAGCATCAATTTTGGGGTGGGACCGTGACCTTTCGCACGTCTACCAATGACACGAAGAATGGTGCAACAGCTACATCGGCGACTCAAGATGGTGACGCAGGAAGCAAGGAAGGATTTTCAAGCTCTGAGACTGTAGAGACAGCAAATAGCGGTATGGTGGAACTCTCGGGCAAAATCACTCAGGTATGTTTGTAGAGCATATTTCAGATTTGTATTGATGTGTTGGACAAGTAGAAAGCGTTTGTCTACTGCATAGGTATTCGACCTCAGGTTCTATCATTTAGAGAAAAGCAGCCTGTGTCTAAGCTACTGATCTACACAAACTTCCGTGATGATTTTAACTGGGTGTTGCTGTGTTGTTTTTGGTGGCCATATTTGCTCAGCTAAATTGTATTCATGCTGGTATTTTGTTGCTCCGCTTCTTTGTCGCTGTTCTTGCCCTTCTTCTCTCTGTCTTTTTCCATCGTGGTCGGGAATCAACGCAACCAAACGTCAAAAGTCTCCAACCCAAACCATCGGAGAATGGCACCTTGAACTGCATCCATCGCCAATTTCGACTTCACCTACTGAGGCAAATTCGTCTTCTATGACAACTTCCTTAACTGCTATCCCGTCGGAACCAACACCACCACCAGCTGCTCTTCATACACCTCACCACCCAAACAGTGCATGGGTCAAAGGGGAATTGCGCGTTTGTTGGCTCACACGAGACACTTGGCCGGACGAAACCTTCACCTTACAGCCGGGGCCTTTTCCCAATGACGCCGCTTCGGCAGCTTTAGGCTCAGGTTCAGGCAAACAGGCCGCAGGAGTGGAGCATACCCAAGAGTGGCACTTTCTGGGATCGTCCACCTCGTTTGGTCGGACAATGGCGATGAGCCTTAAAACTGCCACGCCTATTCCTCCCCATTCGCCACCTCCAGCGGCGGATGCACCACTGCCAGCGACAGCACAACCACCAGCACCTGAATCCACGCCAGTTTTATCGCCAGGGGCAGCTGCAACCTCAAGCTGTAGCACTGCCGCAAGCCACGTCGAGCATGGATGTGCAGTGCCTCCTGTGTCCCTGGAACTGTCTCTCCAACAGCGCGAAGCTTTGAACATTCCCATAGACGCTCCTTCCGAAGGGTATGATGCATAGGCGCACACACTTCACAACGTGTTATGACACTCATACTCGCGTTGCCTTTAACTCTGTTTCACTCTTCTTGCTATTATGTGCAGTATCTGATTCAGGGTATTGATGTACGCTTATGGTACCGATATCACTTTTGACTGAACGTAACTGTACCGTCAAATTTTTCGCAGGTATAAATGCACTGACGGGTGGATTGCGGAGACTAAAGACACCACGAAGGTTGATGACGATGAAGAAGAAGAGGGAGAAATGGAAGAAGAGGGAGAAGCAGAGGGCGATGAAGGAGGTGGCGTGAGAAAGGAAGAAGAAGAAGAAGAGATTGGCGAAAATGGTGAAGACGGCGAAGAGTTTAGCAACAGCCAACGGAAACGTCCTCGGCTGGACGGAGTTCCTTCGTTTGTTAACGCGGAGGCTGTCTCTGCAATTTCTGCTGCTGCTGCCTCTGCGATTACTTCTGATGCTGCAGCGCCTGCTCCTGTTATTGCGAAGGAAAGCTTGTTGCCTTTCGCGTTGCGCGCCGCTGTCGAAGACACATGGGTACGTATAGACTGTCTGTACACCCCAATTGTTAGTTTTATTCGTTTTGGCTTCTTCTTTTTTTTTTTCTTGAATTGTGCATATCGCGTTGTTGGTAATGTATCTCTCGTATTTGCTGAATCTATTTAATTCGAAGGTGTTCTAGGTGTGTATGTTTGTTCGTGCACCTTTCTTTTTGCTATTTGTAATCTTAATCTAATGTTATTTACGTATCGTTACTTTCCTTTCACTGTACCTTCCTTCTTCATTATCCCTGTTGAATTTACGCATCTTTCAAACTCATTACAAGGTTGGCGTGGACTGTGAGATGTGCAACACCGCCGAGGGGCTCGAAATCACCCGCGCCACTTTTGTCTCGTCGCACGGCACCGTGCTGTACGACTCTCTGGTATGTGTGCATACGAAATTGAATCAACTTCCAAGAAAAGTTCTCATAAATGCTTAGCATTATGTCCTTTTGAAGCATTATTCTTCGTAATATTGATAGGCATATCTTGAACCGTTTACTCATCTTCAATGTCAATATCACCTTCATCATGTGCAGCTACAAGATAGAA
>Ga0307930_1003970_pt1 | contig 10543 bp, 11 predicted proteins | sample OrgLakmetageno46_FD_203161 | JGI IMG/M metagenome (GOLD analysis project Ga0307930, IMG submission 203161) | Saline water microbial communities from Organic Lake, Antarctica - #46 | ecosystem: Environmental > Aquatic > Non-marine Saline and Alkaline > Saline | place: Antarctica: Organic Lake... | reverse complement strand
CGAATAATTTAGTATAGGTTTTTCTGAACGCAACCTACAAAAGCATTTCATTTAGCTTTTTGAAAGATGACCAAACAAAATAGCCACCAAGATTGAACTTAATGGCTATTTTGTATTTGAAATATAACTTTAAGCAATACTTTATTTCAATAGACTGATAATCATTTTATTCATGAAATTGAATAATCAAAATCAGATTTATTCTTTTTTAACTATCAAGCGCTCTTTGTGTCTAAACAACACTGTACTATCATCACCAACTGGTTTGTATAACACCATTCCTGCTGCAACTTTATTGTTATTACCGATGCTTAATCCAGGAATTGTACAAGCATTTGTACCTATTAAATTTCCATTACCAATTTTAGTGTTTCCAGAAATGGCAACTTGTGGACTTATAAAGTTGAAATCGCCTATAACAGAATCATGACCAATTGTACATCTAGAATTGAGCATGTTGTATTTTCCTAGTTTTGCTTTTGCACCAACAGAGGCGTTATGAGAAATTACCGTTGTGGGATGAATTTCAGCAGAAGGAGAAATAATAGCTGTAGGATGAATCAATCCAATAAATTCTGCTCCTTGTTCTTCTAGTTTTATAATGATTTCTTTTCTATAATCCAAGTTTGCAATCCCCATTAAGTAATTTACATCAGTATTAACTTTATGCTCTTTAATACTTCCTAAAAATGATTCTGCAAAACCATAATGATGATAGGTATCTTCATTATCGTCTATAAAACCAACTACCTCTATTCTATCAGCGGGTCTTGCATTGTTATTGTGATTAATATAGTCTCGCAATTCTGCGGCGTGACCGCCTGATCCAACGATTATTATTTTTTTCATATTATTTTGTTTTTTTATGGTTGAGTTATAGGGTTTAGTCGTTCGCCTTTGGCGAACTGGTTTAGTTATCCGCCTAGGCGGATTGTTTAGAGTGAGCAAGCTCACTAGTTTAGTATTGGCAGCAAGCTGCTTTCTGTGTTGTGTTTTACTGATTTTGTTTGACAACTAAACTCCAAACCAAGGAGCGGAAGCGACTAACTAAACAGTGAGCGAAGCAAGCGACTAAACTCCAAACCAAGGAGCAAAGCGACTGACTAAACAGCGAAACGAAGCAAGCGACTAAACTCCAAACCAAGGAGCGCCCGCGACTGACTAAACAAGGAGCGCCAGCGACTAACTAAACTTAATTACAGATTTAAACTCTTAGATAGTGCATCCAACATTGCTAGAATTTCACTTAATTTTTTTCTGCTGTCTTTTAATTTTTTCTCATTCAAATATCCTAATGCTTCTGAAATAATCAATTGATTCAAGATTTCAATTCCTGAACTGTATGCTATAACATAAAATCGATTTTGATCTTTAGGAGTTTTTCTTGATGAGCCTTCTGCAATATTTGAACTTACTGATATACTTGCCCTTCTTAATTGAGATGTCAAGCCAAACTTTTCTTCTGTTGGAAAATTATTTGTAATATGATAGACTTCTAAAGTTAACTCTTTTGCTTTTTGCCACACTAGAAGTTTTTCGAAGCTAAATGTTTTCATGTAAAATTGGTCTGTTTTTGTTTTGGAGTTTAGTCGTTCGCCTATGGCGAACTGGTTTAGTTATCCGCCAAGGCGGATTGTTTAGAGTGAGCAAGCTCACTAGTTTAGTGTTGGCAGCAAGCTGCTTTTTGTGTTGTGTTTTACGTATTTTGTTTTACAACTAAACTCCTAAAAAAGGAGCGAAAGCGACTAACTAAACAGCGAAACGAAGCAAACAACTAAACTCCAAACAAGGAGCGAAAGCGACTAACTAAACAGTGAGCAAAGCGAACAACTAAACTCCAAACCAAGGAGCGCCAGCGACTAACTAAACAGCGAAGCGAAGCGAACAACTAAACTCCAAACCAAGGAGCGCCAGCGACTAACTAAACAGTGAGCAAAGCGAACAACTAAACTCCAAACAAGGAGCGACAGCGACTAACTAAACAGCGAAGCGAAGCAAGCAACTAAACTCCAAACAAGGAGCGAAAGCGACTAACTAAACTTCAACTATATCTGATATCTTAATATGTTTAGTAGCCAAAACAGCCGTAGCCCATGACATTCCAACTCCAAAACCACAAAGCAAAATTTTCTTAGGAGTGTTTAATTGGTCTTTTAATTTGTCTACGATGGTAATAGGAATAGACACCGATGATGTATTTCCATATTTATGAATGCTAGAAGGGACTTTTGCAATATCTAACTTTAGTTTTTTAGCCAAATAATCATTCATGAATTTATTAGCTTGATGAAAAACATAAAAATCTAGGTCACCTAGTTCTGTATTAGCAAAAGACAAAGTTTGCTTTATGTTCTTTGGTATTTCACGAAGCACAAAATTAAAAACATCTGCACCGTTCATATAGCCATGTTCATCAGTTCTAATGTTACCGTGTTCATCTACCACTTTTTCTTTGGTAGTCTCCTCGTTACTTGGATTTCTATAACCCCCTGCGTCAATTTTGATCAAATCTGATTTGGAGCCATCCGAATTCAATGAAAAGTAACTGGTTCCCGTATTTTGCTTTTCTATCACGGCTGCCACTGCGGCATCACCAAAAATAAAACCCGTTTTTCGGTCTTTAGGATGATACACTTTTGAACGGGTCTCACCATCTAACAATAGGACTTTCCTTACTTGTGGCATGTTAGCGTATGCATAAGCTACAGAAAGCCCGTATACAAATCCTGAACACCCTAGACTAATATCAAATGCTGCGGTAGACTTATGCAAACCCAGGCGATGCTGAAGCGAAATGCTTGTTGCTGGCATACGGTAATCAGGTGTTTGTGAAACAAAGAGCAAAATATCGATTTCAGATTTATCTATTTCATTATCTAAAAACAATTGTTCTGCTGCTGCAAAGCACAAATCTGCTGAAGTTTGACTAGCCGTTGTAAACCTTCGCTCTTCAACTCCTGTTTTATCTACAATTTCTTTAACTACTTCTTTCGCAAAATGTTCAGTATAGTCTCTGTTTTTAATAATTTGCTTAGGAACCGCCCCAGCCATTGCTGAAATACCAATATTTTCAAAACTAAGTTCAGCCATTATGCTATTCTTTTTTTCACTAGGTTGAATAAGTCTCCTACGGTTTCCGTTTCATCAAACTCTGCATCAGCTACTTCTACTTCAAAATTTTCATCAAGTAAAGCGATTAATGATAACCTAGAAATCGAATCCCAAGAATCAAAATCTTCTAATCTGTCTTCTAATTTCACTTCAACATCCTCTACTTCAAGTGCTTCTTTGATGGTTTCTAAAAATTTATCTTTCATGGTTAGTTATTTATATTGTTAGTTTGGAATTTATATGCAAATTGGGAAAATAGTTGGGTTTGTACAAATTATTATTGAAGTTTTAGAGTTTGGGGTTTAGGGTTTAGTCGTTCGCCTTTGGCGAACTGGTTTAGTTACCCGCCTTTGGCGGATTGTTTAGAGTGAGCAAGCTCACTAGTTTAGTTCTGGCAGCAAGCTGCTGTGTTTTGTGTTTACTGATTTTGATAACGGAACTAAAAACATTAAACTCCTAAACAAGGAGCGACAGCGACTAACTAAACAGCGAAGCAAAGCAAGCGACTAAACTCCAAACAAGGAGCGACAGCAACTGACTAAACAGCGAAGCGAAGCAAGCGACTAAACCCCAAACAAGGAGCGACAGCGACTAACTAAACAGCGAAGCAAAGCAAGCGACTAAACTCCAAACAAGGAGCGACAGCAACTGACTAAACAGCGAAGCAAAGCAAGCGACTAAACCCCAAACCAAGGAGCGACAGCGACTGACTAAACAGCGAAGCAAAGCAAGCGACTAAACTCCAAACAAGGAGCGACAGCGACTGAATAAACAGTGAGCAAAGCGAACAACTAAACTCCAAACAAGGAGCGCCAGCGACTGGACTAAACTTCCTTACCTATAAAGGGTTTCGTAGTAGCTTGACCTTGAGCGTTTATTCCTTCGGACTTTACGATTTTATGTATGGTTTTAAAAAATATTTTGATGTCTAAACTAAAGCTTTGGTGATCTACATACCAAACATCAAGTTTAAATTTTTCCTCCCAAGATATGGCGTTTCTTCCATTTACCTGAGCCCATCCTGTTATGCCAGGTTTCACCTCGTGTCTTCGTTTTTGAAAATCTGTATATAAAGGTAAATACTTAACCAGCAAAGGACGAGGACCAATTAAGCTCATGTCACCTTTCAGAATATTTATCAATTGTGGAATTTCATCTAAAGAGGTTTTCCTTACAAACTTGCCCACGTTGGTCAATCGTTCTTGGTCTGGCAACAAATTACCTTTGGAATCTTTCTTGTCGTTCATTGTTCTGAACTTCATTAATTTAAAAACATTTTCATCTTTCCCTGGTCTTAGCTGAAAGAAGAAGGGTTTTCCTGAATTGGCCACTGACAAAGCAAGTGTAACTAACAAAAAAAGAGGACTTAATAAAATTAGACCAGTTATAGCCACTAGAAAATCAAAAAACGGTTTGAATACAGTGTTGTATAACATCTAATTTAAAATCATTTGTTTTGCATTCTCTGGTGAGAACTTTAAACTGGTCTTTTTAGAACAATTTTGCATACATTGGTAAGCTTCATCGTCATTTTTTAGTTTCAAGATAAAGTCTCTCATTTTATGTAAATCTTGCTCGTTGAAATTCTCTCCGATTTTATTATCAACAACTATTTGAGCCAATTCAGACGTAGGCTTCGAAATGGAAAGTATGGGTTTTCCAACAGACATAAGGTTAAATGTTTTGGAGGGCACACTCAAATTTGATGAATTTGATTCTAAAGTAACTACACCAATGTCAACAGCAGCTAAAACATGAGGGAATATTTCAGTTGGCTGCAAATCTAAAATTTTTAAATTGGGAAGATTAAGACTCTTTTGCAGCTGAAGTAGATGATGCTTTTTATCGCCTTCGCCAATAATCAAAAATAAGATGTCTTTTTCGTTTTTCATCATTTCAGCTAAATCTATAAGCTTTTCAACTGGATGTGTTCTACCTAAATTCCCTGAGTAACTGACTATAAATTTATTCTGTAACTTAAATTTTTGAATAAATTTATTATCATTAGGATTTATAGTTTTAAAAAAAGTATTGTTGGTCCAAATTGGGACAACATTTAGTTTATCTTGATATGTTTTAGTTATTGTTAGGCTAGTTTTCATAGAATCACTTACCGTAAATAATGATGTTGATTTTCTATAAACGATTTGATTTGTCTTTTCCCAATACTTAAAAAAAATAGATTTATTACTGATTATATTTTGATTAGAAAGTGTATTTGGATAAACATCATAAATTAAAAATGCAAATTCTCTTTTAATCCATCTTGCCGTAAACACATTTAAAGGGGGGTTTGAAACAAAATACACCTTGTATTTTCTATATTTTACGAAAACATAATACAATGAAAGTAGCCAAAATCCTATCCAAGTAAACAACCTCATGGGAGAACTCGTACGCACATAATTTAGAAGCTTTTTAACTTTTACTTTTTCATCGAGGAGCGTTTCTCTTGGATTGAGATAACCCGTAAGCAAAACAATATTATCATAATGTGGTACATGGGCATTAATGATGTCAACCATCAAATAACCTGAGCTTTGATTGATAAATAAAATGGATTTATTTTTCATAAATTATAAACTCTCAACTTGCTTTTTTAAATTTTCTTGATTTTTTGCTTCTTTTTATACAAATTTACATCAGAAATAACCATTTCGTTGATTAATTCACATAAATTATATTTAGGCTTCCATCCCAGTTTGTTTCTTGCTTTTGTTGCATCTCCTATCAAAACATCAACTTCAGCTGGTCTAAAATACTCAGCATCAACAGAAACAAGCACATCTCCTTTTTTAGAAATCATTTTATTAATAGAAATTCCTGTTGTGTTTTCAAATATGTTAGCATCTATATAATCAATCTTTCCTACTTCTTGTAAACCTTCACCTTCAAAAACAATAAATATACCCACCTCTTCAAATGCACTTTTTATAAAATCTCTAACCGTGGTGGTTACCCCTGTTGCTAAAACAAAATCATCTGGATTATCGTTTTGTAAAATACGCCACATACCTTCTACATAATCTTTAGCGTGACCCCAGTCTCTTTGTGCATCTAAGTTACCAATAAAAATTTTATCCTGTAAACCCAAAGCAATTTTAGCAACAGCTCTTGTGATTTTTCTCGTTACAAAAGTTTCTCCTCTCTGTGGAGATTCGTGATTGAATAATATACCATTAGATGCAAAAATAGTATAAGCTTCACGATAGTTTATGGTAATCCAATACGCATAGAGTTTTGCAATAGCATAAGGTGATCTAGGATAAAAAGGTGTTTTTTCAGATTGAGGTGTTTCTTGGGCCAGCCCATACATTTCTGAGGTTGAGGCCTGAAATACTTTGGTTTTCTTTTCTAAACCCAGTAAACGAATGGCTTCAAGAATACGAAGAACGCCTAACCCGTCAGCATTTGCCGTATATTCAGGCATATTGAAGCTTACTTTAACATGAGACATCGCTGCCAAATTATAAATTTCATCAGGTTGAGTTTCCTTTATGATGCGAGTAATATTCATAGAATCAGTCATATCACCGTAGTGCAACTTAAACTTAATATTCTTAGAATGAGGGTCTTGATACAAATGATCAATACGATCTGTATTGAACAACGATGTTCTTCTCTTAATACCGTGTACCATGTAGCCTTTTTCTAATAATAATTCTGCAAGGTAAGCACCATCTTGACCTGTTACGCCGGTAATTAATGCTGTTTTACTCATAATATTTTGGTTATTATCAAGCATTTTATGATGAAGTGCTTGTGGTTGGTCAATTTTTTTAATTATTAATAAATCATTTCAGTTTTATAATATGAAATCATTACTATTAATTTTATGATTATTTAATACTTGAGACATGGTCTGAAAGTTATAATTATCAAATAAATCTACTAATTTATTTATTGATTTGTCTCTATTTATAAAATTTGTTCTTAATTTAAGTTGAGTTTTAAATCTTGTTTTTTTCATTTCTTCAAAATAATAATCAGGGTATTTCACTGTGTCAAACTCATAAGGGTGAACGTATACAACTGCTGGTTTGTCAGCTAATACTTTCTCGAGTGCTTTTTTTATAATCATCTTAGGAAGCAATCTCAGATACCCACCGCCCGCAAACGGCAACTGTCTTCCAAAAAACTCTATAATAGAAATAGGGAATTCTTTTATTGTACCATTTGAAGTTTTAATGTTGGTAATTTCTTGAGGAAAATCTTTCCAGCCATAATTTTCAGAAGCAATTGGCATTATGCTGCTATCATATTTAAATCCAGCTTCAATCAAAACATCAAAAGCCCATGGTGTGTTTTTACTTATCGAAAAAGCGGGTGCACGATGACCTTCTATTTCAATACCTGATATTTGTTCTAAAATATCTTTAGCGGTTTTGACTTCTTGTAAAGCAAGTTTAGGACTCATCTCGAAAAACTTTAAATGGTTATGACCATGTACAGCTAATTCGTGTCCTTGATTTACAATTTCTTTGATGAGATGTGGAAACTTTTCACCTATAGTTCCTAAAGTAAAAAATGTGGCTTTAATTTCATTTTTTTCTAACAAAGCTAATATCTTTCGGGTTGTCCTGACGCAACGATCAGTAATGTCGATAGGTTTGTTGAATAAGTCTCGCATTACTATGCTTATCCCATCTTCAACATCTACACTAAAAACAGTGGGATTGGAATTTGTTATTGATACCATCTTTTATAAAATCTAATGATGTTTTTTTTGGTAATTTTAGTCTTGTTAAATTTGAAGTATTTATCTACTTGAAAATCAGCCATATTTATATTTCTAATCAACACGCTTTTTTGATTCCTTGAAGTATTTTCTAAAGTTTCATTTTTAAATCGAGGCCAAATATTATCTTTCACATAGTTATATAATATTTGATCTTCTTTGTTCATACTTTCAATAAAATCTGCATATTTTTCTTTAACTTTTTGTTTATAATCTTGACTTGCTGAACTTGGATTTGTAATCTTATTAGAAACATACAAATTGTCAAGTTTAAAATGTGACTTAAAAGATTGAATGGCATCATCATATTCTTCCGTCAAACCTACCCATTCAAATTTCTTTTCTAGGATATCTATTGCTTTTTGTGCATTAGCTTCACCTGATAAAAACTTACATTGATAATTAGAACATTTATCAATTTTTTCCCACTCTACAATGCTATCATTTTCAATTTTTCCTTTAAAACGATGATGGTTACTTAAACCATTTTTATAATTATAAACATAAAAATAGTGAGATAAATATCTTTTTTGAGGATCTCTTACAAAAGTAAACCATCTTAGATTATACCTAGGAATATCAAGATCTAAATGAGGTCTTATGGGATGTCCAACTAAAACTTGAACATTTCCATTCTTCTTGTTAAAATCAATTTTTAATTGTTCGTTATTATAGCTTTTATCAATAATCAGTTGTCCACTTTCAGGATAAAGTACTTTAGAACCATAATGTTGAATTAAATGTTTTATTAAAGCAGTTCCAGCAGTCTTCATCATGTGAGAAAAAACAAGCACATCTTTCATAAGCTTAGGTTGTATTTTTTATAATTTTATTGTTTTTTATAATGAAAAAAGTTTTAGCTTTTTCAAATAATGGCAAATCCGTCATAGAATCTGAATAAACTTCATCAATTGCAATATTAGGATATTTTTCTTTAAATCTTTCCCATTTTTGCTCAGCATAGCAATTGAATTTTAAACCTACTACCTTATTATTTTCAAATGATAATAAGGTCCCTAGAATATTTTCATCTGGAAAAACTTGATGCAAATAAATTTCAGGAGAAGCAGATATGATAATTCGTTTGTCTTTGGGGATCTTTAAAAAAACATCTCTGTGAATTTTATTCAATTTTAATTGATTTGCATATTCAATAGATGCCTGAGTCAATTGCTCAATCGTTTTTCCTTTTAAGAATAAGCCGATGCCAATCGCTTTTAGGGAATTGTTATTAATAAGTTTTAATTTATACCCAACCGCTGAAAACAACATCACCAAACGTTTGATTTTAAAAATGATTCCATTTCCATGAACTATTTTATAAAAACCAAACAAGGTGTCTTTTTCAATTAAAGTTTTATCAAAATCAAAAATAATCACGTTCCCAATTTCTTCAAAAATCGACTAAAAGATGCTAAATTAAAAATAAAATAAAATAAAAACAGTAATGCCCTATAAAAAGAAGCATAAGTGTAATTCACATAACAAGTCTTTTTGAAGTTAAAGTGTAAAAATTCTTGGAGGCTCAATTTCCCTTTGATCAAACTTAACAACTCAAAAGGCAATAACCAACGAATATACATAGGCTGTGTTTCTTTCGCTTCTACAACTTCAACTGAATTATTTAGGCTTGCTTCAATATAATTTCCAAGCATCTTTGAATCATTGAAAGCTGATAGTAAAACAGATCCCCACAAACGTGGATTTAGTTCTATAATACGCCAAGTTTGGGTAGGTTCATCAAACATGAATTCTATCATTGCCATACCCTCCCAGTTTAGATCTTTGAGTAGTGCTTTTCCAATTTCTAAAATTTCAGGATAAACCACAGATTTGGAATATACGGTAACACCGCCTTCGTTTGGAAAAGTTCGCAAACGTTGGTGACAATATTCACTATAAATTTTTCCATTATGCCTAAAAAAGAAGGCGCCAGCAACCCTTTTTTTAGCACTAATTTTCTCTTGAATTAAATTTTTATCCCAGTCTATTTCTTCACTTTTGGGAAGTTCTTCTATTTTTTCATAGTACTTAATTCCTACAGAACCTTGACCTGATTTTGGTTTAAGGACTACTGGACGAAACTGTTTTTGTAGTTCATTAAAATTTTGAGGTGTATAACTTTTTGGAACTGGATGATCATGTTTTTCACAGAACTGCTGAAAAGACCATTTATCACTTGTCAAATTAAAAATCTCTAATGTTGGGAGACTAAAACGCCAACGATCACTTAAAGCACTTGCATCTCTTAACATGATAAAAAAACGGGTTGCTTTTTCAGAAACTGGCAGAAAAACAAGAAGCCCTTTTACTTGTTTTTCTATAGTTGTTAAATCACTTTTAAAGTTTTCAAAGGCATCACTTCTCAATCTGTAGATTTTTTTCAAATAAATCAAAGGGAGTTGGAAATGAGAATCTTTAGGTGATGCTAATGTAATAGAATATTTTAGTTGGTTTTGAATTATATTAACGATGTCAAATGCTTTTCTAGAATTTACATCATTGATAAATACAGAAAAGGCTTGTTGGTTTTTTTTGGATGATGTCATTTATTTAAAGCCTGTTTTAAATGAGTAATCGATATAAAATAGTATTTTGATTAAGAAAGGATTATTTCTATTTGTCCTCATTACCAGTTTATTTTTGGGGTGCAATTTAGATAAAAAGCATTAGAATTTAAGTTGGAATTGCTTG
>Ga0307930_1003969_pt1 | contig 10544 bp, 10 predicted proteins | sample OrgLakmetageno46_FD_203161 | JGI IMG/M metagenome (GOLD analysis project Ga0307930, IMG submission 203161) | Saline water microbial communities from Organic Lake, Antarctica - #46 | ecosystem: Environmental > Aquatic > Non-marine Saline and Alkaline > Saline | place: Antarctica: Organic Lake... | reverse complement strand
AGGTAGCACTAGTAGCACGGTTGTCAGCAGCAGCAGCAGCAGCAGCAGCAGCAGGAGTACTACAACTAGTAGTGCTGTTGCGAACAATGGCGCGGACGCAGCTACGACGTCATTTTTGGCAGACGCGCTAAAAGTGACTGAGTCGCAAGCGACTGCTATAGCAGAGCGGATAGCGAGCAGCCGGCGCAGCAGCACAGGGGTAGGGAACTCTGACACTGCGGTTGCTGACGCCCCACTATCGCAGGAGGTAGTGGAAGAGGCATTGGGTACTCTTACGGGAGCGGGGTTTCAAGCCTCTGACCTGTCCAAAATGCTCCTGAAATGCCCTCAGCTCTCCGACCCTCGCATGGTGAGCGTTTAACTTTTTACTTTGATATACAGATTTCGGAGTGAATTGCTTCATAGCCCTAACCTCACGCTCCGTTGTGTTTCTCGCAGGCCGACGGCGCATCTGCGATGGTGGACTTCCTTTCCGTTTCGTATGCCATGCGCAGGTTCGATTTTCATGCCTATGTTCGATTCAGGCGCACATTTCAATTAAGCCTCGTGGTTCATGGTTTCCGTCGTGTGTCATCTCAATCTTTTGCTTTGCTTTCCGCGCCATGCACCTCTGCAGGTACGACATTCGTCGCCTGGGCCGCAGCGAACCTCGCCTCTTTGCCACTAACACCACCAGCGTGGTGGCCACGGCTCAAGCGCTCGGCGCCGTAGGCCTAACCGGCAAAGCGCTCGTGCTGGCCATCATCCGCTGGCCTTCGCTTCTCCTCGTGCCTCCTCCCGCAGTGGCCAGCGTGGTGTCCTTCCTCACTGCGCCTCTCGTGGGCTTTTCGGAAGCAGAAGTCGGGAGCGTGCTTCGCTCAGCGCCCTGGCTCCTAGGGGATGCAGAGGCGATGCTGAGGCCCGCAGCGGAGCATCTGGTGGACCGTGGCCTGAAGCCCAACCTCGTGGTGAGGGCGTTCCCGCAGGTGCTGGAGCTAGACGTGGCCACGGAACTGGCACCTCGGCTCGACTTTTTGGTGGACGAAGTGGGCTTGGATCCTGTCGCTGACCTCCCGAGCACCGTGCATGCTTTTCCCCTCCTCCTAGGGCTAGACGTGGATTCGCGCATGCGACCGGTACAACAACCACTGCCAGTGCTGATTCCTCATTTCTCTAGCACACATCCTGTTTTTCTGCGACCAATTTGGCTTGTTTGCCTGCTTGTTCACTTCCTGAGCTACTAGTACCTATCTAACATCTCTCCGCCATCATCAGGTGCTCGAGTTTTTGCTAAAAGACCTTGGATTTTCGGTTGAAGAGGCCGCCAAAATTTGCCGTGCTTTCCCCTCGCTGCTCGGACTTTCAAAAGCTGAAAACTTCGAACCTGCCCTCGCGTTCCTTTCGGAAATTGGCGTTCAAAACCAAGCCAGGTGGGCGCCCCGATCACGTCGACTTCATGTCCTTCCTTTTAGCTGCCCCGTCAAAACTTGTAGGCATGATGTGGTTTTGGAGGCGCCGTGTGGTGCATGTACTCGTGCATTATTTGTGGTGCTACATGTATGTCTTTTGACGTGCACGTTTCTACTACCGGTTGTTGTTGTTGTTGTTGCGGTGTCAGGTTTGTGCAGCGGCTGCCGCCAGTGCTGGGCTATGACGTTGACACCAACCTCAAACCCAAGTGGGACTTCTTGGTAAACACGCTGCGGCTGACTACTTTCGATGTGAGCCGATTCCCGGCCTACTTTTCGTACCCCCTCGAGAAAGTGACGATGCCGCGCATGGCTTACTTGGCCGCTGTCAACCAGCCCAACGCCGTGTGGGGCCTCAACCTCATTCTCACACCCTCAGACGACATCTTCGCGACCAAGGTGACCCCTGTTTTTTTTAAAATTGTGTTTCTATTTCATCCCATTTTAAGATGGCACTGTTAGTAGCCGGAATTTTCTCTCAACTTTCCCCGTGTTTGACATTGCCATTGGGCACAGGTGGCGGGCACGTCCAAGGAGGCTTACGCAACCTTCAAAGCCGCCTTCACGGCTCAGCGGCAACGGTCGAACGGACTCAAGAACGAGGCCGAAGAAGAAAGGGCGAAAGGCCCCGTGCCGCGCATCCGAGGCATCACAGATGGCCTTGGGATCGGGACAGAGCGCGCACCTGGGGAAGCTTGGTGACGTTGCTGCTACGGCTGTCCGATATTGGGAACGGACTTTGAGGGAAGGGCGCTCTTCGCTCTTCGTACGCACGAAGAAGGAAACCGCCAGATCAGACACCGGATTTGGTTTTGCACCTACATGGACGCCAAGTTCCCTGATCTGGAATGAAAAACAGATACCTCAGTCCCTTGAACAAAGAACAAAGGAAGCCCAATTGCCAATTGCCGAGTTCATTGCTAACATACATCTTCGGGGCCTATGACCCAGGATGTCTATGGATCCATTTGTTTCTCACAACCCGAGCTCTTTATTCAAGGCCCGCTCACAAAGTAGCCCACGGACAGACGGACAGTCCACCTTACACCCGACACCCGTGCCGTGTGCCTTGCCTGCAGTAAAGTAATTACCGGATCTCCTGCTGAGCCAAAGTGGGTAAAACCCCGAAAAACCTGTGGTTTTCTTGGTTACTGCTTGCCTGTCTCGCGCAGTTCCGCGTCCAAATACCCCTGTAAATAGTTTGATTCTCAGTGATTTCTCGTGCGCTTCGTTGCTGCTGTTGTCAACAATTTCAAATATTTGGCGCTTTATCGTGAAGTTCGAAGTAGTCGAGTCAATCTATCTCCTCTTCGCAGCCTGAGAGGGCCACCACTGAGTTCGCCGCTATGGATCAAGTAGACATTGCTCAGCAAGACTTTGTAGAAGCAGCACCACGGTTCACTCTATACCAGACACCTCCTCGAGGCCTAACGAAACTTGCAAACTCACCCCCGAGCTCGCCATCTTCGGGCAGAAAAGTTGGACTCTTCGCGAATGAATCCTATAGTAGACATAGTCCACTTCGAGGCCCCGTGACCTCAATGTCGCAACTAAGTCCAAACAAAAGACTGCAATTTACGCCAATTATCTATCGAGGCGCGTCAGAGATGCATCGCGTTGTGTACGACGATTCTGATGAAGAAGAGGAGGGAGAAAGCTATGGCCTCGCTTGGGAAGCAAAAATGCCTACACAGCAGCTAAAAGCTTCCGCAGGGCACTCTTCGTCAAATTTTTCATATGCTGAAAATAGTTTTTTTGGCCCTAGCGTACCGTCGGAGAAAGCTCGAGAGAGCCATCTCTCGAAGACTTCATCTTTTAAAGCGGAAAATAACGCGCGCCAACGGGAAATGCAACCAAATCCTGATGGCGTGTCACCTAGTGGGAGCAGCGATGACGTGTTAGAAGTATCCTCACCACCGCTAGACCCCGAAGCAACCTTGAACGAAAGAAATGGTGGGATAAGCTCCGTGTCGACTAGTCGCGACGGAGACGATGAATCCACATGGGGGGACGAGGTTGCAGCGGCATTTGGATCGGAGGATACGACTGCAAAGGAGACGCGTGAAGAAGCGAAAGAATTCAAAGACAATTTGCAAAGTGATAGCAGAAGAAATTTGTCAGCAACGGCAGGTATTGAATCCGGAGAAAACGCGGTCGAAATGGTGCAGAAGCCCCAGTTTGGAGAGGAAGCTCCGCACGTCGACTCCTGCCATGCTCCTTCGCTTGACGAACAAAGCACGCGCGATTACACAGCTGATGCCTCAGAACAAGCAAAAATAGATAAAAGTGAAGGTTTTGCCGAAGACAGCAGTTTGAAAGCGCAGTCAATGAATTGTGGAAGCAACAAGTCAGCAGCGATTGCTCTCAATGACCACGAAGTAGAGAAACCGGATGAGGATATTTATGAGAGGGCACATATGGAAGAGCAGCAGCATGCCAAAGCATCTCACGCGCTAACCCCAGAGCCACAATCTGAGCACGACCGTGCTACGGCTGGCATAGAGGAGGAAAAAGTTTCACCGCTAGGTGTGAGAACTGCGTGGGAAGAACCCGCTGAGGAAGTGAAATCCGGTGCGCAATCGGAGGCTGTGGAGGCTCCGGCATCAGCAAAAGGAGCAGAGACACCGCCAACTCCACGGCTCTTGTCCTCGAAGACTCAACTCGGCGACGAGTGGCGAGCTACCGTCGATGGACGAGGGCGGCGCTATTACTACAACCGCCGCACGCGTGAAACGACGTGGGTGGCCCCAGCCCATCTCGTGAAGGTGGAGACTCCGGAAGGCGGGTTCCGGCTCTACACTTTGACCCAAGAAGACCAACCGTCCTTGGCTTCACCTTCAAAGCCGCCACCTGAAGCTTGCAACAAGCCACAAGGCCCCCAGGAGGTGAAAAGCCTCCTATCAACACCCCTTCGGAGCCGCACCGAGCCGCGGCGCACCTTGCGAGGACTCCGAGAGGCTTTGAGAGGCACCAATAGAAGAACCGCCATTGCAGCAGCAACTCCGCAACGCACACCGCTTACCCCTTCAAATACCCTGGAGAGCGCTCCCACGGGATATTGCCCCGGTTGCGCAAGCCATGTTGACCTCTTTAGCCACCTGCCCTTGTGCGAACCTTCACGACGGATGAAGGGCACGGCTGCCGCGCGCGCCCTAGGGAAGTTCTTCGGGTCGGATTCGAATGAGGCAGCTTCACCCTCTCGACAACAGTCAACCCCACAAAGAAGGCAGGAGCAAACACCTGCTAAGGCGAAGAGTAGCAGCCCTAACAAGGAAGCCTCGAAGACTCAACCGCTCGTGACTCCAATGCGAAAACAAACACGACCGCCCCGTGCACCCCAGCCTGCGGAGGCAGGTCATGGGAAGCTCCTCTGGTCTCCGCCACCGCGCAAGGCGCTCAGTGGCCGGACCGTCTTACGTGGAGGCAGCCAAGCCACTGCGCTTTACATACCGTAACTAGACTTCTTTTTAGATATCGATGTCGAAACGCGCATATGGTCAAATATTCTGCCGTGGACGGCGCACGTGGAAATCATTTGCTCTGTGCTCTATGGACTATGCACTTCGGTGCTAGACATATAAGGACTGTTTTGGCTTTAGAAGACTAGGAAAGCTATCTAAAAACCAGCAGCTGGATACAGATAATACAGTTCTCTAAAACAAATTTGCTGACAGGTATCTTTCTGAGGAACTTAAGGGTGAATTATGAAGTATACAAGGCTCTTATCTGGCCTACTTAACTTTGCGGTTGTGAAGCTTGGTCATTGCGTGAAGATTTATTTAGGCGCCTTCGAAGTTTCCACAACAGGTGTGCTCGTAGCATTTGCCGTGTGAACCTCCATCAAACCTTCCGCCACCATATCACTTCCGCGAGTCTCTTCCGTCGCTTGGGCATTCTTGACATCGGCAGTTACTTTCATAATCGGATTCTTCGTTGGGCTGGCCACGTCGCACGTATGCCCATGAGCCGAGCGCCACGGCAGTTACTGACTGGTTGGGTATCGCATTCTCGACCGGTTGGTTGTCCATAGATGACTTGGGGCAGGACGTTGGAGAACGCGCTCGAAAGTAAGGGCATTTCGAAGGATTTCGATGAGTGGATCGCCATTGCCAAGAACAGGTCGAAGTGGAGACAGCTGACTCACTCCATTCCCAAACCACCTGATGCCTGATGACTGAAGGACACCTCGAGAGTAAATAATTACAATTGCATTACGCAAAAGGACACTCAGCCCAGTCAGGCTTGTTCTGAAGGTTACATTTTTCTGTTGCTATATGCCACAGTGGCATTTCTTTGTATTTTTGGGGAGTATTATGTATTAACTAGAGACTAGACTAGACTGCATACTGTATACTGCCACTAAAAATTGCTCTCTGAATTGCTGAATTGGGAATTGAAAGAATTGGCCCCAGGCGCCAGGCGCAAAAATGTGCTTTGCCTTATATCAATGCCAATGCCAATACCGATGTGTGATATGCCTAATCAAATCCCCAATATCAAACTCATGCGAGATACAAAAGAACTCCCTGTTCCTATTCCACTCCACTACGTTTATTGCTGATTTGAATTCGGACTTCACGAGAGGACATGGAACTGAAGTATGATTATGCCGGCAATACACCAAGTCTCAATGCACGGCCACGGGCCACCGTTTCCCCCTGGAAACCCGCGTGCCCATCTTCGAGATCCAAAAATCAAAAAAAAAACGTGGACATGAGAGTTGGTGGAGGCGGGGGAAGGGGTGGCAGCGCAGTAGGCAAAATCACTGCGCATTTCGCGGAACATGAAATTTGGCACTTCGCTACGGCCACGCAGGACATCAGCAGCAGCGATTTTTATGCCACTGTTTACTTGGTGGGCTCTTCGGGCAGCTTCATGGTGGCCTCGTCGAAGCCTACAGTGGGGAACTGGCGCGCGAAGGCCGCCACGTCAGCCCGCAGCTGTTTGAGCTCCGGCTCCGCTTCCAGGTCCCCGCTGAGGTGCTTCTTGAAGTCGGCGAGCTTTTTGCCCGTCTTGTCCTTGATGGACTGAGCGATGGAGACGCCGCGGTCGAAGAATTCAGCGACAGTGGCGAAGTCCTTCTCCTTGAGGCCCCGTGTGGAGAGCGCCGGCGCGCCCATGCGGATCCCCGAAGGAGTCATGGCGCTCACGTCACCGGGCACCGTGTTCTTGTTGGTGGACATGTTGGCGAGCTCCAGGACGCGCTCCACGCGCGCGCCGTCGATGCCCCGGCTCTTTTTCAAGTCCACCAAGAGCAAGTGGTTCTGGGTGCCGCCCGACACCAGCTGGTAGCCCTTCGCCGAAAGCGCGTCGGCGAGCGCGCCGCAGTTGGCGAGCACCTGCTTCTGGTAGTCCACGAATTCGGGCGCAGCCGCTTGCTTCAACGCGGTAGCCAGAGCGGTGATGGTGTGGTTGTGAGGGCCGCCTTGAAGGCCTGGGAACACCGAAAAGTTGATTTTGTCCTCGAGGTCGTACATGATCTCAACGCCCTTCTTGTTCACCGACCGCACGCCCTGGCCACAATGACAAAAAGCAGCGTTCACAGTTTGGCATGTAAAATAGTGCACAAAAAGATGCATGGGTCGCAGGCCGAGAACGATGAAACATGGCCAAGGAGTCCAATGCATGATGAGAGCACACAAGAGAGAAACAAGCGGTAAATTGTGCGGCTTCAAACAATAAGCCCCACGGTGCTCAGCACTCACCTTGCGGTAGAAGATCATGGCCCCGCGAGGCCCCCGCAAAGACTTGTGCGTGGTGGTGGTGACGATGTCCGCGGTGTCGAAGGGCGATGGGATCATTTTCGCGGCCACTAAGCCGCTGATGTGGGCCATGTCAGCGAGCATGTAGGCGTTGTGCTGTGGTGTGGGTTCAAACACCCAGACGTCAACGATCACAAGAAAAGAAGAAAGAGAAGAAGAATGAGAGGACAGCAAGCAAACCGTGAATACAAAACTCCAAGGAAGGCACCATCATTTGAAGATATTTGAGATGAATCATGAAAATAGGGTCTGGCGAAACTTAACCTGGTCGCAAGTGGCGCGAATGCGGTCGTAGTCGATGAGCCGGGAGTAAGCCGAGGCCCCCGCCACAATGAGCTTCGGGCGGTACAGGTCCGCCGACTTGTCGAGGGCGTCGTAGTCGATCGCGCCCGTGGCCTCGTCCAAGCGGTACGGCATGGTCTCGAAGAAAATAGACGTGGCGCTGATCTTTTTCGTAGGGGTTTGGAAACCGTGCGAAAGGTGCCCTGGCGAGCCGCAAATCACAAGCGCGAAGACACAGAAATGCGCGCAAATCAAAGTGTTGAGGCACAGGAGAGCAAAAAGGAGACGATTTCAACGGCAAAATACCCAGTGCACTGTTTAGGACTAAAAAAAGAAACTGAAATGGCTTACCTCCGTGAGCGAGGTCCAGGCCCATGATTCGTTCGTGTGGCTGGAGTACCGCGGTGTAAACCTGTGATTCCAAAAAGAGAAAGGTGGCAAGCAGATGGGCACGTAATGATGAATTTGAGGGCTAAAGTGCTGACTGCTTCAGCCTAAGAGCAACATTATGGTGTGCAATAATGGTATGCAGCGCCAACCTGAAAGTTGGCAGGCGAGCCCGAGAGGGTCTGCACGTTGACGCCCCACTTTTCCGGGTCGAGGTGGAAGGCTTTCAGCGCACGCTCCTGGCAGAGCTTCTCCACCTACGCACGCGCAGAGAAGAAGCGGCAGTATATTAAGGTTCACCTCTGAGAAGACTCTTACACGATACTTCTCTTAGATTCTTATTCCTTTCATGCACTGGTGCCATTAGAACTTGCCTTGTCAATGTTTTCGTTGCCGCCGTAGTAGCGAGCTCCGGGGTACCCCTCCGAGTACCTGCAGGTGAGTGGAAGGAGAATAAGTCGGCCATTTCGGTACACTAGGCAAATTACACATATTAGCGAAGTGTACTTACTTGTTGGACATCACTGAACCTAGAGCGTCAAACACCGCCTTGCTGGTAAAGTTCTCCGATGCGATGAGGACGAGGCCGTCACGCTGGCGACGCTTTTCGTGCTCGATGAGATTGAAAATCTCGGGGTCAGAATCTTCGAGGGAAGTATTCAGTGATGACGCATATCGTACAGGTGGAGCCACGCGGCGTCCAATGGTTCCTGCTAGGCGTGTCAAGCTTGCCATTGTTACGACCTCTGGTGCTTCGTGTCTATGACTCTATGACTTGCATGAAAATCTTTGCAGTGATTGAAAGATTTTCCCGTTTCCCGTCCCCCGTCCCTGTGCGTCATGTAGTACGTACGAGTATTGACGAGTACCCCATTTTCTTGTGCTCTTCTCCTGAGCGGGGGTTTCTCCTGCTTCCTGCGCTCCTGCTTTCTGGTTTTTGATGAGCAGTTACAAGGCGACGATGGCAGAAGATGGGCGTACATCATTTGATAATTAAGGCGCAATTAAGACACGCCAGACGGAAACTCCTCTAGTAAGGCGAAAAGAAGAATCACTAGACGACGAGGCAATATACAAGAATGAGCAAATAAACTACCGTGAGATACTGCGAATTTATAGAAGCACCCTCGATTAGAAATGGCTGATGATTCCGATAGTGACTCTGACGTGTCTAGCTTCTCCTCGGACGAAGACCTCGAGGATCCAAAACTAAAAGCCCGGCGGGAGCGTCGAGCTTATCGGCCCAAAGCCTATAGGAGCCGTGGCGTGATTTCTCCAGAATGGATCATATGCCGCGACGCTCTGAAAAAGTCGGACAATTCTGGCTATGCTAAGGTCGCAGCGATGCTTCGCAAGGCTCCAGAGGAACCGCTTCACGGATCATGGGGCGGCCGGACACTTTTGCACTGGGCAGCATGGTACGGTCGCACAAACTGTGTGAAGCGGCTCCTCCTGGATGGCGCCAATCCTACGCGTACCGACTCTAAAGGTTTGCTCCCCATGATGTTAGCCCGCAAAAATGGCAAGGACGCCACGGCACTTATCATCGAGTTTTGGGATTCTCCAACCACAAATCACAAGATTGAAGGAGGTCCAAATTTCGACTATGATCCTCGTGCGGTAGCAGACCAGGCTGAGAAGGACGTGCTGAAGGGTGCCCGCGAGATTGAGCGGGAAAAAGTGGCCGAGAAAGCGAGGGAAGACGACCACCCAGATGCAGGACTGGCCGCTAAGCTGGGCATGGTTGTAGTGAATAAGAATGCACCAAAAACGTCAAAGCAGCCAAACAAACCGGTGAAGCGCGAGAGTATGGGCGCACTCGAAGACCCAGCGAATGCGATGTCGGAGTACGCGAAATTCCGCGCGGCCGAGGCAGCTGCTGAGGAGGAAGAAGAACAAGAAGAAGAGGGCGCGTAGACAGTCTTAAAATGTCGTTTTCAGTTTTCACTCTCTTCATTTCTAAATGAGTGAGTAGCCGATGTACTTATTTCATCGGGACTCTGGCGGTATCTATTGCCATATTGAAGGATTAAAGCGGCATACCTGGGCAGTAACCCAGAAAACCCACGAGGCTGCTGGGTTTTTAATTGGCCCATGTTATCAATAACGACGCCTGCGGCGAGCCTCGCCTGCGGCGGGCAGCGCCTTCGGCGCATCTATATAGGAAACCTTTATTTGTGCACTACAGGCCAATGCCCCTATTTCTCTTACTCTACTTCTTACTTTCCTTAATTCTGAGTTCTATATTCCTTGCGGTTCCTTAAAAAATCCCCCCCCGGTAATAAGACTATTTCATTTATTATGGCCCACTTTGCTTCGTTCGCATGCGCTTCTTTCTTTTCCTTTTTCCTTTTTATCAGAAGTCCTGGGCACCTGGCCATCCCTCTTCGAAAAGCTAGTTGAACTTGATTAAGTTCATCGTAGAGAAGAAGAATAGAAATGCAAGACGGAGAAACAGACAGAGAGGTACTTCGACAATTGACGAGAAGGCAGCGTGAATGGCAGGCGCTATGACCCGAGCAACAGTACAAGCGGGTGAAAAAGAGCTGTTTGAAGAATAAGTATAGTAATATTCGCGCACCTTTAATGCGCAAAGAGAATTACCTAGCGCCGATAAAGACGTGAAGTGGAGAGTCACTTCATGTTTACGTTGGCAAAGGATGAA
>Ga0307930_1003968_pt1 | contig 10545 bp, 13 predicted proteins | sample OrgLakmetageno46_FD_203161 | JGI IMG/M metagenome (GOLD analysis project Ga0307930, IMG submission 203161) | Saline water microbial communities from Organic Lake, Antarctica - #46 | ecosystem: Environmental > Aquatic > Non-marine Saline and Alkaline > Saline | place: Antarctica: Organic Lake... | reverse complement strand
AGAATAGTATGCGCCCTGCATGCAACAATGTCGCTGAGCTTGCGCCTCCCTGGTCGCAAAACTGCAGTGCAATCATGGTATTTGCGACATGCAAGAATGGTTTGTGACATTCAGGCCCCAAAGCCGTAGAGGAAGCATGGGGTGCACACTCAGTTCTGCAAATCCAGCTGAGTTAAGACTTGCAATGAGGTCGCAGAGCGTGTTAAAATCAAGCCTTGTTCGCGGCTTAGAGGTCGAAATGCATACTTGATTTGCGTTCAGCAGGTCGCAACACATCTATGTCGCAAAGCAAGAATAGTTTACGCCCTGCATCCAACATTTTTTTAGATCGGATTCAATTCCAATTTTCTAAATCAGGTAGCTTGCATTAATGTAGTGATCGTCGGGATCTCCTGCTCTTGAGTTCCCACTTCCTCCCTTTCGGGGTAAGTGCCTCACCACTTTCACTTATCGGGGCAATAGCACACCTGGACGTCCGGTTATGTCGGACACGAACGAACGAACTACCTCTCAAGCCACACCCTACTCTGGGCTGGCCACGTCGCACGCATGCCTAAAAGTCGGGTACCGAAAAGGCTCATGCTTTCGTGGGTACACGAGCCGAGGATAGCGGGCGGTCAAGAGATGACTTATGGCAGATCTCTAGAACGGCATCTGAAGTACTTCGGCCTCGTGGACGACGGCGGCAAAGCGATCACCTTTTCGGAATGGGCAACCCTGGCGCAGGACCGCGCTGGCTGGCTAAAGCTCGTCACGAAAGCGCCTTTCAACATTTGAAAACCGCAGCTGCGGCCACCTCGGCACCTCGGTGCGGCACCAGAGTGACACCAGAGGAGAAGCGGAGGTTCCTGGCGCGGCGTGCCCAAGAGACCGAACAACGGCGTGCTCTCTTCAATGCAGAAACAGACGCAGAAACGACTTAAGTCCGGTTTCAAAATTATTTCATGAACAGTTTCCACTTGAGAGGGGGGTGGAAGTATTATGCTTCCTGCCCTCTACACACTACCCTCCTTCCCGTAGCATTGGCTTCTGCGTCATTTGGGTTTGTATTACTGTAGTTCGAGTTCGAGTTCAAGCTTCAAACAGCAGCAAATAGGCGATTCTCCCCTGTAGCCTTCCCGGTCTTTGCGCTAGAACAGAAAAACATGACCACGAACTCTTCGAGCAGACTCTCTACTCTCGTTGCTCTAAATATTCTTTGCTCCTTCACTGAAGATCTCTTCTGCGCCGCAGCGGACTCACTGCATCCCTGAACCGCACATCGCGCGGGCACCTGGAATTGTACGATAGAGTGGCAACAATTTCAGTACTTCGAAATAGACTTCGGGAGACACTTGCTTGAAGGACTGTTTTATTCCAAAAGTTGTTCACAAGGTGCACTGAGTCTTTTCGCATAATTTGGTGTGTTTCACTTCAACCGTTGAGACAATGTAATTAGTGTTTAAAAAATCGTAGTTGTTAACATGTACAGTATATTCAGAACGCATTTCCGTTAATTCATCCTGCCGTTTTACAGAAACCATGGACGCTTCACCGCTACCGTCGTTTTTGCCAGAACTTGACCCTGGAGCCTTAATGCTAGCCTCCATCACAGCAAAAGAGTTGAAGTCAAAGGTGCACAAATGGGATAATCTCCTCAAGTCAATCGAGTATGATTCACGCACTCCATTGCAATTCCGAAAGACATGGTCGAACGCAGGAAATCCTACTTTCTCGTAAGTGATGCCTATTCATATGAGACTTCGCTCGATATACTCACATGACGAGAAAAAATGGTATAATTTTATTTAGTGTTGTCTCAGCTTGAGAAACTAACATCACACTTACATGCATTCTATTTTAAAAACTTTCAAAAGGTTGAAAGATCTGACCAAAGACGAGCGCGTAGTCTTCATCCAGTACTGCAGGAACTACATCGCTTTGTGCAAAGCTCTGGTCGATGCTGGAGGCACCGCACCTTCTTCACTACGCAATGACATTGCGACTTTGACCCGATACGTCATCGATACAATTGCACTCGACCAACCGAATGACGATGGTGAACGGCCGAACAATGATACGTTAGGGAATCAATTCGGTGCTTTATCAATTACTTCTCCAGACGTCCGTGCAAAACTTGACTTGGAAAATGAGCACAGTTCCATCGAGGAAGAGGTGTGCGAGGTAGACGACATCCCTGCTGTGAGTGAAGACCTAGTCTCGTTGGCGGCGTTACCACTCTGTTCGTGTTGTCAAGAACAAATCAATATGAGCATTTCTCAATATGTCCCTCGTGTGCTTGTTTGCGGCCACGTACATTGCACGGGATGCATCCTCAGTCTTCTCGAAGCCGAAGTGATGACATGCCAAACATGCTTTGAGAACACTGCCTGTATAAACGTTGACGCTTTACCAGTGTGGACTAATTCCAGCTTCAAAGAAGAATTGACCTCAGCCAAGAAAACAAGCGTGTCCGAAAGCATTTCATCTTCACGTTTCAGAAGCCAGCTTTTTTCACCAACTTCGTCGGCACTATCTTCGTGGACAGGAGTATATTTTGCACCATTAGGTGAAGGTTCTTTTGGGCAAACTTCGCTTTGGTACATGCCCTCAATTATGGTTATAGTTGTCCTTAAGCGAACGGACGATGACGAAGCCAAAACTCTCATGAGATCTGAACATATTATTTTGACAAAACTTTGTCACCCAAATATAATTCAAACGTACGGCATTTTCAATTTTCAAGACGCGTACCTTGCCTTGGCACTGCCTTATTACCCCGATGGCGACGTCGCCAACTTCTTGAAGGAGAACTCATGGTGTACAGCGAAAGTTATGTTCGTCATGTTGCAGATCACTTCTGTAAACTGTTATCTTCTTGTCAACAACTTGTGCCACGGAGACTTCAAACCGGAAAACTTCCTCATCAGCGGCGATTGCAAAGTAGTAGTGGCCGACTTTGGCGCGTGTGGATGTATTGGCGACGAGATCACTGTACGAACAGATGCGTACGCGGATCGTGAAGAAACACACTTCAGCGAATTCACCGACTCGTATGCTTCGGCTCGCTGCTTGATGGCATTTGCAACTCGTAAGGTAACGTCGACTGCACCTAAATTTGTCATTTCTTACACTATAAAGGAGCGTGTCTAAGAATAGACGCATTTCTTTTTGAATAAACACAGGCACCTTGCTGCTTCGAGGCGTGGGATGGCGAAGGAATCGACTCGCCAGGCTATGCGCAAGCGCTCCGATCGCTTTACGACACAATGACCGGCCCGCGTGAGCATCGGCCACAGGCAGTAACAGTTCACAACAAATTCTTAGCTTGGGCCTTAGATGCTCGTCGTTTGCGTTGAGTCCACGTTCAAAGTACCAAGTTATTCGAGCTTCTTAGGAATCCTAAAAATTCAATGAGGTGAAGTCAGAAGTCAATATAGCATTAGCATTTGGCCGAATTCAGTATTTCTTTCTGAGTGCGCATTCTCTTTTCTTTCCAGCTAGAATGCTGCTCCTGATGCACTAGAGATAGAAAGCTCAAAGAACGAAGTGGCGCTTGAGGGTCACGTCTACGTTACAAGTACCAACGTGAAACGCACTCAGCACAACTCATTAAGGCCGATAAAGTAATTGGTTATAATGGAGGATTCATTTCCCTCAATTTAAGTGGTTAGTAATAAACGTTGCACCCGCAAATTGATGCTCGAAATCATAATTGGTTCTTCATTGCCCATAGTTAATTGAGCTTTTTTTATGATAGGTGTGAATTGCTTATCATAATTTTTTTCTACAGATCTGTAGAAGCCTATTGTCCAGCTTCGTTAATTGATATTCCTGGATAAAAGATATCTCCCTGTCGAACATTACAATTGACGACATTTTGTTTTCTCCACGTGCCTAGTGATTAACTTAGTGCCTTGCCATAGCAAAGAGGCGGAGCTGTGTGATACAACGCGGACCGGTTGGTGCTCTGCACCACTCGCCCTTCACCAGGTACATCGAGCTCAAGAGCCACTGCACAAACAAGGGCGAAAAATCACCAGTTGATTGATTATAGATAAAGAGTAGCTGTAGCACACACTCGAACTCAAATCGAATTTATATGCCTGAGATGCCCTTCAGCCATAGGGCACCCGGTTGTTTTGGATTCAATTTAGACTGCTCTCCACTTCGGCTAATCCTTGGCAATGGCGATATTCTCATCAGACCTTCTGGAAAAAAAATGCCCTTACTTATAAGCGCGTTTTCTAAAGTCTTATCCCAAGTCACGTGCGGGCAACCAATCGGCCGAGAATGGGATACCTAGCCGGTCAGCAACTGCTGCTGCTTTCTACCAAGTGCATCGTGACGACGAATCCCCTGAAATCTGGATAAAGCAGCGATGCTGGTAACACGTGTATGGCCAAATCAATGATGCACATCTCTTGTTATGCCGGTTTCACAGGTCCTCTGGTGGTTTCCCACAAAAACTAGCGTCTACGTCGCATTACACAAATCACCTGCGACCACCCTTGATCAACACACACCAGTCCACCATTTCATCTGTGGACTGGCACCGCAGTGTTAACTTCTCAATCTTTTCGCCGCGGCGACCAAAGAGGCTCTTGTCCAGCACTGCTTCTTCCACCACAAAAACGGCAGACGCTGACTCCGACGTGCGCGACAAAGTTTTGGGCTCCGTGGCAGGAGGTTTCCATTTTGCCACGCTGTTTTCAAGCCGCACGGTGCGATGAGGCGTGGCCACTTCGGACAGAGCTTTGCTCGACCCATCACCGTCCGCAATCTTCGCCACCCACGCAGCTTCAGCGGCGAGTTCATCTTCGCGTGCTTTCGCAGCAGCAGCAGCGGCTTTGAGGTCAGCTTTCGACTGCGCCGCTGCAACTGGTGCACCAGGAGTAGTTTCTGGGTGTGCTCCAGGCGGTGTTGGTTTTGGTAAACTTTCATTTGAAGGGCCTGTGCCAGGGTGCTGACTTGAAGATGTGTGAGAGGTAACTACACTTGGAGCGCCTTTGGACACGTGCACAGCAAATGCTTCAGCTGGTGACATTGCCAGCGGTGTGCCCTAGAAACCAGAAGAGAAAGGTCAAGCCAGCACCATGGTGAGTCACAATAAACGCTACAATATGGCGAGGGAGAGTAATTCTTGGCCATCAAACATAATGGAAGACCTTTACATCCTCCTACTGTAATAAATTGCTCCATGAATCTTTCATCCTTATACCTTAGGGAGTTGAAATAAGTGCATAGCTCTGTCTGCAGTAAGCACGGCGAGCACCGGCAACCAAGCACTGAACATGAGCCCTTCTTGGCGACGCTCGATTACGCCGCTCCTGAGGGAATCACAAATTGAATGCATTTGCAGTAGACACATGCATATGAACAGTAGTGAGCAAAAGTGAGAATAGGGGTGGTTTCTAAAACATGCAAATGGCTACTGCAACACTTACTTGAGAACCAAAGGCGACGTCATGGGAGCTTCTAACGGCAACAAATGCATTTCACTTTCCGCTGCCGAACTATCACCAGTACCACCAGTGACATCATCGTCCCCAATGCCAAAGGAGCCTTGCTTTTTGAGAGCAGCCCGCTCGTCATATGACCTCTCCTCAGGCGGTGGTGGTAGCGCAAACAACACCGGTTTGACTTCTCGGTGCCCATCCTTAATCGTGTTTTCATGGCTACCTTTCGTGCCTCGGGGACCAATGCTGCCGTTACCGCTGCTATTGTTACTATTGCTACTAGTGTTGTTGCTTTGACCTGCAGTTGCTTTCTTGCGCTGTATCTCTTGTGCATAGCGGCGAACCAGAGAGCGCACAGACGCGGCTGCAGCTGGCGAGGCTGAAGGTGTGCTCGAGAACGAAGGTTTGCGAGCAGCTATCGTCAGGGCTTGAGAAGTCGATTCTAAACATGTCGGTAAATGCTGACTCCACAGTAAGCGTTCTGCCTCAACTACTTGTGCTACCTGTCATTACAAGGGGCGTGAGAAGGCGGTTTGGAGAGGCAAAAGGAAATAAGTTAGTGGAAACAATTTATGCTGAATAGCATCATGCAACAAACGAGCAAATAAAAATGCAAAAATTGAATTCAAGAATAGCATTCTCATAGCACAGAAGGTGCAAGAATTATGCATAGAAATCCATTCTGTACCGCTTCATGAGTCCTTCGCCGCCTTGCGACTTCATGTGCGTGCGCTTGCTGGAAAAGCTCTGCTAACAGCGACGAAGCTTTGCGCCATGCCCACTGCACTGCACTCACCTGAGGAAGTATACGAAGAAGAATTAAATGATGATGAAGATGACGATAGGGTCAATGTAGTGATCAAAGAGGGCGCTTAAGGAGAAGAAGAAATAATGTACTTAGAGATATACTTTAGCGCAAAGAAAGCGTACTGTACGTTTGGAAATCAAATGCACGTGTTACATCAGTGTTTACCGCGAGACGATAGCGAGCGTCACAGAGCCAAACATCTCCTCTTCCTCCTGCTCCTACCCCTAGCAAGTTCTGAACAGGGTCACTACTGCTGCTTGATTGTCCCTTCGTAGAGGTGGTGGCACCAGAGTTAGCAATACTACCGATGGAGCCTTTGTTGACAAGCGTCGGCTTTTTTGCTGCAAGAGCTGCTGCTAAGCTCGGAGCTTGTGTCGTGTCATCGGGTGTGCTATCATTGACATCGTTAGTGCTGCTATCACCGCTGCTCGTATTGTTATTGCTGGCATTGCTCCCATTGTCTTCATTCTTGCTGCTACTGCTGTTGACGCGGCGGGGCGACGAGGGCGAAGGTGAAGAAGCGCCGCTGTTGCTGGTGGACCGAGCAAATGCTTCCATTGCTGCGGATACGTTACGAGTGCCAGGGCCGAGACCAGAAGCTTCAGGTGTGGCACCTACATATACCAGAGAAATAGAATAGAAATCAAGAGAAAGTGACTGACCTGTGAGTAGCATTTGCCGTACGAGAACAAGCAACACTCCCCTAACAGCCTAGATCATGCTTCATCTTCGAAGAGCAGGATACGAAGAGGTTGCACCCCTAGGCACACACACACGCTCATACCAAGGAGTTCTGCGCGAGCAAGCTCATCGTCAGCGTCTGCTTGATCACTCGCCGAGGAATAAAACACCACGGCTGCGAGGGCTGCTTGTGCAGTTTTCTCTGCTCCAGCCACCTGATTGATGATACATATATCAGTGCATAAACCCATTCAGAAGCGCTTAGGTTGATAGTTGCCGAATTCTTATTGAGCAAGAGAATAATTACGTAGAAAATAAGAAGGAACAATCAAGTGCTATGTGCTTGTTGATATTTAGCCCTTCATCGATTAAGTACCAGTGCTAAATCTCGGCCAGCTTCCTGCCTCAACCGAGTCGCTAAACTTGCCCCGTGGCGGATACTGGCATCAATCCTGTCGCCAATGAGGCACAAATTTTCTGCCAGAGTCAAGTGAGCATTCGCGATGTTGGTCTGAAGTCCGAATGAGAGAAATAAGAATTGATGAGGTAGAGAATGACGAGTACGATATACGTAAAAAGAAAGTAGGTCCATTTTACTTTCCATACGAGTGTATTTATCGAAACACCCACGCCGGTACACAATCATCTACGCTCAATACCGAAGTTACAAGATCGACCCTCTTGCAAGGGTAATATTCATACAAGAGGTAGGCGCATACCTGAGCATCGCACTGCGCGCGCACAAAAGGTGCTAACTGAAGCCACGCGTGCTCCATTAATGCTGGGTCTATAGTATTAGTAGCATCAGCGGCATTCCCGTGACTACTGGTTTTGGTGCTTGACTTGCTGTATGCACTATTAGTGGCGGGAACAGCAAATCCGAACCCATGAGGATCCACCGCCTACGCGAATGTCGTAGAAAGAAGAAGGAGAAAATTTTAGTAGAGTAAAAAAACAGTACAGTAGTACTATTTTCTGAATTCTTCACGAATGCCAAACAACGAACCATTAAGGGTTTCCAGCCACCCTCTGTAACACTAAAATTATTGACCTCAACGTCAAAAGGTCGACGCCAGAGGCCTGCGCTGGCAGCACTGTGCACGGATTGCCGCAATTGCTGCGAATGCTGAGCGTGAGAGCGGGCAGTTGCTTCCTTTCCACGCAGCAAGGCTAACAACTATAGATACAAAGCAGAGAGATAGAGGGGCGGATTTGATAATCAATCAGAAGAGTGGAAGGATTGAGCACACCAGACGGTAATGAAATAAGACACTTCTGACTCCAACCAGCATTCACGTGTAATTGAAGTTTCCAACCCGCCATCACCAAACACGTCTACCTGTTGGTCTGCGAGCACGGCATCGTCGAGCATCGCGCCAATCGCCAGCCAGTACAGCTTGGTGGTGGCTAACGCGGTGGCCAGCGCAGTAGCTCGCCGCCGCTCGTGCACCTTCAAGCCTTGCACATGTAAGCGCCGGGCCAAGGCAGCTTCGGTGAAAATGGTGGGCCTCTCTGCGCCACTAGTGCTGATGCCTCCAGAGGTGGCACCCCTGCCGAGACCAGCAGTCGTATCCTGATTAACCGCTACAGTATGAACTCCAGCAGCTACAGAAGCTGCTGCGGCAGCGGCAGCAGCAGCAGTAGTCGCCTCTTCTTGAGCTGCTGCCACAGATGCACTCCCAGCAGCAGCTGCTTCGGCTGTGGCGGCTGCAACTACAGCACCTGCAATACCTGCCGAAGTCATGGCTACTGATGCTGCGGCAGAAGCGCCGTGCGTAGTGGAACTTGTAGCTATGGTGGCTGCGTCCAGTGAGGCTTTGAGCTCTAACGTAGGATCTCGATGGCCTCGTGGTATTTGGCAGAGGCGGCACCTATTGATAAAATAAAAAGGAAAATATCTTTAAGGGGAAAATTGGAATTATGTTTGTCGTTTTTACAATGCTCGTAGAGTCTTTCACAGGTACTCAACTTCTCTTGAAGTTTAAGTTATCGTAGGCATCAACTGTAGCACTTCAAAGAAAGGGGGGTTCAAGGAAGTAGGTGCAACTGCTCACCACTGCGGCACTCCCGCTCCAGAGCTGCTTCGAAGGTCGACGTTACTTGTGGAGCAGAGTGAGCAGTCCCACGAACGCTCACCCATGTAAGGAGGGCGGTCTAAGGCACTGTGCTCAGGAGATACTAGGGAGGAAGTATTGGGAGCTCTTGAAGCAGAAGATTCTTGATCTGAAGGATCTGAAGTAGCGGCTGGTACGCTAGAAGACCTTTCAAGAGTATTCACTGATGGTATTTGAGGATTGGAATCTCCATTCGCAGCTGATGGTTGAGCCTGCATTCCTCTGGCGTCTTCTTTTGGCGTATGCGCATCTTCAGCTGTTTCGTTGGCAGCTGTGTTTATGGCTACTGTAGCTAAAGTGGAAACACCAACAGGGTCTAGGCTTTCACATTCGTTTGCATTCGCCATGTCACGCAACGTCATGGCTAATACGCGCGAGTCGAAAGCATCCAATGATCCAAGCCGGTGATGTTCTTCGCTATTCAGCACGTCGACTGCAGGTGGTGCTGCGTATCCTTGAATCGACCTCGGAGGATACACTCCTGCTGTCGCACCAGGTGAAGTCATTGAGGGAGTGGCTTCGGCCGAAAGCTGCACGGGAGAAGAAAGAGCACTAGCATCTTCGGACTCGTCCGGCCATGAGAAGCTATCGTTCGAATCCACAGCCACTGGAACGGCATTCGTTGCAGAGCGGACAGGATTCACCGACAATGGCTGAGAGTGTATACGACTTACGCCCAGGTTAGCTCCCGTTTCAGTCAAGGATGTACTGCCTAGGCCTTCCTCATCACAAGAAGAATTTGATTCAGGAGTAGGTGGAATAACGCCAGGGTGATGATCGTCTTTTATCACGGAGGCATCATCCATGGTGGTGAGTGATGTTGTTTTATGTTGGTTTTTGCTTGTTTGTTGTGATTCAAGATGTGCCACTTTGGACTGCTAACATTACAGCTTGATTACAGTTTACCAAGGACATCGTATTACAGTGCCTTCTCCCCGGTAGCCTACAGGGCTTGGGCTAGACCCCCCCTTCAGAGATCCCGCATTAAAGTCTTCGTTTTGGATTGGGATTTGTGGATTAAATTCCTTTGAACCGAGTGAAGCCTCCACGTGTGGAGGCGCGTGGATATCGGCGGGGTGGTGGTGGTAAAAACAGAAAAACGTGCCATGCAGCTCAGAAACGTGCTTTTTGAGACTGCTTTTTCTCGTTACTCTCCAACTCTCGATCACCCGTTTTTATGTCGTGGTCTTTCTGCTCGACTTGCCTCGTGGGCACGGGAGCAAACGGCGTTAGTGGAACAATTTTTGTGGTTGTAATAAACGGTCTCAGCTCTTCGCCCTGATTGGGCACGTGGAGAAACCAAATTATCGCTCCAACGGACAGAAACTCATAGCCATGTGTGTTTGATAAGCCCCCCTTCTATTGAACTAAATTATTAGTTTTAACTAAACATTCTTCCTGTAAGACTTTTTTTTCCGGTCCTTCGGGGCCTGTTGCAAGAGAAATTGATGAGTGGTTCAAGAGGCTTGCGTGGGTGTGAACTCTAGTAGGTGTGTGCCCTGTG
>Ga0307930_1003966_pt1 | contig 10549 bp, 14 predicted proteins | sample OrgLakmetageno46_FD_203161 | JGI IMG/M metagenome (GOLD analysis project Ga0307930, IMG submission 203161) | Saline water microbial communities from Organic Lake, Antarctica - #46 | ecosystem: Environmental > Aquatic > Non-marine Saline and Alkaline > Saline | place: Antarctica: Organic Lake... | reverse complement strand
TTTCAGTATTAATGTGTTCTGTTCCATTTTTTTGGTTCCTTATTCCTGATACTACGCCGTTCCGTCTGAGCTATACGCACTTCGCCATATTTGTTCCTCTCGAGCACGCAAGCTCACCCCTCCTTCAATAATGTCGGTGAACCTCTTTTCCTACCGCATTTTCCTCTTTTATGTGAATTTCGCCACAGGCGCCGGCGGCCTCGCTCCACAATGGGATTTGAACTCCAACGACGCTTTGCGCTTTCGGTGCTACTACGAAGAGCCCAACCAGGAGTACGTGTTACCTCCAGGTGCCCATGATCCGTTGACTCGAGGGGCTCAAGCCGTGCCGCGAACGGTGGTGCGCCCCGTGGTGCTGTTGTTCTTCTTGCAGGATTCGAGCTTGGCGATCCACGATTGGCGCGTGCCCAACAGCGGCGTGGATTCCTCCCTCGGGGGAAGGTTCTTGCGCCGCACCACCCTATACAAGCAGTCGGTGGGGCCCGCCCAAGGGGGGAAACCGGTGCTGTTCGACGCCAGCGACTTCCTGGTGGGGCAGTCGTTCGTGGTGAACGCGCGTACATTTACGGTGGTGGATGCTGACACCCGCACAAGGGAGTGGTTTTTGGCGCAGCGAGGCATGGCCCTCGCGCCCGCGTTGCCGATCCCGGACGATGGCTTGGCAGCGGATCGACTTCGGGTAGGAGGCGTGGGGGCGGCTACCATCAACGGCAGCAGTGGTGGTGGTGGCAGTGGTGGTGATGGCAGCGGTGGTGGTGTTGGTAGCAGTGAGAATGTTTGCCCGTCTGACCTAATTGCTCCTCTCCTGCGGGACACGACAGTGCTGCGTTTTCATGCAGTGGGGCTTCTGGCGTCTTCCTCCACTTCCTCCTCTGCGCCTTCTTCTTCTGCGTTCTCTTCAAGTGATGGCGCCGTCGCGTACACGCTGCTGTACTTCACCCAAGACGACACCATAGCCGTGAAAGCAAGAGGTCTAGTCGAAGGTTTAGGCCACCAGTTCCCCCTCTTGCTGAAACGCGGCCGTTTGCCGAAAGACAGTGTAGAGGTGCCCGGCAACGATCACTTTACCTCGCTCAACGGTTATGAGGTACTCTTTACTCATGCCGCCCTTTCACATTCGCTGTGTTCATAGTTTTCACTTCTTTTTTTTCTTCCCTTCCACGCACAAAACCTCGTGTAAAAGCACCTGCAAACAATTTCTTATTTTTCATGCGCGTATCCTTTGATACATATTATTGTTTTCTGAGAGTATGGTCTACACATTTGACTTTTACCCATCCAATTTTCTACGAACACTTATGTCTCCTCAGGGTGCAATTGTGACTTGGCAAGACTTGAAATGCGGCGAAGTGCTAAAAGTGTATGGGCGCAGCCTTTTGTTAATCAGCGCAGACGCACAAACGACAGAATGGTATAAAAGAAACCACACTTCAAGAGTCACCCCCTCTCGTAATGAAGAAGTCTGAGCATTTCTCTCTAATTTTTATACGCACATTCCGATGTAATTACGGACACAATCTCTATAACCACTCACTTGATTCCGAACCGTAAATTATGGAATCCACAGGTACGCCGAGCGCGGCATCTCGCAGACTCCGCTGGAAGTGCTTCCTGACCAACGTCTTCATGTACTGCCACCGCAACCTCCGCTTCCGTCAGGGAATGGCGGAAAAATGGGAGGTCGCTCTTTTGTGAGCCATACTGCGGTGGACATGCAAGGTCATAGAGGTAGTAATAGTATTGGTTGCAACGGTAATCCCGGTGGCGGTGGTGGAAGTGTCTCAGGGCTCGTAGGAAGCAATCGCGGTGGCCGAGGCAGCAGCGGTGGAGACAACATGAGCAAATATGCGCTCGGCATCAGCTTAAAACCTGCAGAAGAACCGCCGAAAGCACCACCACCTTCATCATCTGCTGCTTTTGCTGCTCTTAACAAGAATGGAGGTGTAAATGGAGGTGAATCAGACGTAGTGCTGCGCTTCTCAGCTCATATGAAAGACATGTCTACTTCGAATCACGCGGCTTCGGCTACCGGTAGCCGCTTAAATTACGGATATAAGACACCTTCTCCGGCGCCTCGCAAATTCGTTTTGGCGTTTCACTGCGCAGATCAAACTCTTTCGGTGTGTAACATTGAAAAAGAAAAGATGGAGCAGAAGAAAAGAACTTGAATGCTGCTATGATATTCTTTCCTCGTTAATGCTTGTTTGGTGTCCTCGAATCATGTTTTCTTTTCCAAATACGCTGAAGATCAATACTTTCATCACATGCTCAATTTTCCATGTGTATAAATGCCTTCTCCTGTGTTGACATTATACTTCCATACAGGTGTACGAGCCTCCGATTCCTAACAGCGGTTACCAAGGGGGTCCTTTCCTCGCGCGAATGCGTTACAAGAAACACGTGCCGTTGTTAAACTCAACTGCCATGCATTCGTTGCATTTGCCACCGTCACAGCAGCAGCATCAGCAGCAACAGCGTGGCAGTGTTCTTTCACGGTAAAGAATGCTACGGAAGTTACAGTTTGCATTGATATGCTTTAATTTGTGATCTTTCTTCATTCTATTAAAAGCTTTGGAGTTATAGAAAGACTGCCCATTTATGCGGTCGCCTTACCACTTCATTTTTTTCGATATCGACACTATGGTTTTATGTTCGTCTGTTTTCTTTATTTTCGGACTGAAATATCATGGTCTCTTCTAGATGGTTTCGCGCGTCAGATTTCTATTTGGGTGCCGACTTCACTGTCGAACTCCCCTCTTCCGGCACGGTACTTCACCGGTTTGTGCTCCAAGACTGCGATTTGCCTACGCGGAAATGGCTGGAATCCCACGGCGGTGGCACTTACAGCGATAACAACATCGGCTGGGGCGGTACTGAGGACTATGGACGAGGAGTTGGCGCTGGTCCAATGAGTGGTCCTATTGATGCTAGTAGTGGTGTTGGAGGTGAAGCAGTGAACAATGGTGGTGCAATGCTAACGCGCCTTCTTGAGCGCCTTGCGGAATTACTTCTAGCGCACAAGGTTCGTTTTTATGAATTCAAAACCATGATCGCGCTTGCTTTTGGTCCATGATGAATAGAGAATTGCAGGGTTCATTTTTATTGAATGTCTCAAACACCAGTAAATTATATCTATGCCGTATGCTTAGGTGAACCCGCGGGCAATTTTAGCAGATGTCTCAACCCGCTTGCTGGAATCACCTTATGTCTCATCGCTTCCAACTTCCTCGCCAATTACGGCCGCCTTCAAAGCTGGTCTCTTGCCGGAGGCCGTCTTTATGGAGTATCTCCGAGACCATTTAGGCCTAAATTCACCTTCGATGCTGTCCTCAGCTGATTTGGAGTTGTTAGTATGGGAATTCGCTGCACCTGCAACCGTGATGGCTCCAGACGCAATCGCAGGAGGATTAGGAGAAGAAGGAGGAGCAGAAGCAGCAAATTTGGGCCTCTTCGTCGATGCTGCTACTTTTGTGGATGGGCTAGCGCTTCATCACCATGAACCCGACATTATTGTGCTTCAAAGGTGAGGAATATCTTTAGCTGCTTTTGCCTACACGATACACGTATTTACTCGTGTCACCTATACTTTCAAAGATCTACTGCCCCATAGAATGATTGCTCTGTCTTTTTTTTTGTTGTCGCACTCGGTCATTCTTGTTTTTATGTACTGTATCAGGGAATGGGCCTCCGCTCTTCAGTCCAAACCTCGAGGCGGAGCTCCCTTAGTGTCAAACACCAGTCCTTTTGGTACTAGTAGTAATAGTGGTGGCAGCAACACTCATTCGTTGGAGCCCGTAGAAACGCGATTGCTGCAGCGATTGCAGTTACAGGCGGGGGTATCAGGAGACGAAAGCACTTATTCCAGCCCAAACAATGATGACGTCAGAGGAGAAGCGTGGCGCTTGCGACGAAGTTTCCGAGAAGCTGAGCGTCACCACCACCTCCACAGGGGAGGTGAAGGTTACAGTGGTGCGGTGCCGATGGAAGTGTGGTTTGACGTCCTGAAGCGCCACCGCTTTCAAGACCTGTTAACGCGCGCCCAAGTGAGTTTATATCTACTAGTATATCAGGGCTCTGGTACCTTAATTGATCCGGGAAAAAGCAAACAAACAAGCAAGAAGCATAACCCTCTTTGTGCGATTCCCGAAGTATACATACTGGAATGTGTAAGAATCGTCTCTACTCTCTCGTCTTACTCTGCATTATCTTTCTTCATTTTTCTCTCTTAGGCTGAGTCCTTTGCGCGCAAATTTTCTGCGACACCATCTCCTCCTCCTTCGTTATCGAATGGCTGCAGAACTGAAAACAACCGAGCTGCTACCAACAACGGCACATGGGTAAATTTAAGCGTATGCACTATTTCCCTCTCTACAGCAATTCAATATTTTTGTGGTAGGTTGCTTCTAAACATTTTAAAACAAGTTTCAACTTCATCAATGGAAAAAAAGCACCCAAAGTATTGCACATATTTCGAATGCCAAAATAAGTCGCGTCTCCTTTTCCTCAAAAGCAGGTGAATTATCACGCCCTCTGTGATGCAGTATTTCCAGCCAATTTCGCTGCTATTTTGGACGCCGCCCTGGCTGCTGACTCATTGAATCAAGCGCCTGATTCCAGAGCTGATTCGATAGGGCACAATACTACCGAGCGTGTGAACCAATTAGAAGCCGCTGCAAATTCTGCAACCACAGCGAGGATGTTGCAACCTGCAGCTCAGCATTCAGCAGTACCAGCACCATCATCAGGAGAAGAACTTGTACCAGCATGGGAATCAAACAATCCACACGTTCACTTTTCTTCTTTTCAGTCGCCTCCTCAGAAAAGTTTTGACGGTGGTAGCGATTTCGGCAGGAATGTTCAAGCATCTGCTGTAGTTCAAGCCTCGCCAACGACGACTGTCAGTGAAGCAATGCGGAAGTTGAAAGCTGGAGACGAACGAGACAACAAAGACATCAACCACCGACTCGTTGAGGTGAGCCAAGAAAGCAATGTATAGTGCGAGCGAGCCTTGCCTTTTAGCTATACGGCGCTCTCGCTGTTATTCCCACCTTGCTCCCTTGTTTTTATTCTTGCTGTTTGCTTGCCTGGGCATCAAACCTCAATTCTTAAAGGCGTCAATCGCATTGATTATTCTCGCATTCGAATCCTTTCCTTTTCTACCCTCTTCTCGCTCTTTCTTTAACATTAACAAACTAATGCTTCTTTTGCTCTTCCAAACAAAAGGCGATGCGGTCCTTTGCGTCCACGTTTGCTCGCCCAACTCGCAAAGCAGCCTTTCGCAAGCACTGCCTTGCGCTTGACACCAAGTTTACAGGAAAGCTGTCGAGGAAATGGCTTCAGGCGGCGGTTGGTGTACTCGTAGATATTGTACCCCTATCCTCTTTTCTACTTTTCTATACTTCACATATTTCTTCTTTTCCATGGAATGTGCAATTATATACACCAATGGATGATGCTGGCAGTCGTTGTCATTTTTTTTTCGATAAAGTTGCCTGATTATGTTGTTTTCTGTTGGATGTGTGTAGGTGGAAACAACAGTGCGCGAAGAAAATTTGAATTCATACAATCCAGAAGCACTGTCATTACTCCTGGATTTTATTTATCCTGATAGCCGATCCGAGGTAAATTATCGCCCAAGTCTCTGCAGTGAGGCAGTTGAAAAAATGCATCGTGAAACTGGACTATTTGTAGATGAGAGAGCTGCATCTCTTGCACCATGCCTTCTTCCCAATTTGGGGCGTTTTGATTCGTTGTCACACCCTTGGCACCTTCTAATTTTGTGCATTAGGTACTGTTTGAGGACTTTTTAGAGCTCGTGCTAGGACGCGACGTTGGTCGAGCGCACGAATTGCGGCACCAAAATCTGCAACAGCACGGCAGCAACAGCGGCTTCAGTGGGGACCCATCCAATGTGGCAGCGACATGGGGCTGGTAACTGAGCTAGACTAATTGCCCGTATGCCCGGTGCTCAGCTCGTTGGTTGTATTTCAGTAAATAGCCAATGCGGTATTGCGCCTCGAAAGACATAGGAAAAGCTTGGTACCGTAGGTACCTGGTGCTGGTATTCCGTTTTATTGAAAGGAATCATTCCGAAGTGCAGTCCGGAGTCCGAAACATTCCTCACCCTAGACCAGTGAACAGTAGACATGCACCTGCAGCACCAAGAAGCCTGTAGAGCTAAATTATACATCCCTCTTATTCCTCACTTTTCACAACAACGGAAAATATCCACTGCGATCCTGGACTTTATGAATTTAGGAGGGCCGATGCCGGATATATTCAGGTATGCGATTTATTTTGACTTTTGATGCCATAGCGCCAAAAGCATGAGGTACTTCACAATTCCACGGACACGCAAATGCGAGCTGCTTCGTTGTCCATTTGGTTCGTGAGAAGCGGGTACAGAAGCCCGCCACGACGAGGCGCTTTGAGAGTATTGGGATCAGCAGCAAGTCTTCTTTTTCTTCTTGCATCACTTCCGTCATCTTCTCTCGAAACTGCTCTGATTTCTTGACGCCCTTCTTCTCTTGCCAACCTCCGTCTCACCATATCTTGCTCAGGGCTTGAGCTCTTAGAAGTAGCCTTTGCTTCTTTCGAAAGAATTTTGCTATGGTGCTTGAGTAAGCAGTGGTGTAAAAGACTATGTTCACAGACCTCTGCAGCTGCTCGATACCTGATAAGATGTATGCATATGATACACGTCAATGGTCCAACAATGAGAGAGCACGAAGTGCACGAGGTACAAAAACGTGTGAACAACGAATAAAAAATGAACCCAACATGTCTCTTATCTTACCGGCACTTGCTGGCAACTAACAAGGGCAAATCGTAAAAAGTCAGACCCCCAAAGCACGAAGTCACGGGAATGCCGCGATGGTCTTTGTGCGCACCGAACACCCAATCGCGTTTCTGGCCTAGCGCCTGATCACAAGTCGGGGCACCAAAAAATTGAAAACCATGAGATTGGCAACAACAACAATGACAACAACAAACCACAATGTTCTTTTCTATCTCCCCTGCTCCTGCAGCTGCAACGCAAATCCTCAATATACTTTGGTCCTGTTCTAACCACATCGCTTCTTTCGCTTTCGACATCGGGCGCAACAAACTAAGATTGTCTCTAACATATTCACTTCATAATTATCTCTCACCTCGGGCTCAAAAGCAAACGAGTCAAAGTGTCTTGCGTTGAATTCGACTACGCCATTCGCGCACAGAAAAGGCCACGGTAGCTCCTGTTTCTCTTTTACTATACTGGCCTGCCTCCTGCTGCTGCTGCTGCTGCTGACACTGCCAATACTGCTACTACTAATAACGCTGCTGCTGCTATTGCCACCAATGTTGTTCATGCCTATCTTGTTGTCATTCAGCCCAAAAGCAGAGAGGGCGGCTAAAGCATTCCACCCCGGTGCTAAGCTAACTCCACTGTAATTGTGCTTGTTGCCTTGCATGCGATGCGGCAAGTAGTGGGCCTACGAAAGAGAAAGAAAAAAAGAAAAAAAAAGGAGATAAGCAATGGGTGAGCGCTTCCATGAAAAAGGGCACCTTGAATCTGAATGAAATCGAGGTAGCACTGATGACAACAGAGCAAACGGCCTCATGGTAGAAACACACGTTTAAGTGTTAGTCCACTTCATTCTAGACTCCTACACGTAGTTGTGCCTCGTAGCCGTTGCAGTGTTACCGTAATGTAATGGAGATCCAAATCAGCAACGGCCAACACGTCAAAATGCTTCAAAAACGGGTGTTCCCTAATGTAGTTCAAATATAAATTCCGCATGGTGGCCATTCCCGTCTACACACAACAAGCACAGTCAGAATAAGAAAGAAGGAAGACAGGCAAAAAGAAGAAAAGGAATGAGCGCGCTTGAGTTTGGTACATCGGTCAACGTCAAGGAGGAAAAAGTCACACTCCGCTATTTTATCTTCTTTCTTCCTCTATCTCTGCAAGTCTAACCCATCTATTTTCTCCATTTTCGCCACCACCCAGCACCATCTTCCTTCTCCTCATCACCATTATCACGAACAAAATCCAAAAACACCATACCAGTCGGAGTTCACTCTGGTCGCCGTGACTTCCTTTGCTGGAACCCGCTTGGCCCGTCAAGCAAAACACGCGATTGGGTGCTGCTGCATTTATCCGAGGCATCAGCGTGTCTTCAGTCATATGCTTGCTATCTCTTACATCATGATAGTTACCGCCACTGATGTCAATGCTACTGCTACTGCTACTTCTATTGAAGGCTGGCAGATTACAGAGGCGGTTCACTTGTCGAACGGTGTTGGGATGGCTGTTCGACTCGTATAGCACTACACGCCAATCCTTGAAGAACTGCCCAAACCAACCCAGGAAACTGAAATTAACGAAAAGGACGCGTAGAGTAGCACTTGTACGTATAGGTAATACTCCTACTCCGATTCGAGGAGACAACGATAAAGAGTACATGCGGTATACACAAAGAAGCAAAAGAAGCGCGCTATTCATTAAGTTCACATTCCAAACTCACACAAAGGTCCGAATGAGTAAATAGAAAAATAACGTATATATGTTACCTGCCCGAGTTGAGCGAATTGGTCCATTTCTAATGCCAGGGAGTGGTCCTTGATGAAGTCGGTGAAAAAAACGAAAAGAGCACATTTGAGATCGAGATTAGAATGAGATGAATTCACAAGGTAACATGCGAGATTTGGAATCAAGGAGACTTAGCAAGTGAAACAGACAAACGACGGGAATTGTTTCTATGGGAAAACAAAAGCGATTAAGGCAGCACCAGTAGCATTTTAGTTCTTTCTTCCTGCTACGGCACAACCAACCTTGCCGCTCTTGCGTCGGTGCACGAGGCCTGCAAACACGATTCGCATATGCGACGCGGCCCGGGCACCTGCTGCCACGCGCGACTGCACCTAAAATGTGTAAAATCCATTGCATCAATGATCAGCATTATTGTGTACAAAAATTAAAAAAGGAACTAGAAAGGGTTTAGGAATAGCGTACCTGCCCAGGCTACAATTAACTCTTTTTAAAGGGCAGAGAAAGAACATCTCTCTCTTACTGTTATGTATTGTGTCTGTCGTACCTCGAAGCTCTTGAGGACGTCGTGCACATGTGCGTGCTTTCCCTGGCTCGCAGCTGCACACAGGTGGCCTAGTACTGTAATGCTGCTAACACCGTCATTTTGACTGTTGATAGGTCTACCCACTCTGCTGGCATCACTGCTACTGCTCATGCTAGTTCTAGCACCAGCGCTAGAATTTGAGCTAATATTGGACTTTGTGAAACTGCTTCCACCCGTAGTATCTATCCATGAATCATCAACCGTGGGGAAGGAAGCCCAAGACGACCGCGCGTGTTCACTTTCAAGAGACGCGCGTACTCTTGCTAACTCAGTGTGCGCTGCTAATCTTTTCTTTGGGTTCTGTCTTTGTTCAGTTGCTTGCTGCAGCAACATCATCCGTAGAAACCATGGCATTTGAGCGGCTATAGAGGGAGCTTCGCTAATCAACAGTGTTGTCCATAGAGCCCATGCAGCTAGTAGGAGCGTGAGCAAAGCAGCCGATGTCAACCTCACTAGGCGCGCGCGAAGAGTGTAGTACTTAGGCGCCATCGAATGAATAAATGGCTAGATTTTGAGTCAAACAATGATAGAGCGCTTAAGGTGCGGGCTTAGTTCATAACTTAGTAGCTTCTTAGCTTAGAAACGTAATAGCAATCAGTCATCTAAGCATCTAAAAGCTACTCCATTTTTTCTTGTTAACCTATTTAACGTTCTCCCTGTAGCCGCACACAAACAAACCGTGCCCGCGCAGCCGTGAAGCCTGCGGCCCTTTGGCTACATCTGGCAATAGCCAAAGCGCCATAGCCAACTGTTTTCCTTAGCAATTTCCCCCTGATTAAGAGGCCATTAAGAGACCAAGCCCTAGTCGCGCTTCGAGTGAGGTCCGGCATACGGACCGACGCTTCCGCTAGAGGCAGAGCACCCTAGTGTAGTGATAGGGGATATCAACGCAAATACCCCGGTGTTTCGAATAAAGCACCACAACCTTTTTGCTGCCTGTTTGTGTGGTCTACCTTTCTTCCATGGAGCTGGGAAGGTTACCCAGGGCCTTCTATAGTTATATCTCTAATTCAATAATACATATAAGCCAGACCACCTCCTAGCGCTAGGAAGCTAGAAATCAACCAAGCACCTAATTCGAGCCACAGACAAAAATAAACACCAACCCTATCCCTACCCTGTAAACCCACCCTAAACCAAGAGATACTACACCAAAAGATTAAATGAGTTCGACGCGGTTGTGGTAAAAAATCCCTATCCTGCAATCCCACCCTACACCATAACCATAAGTTAAAATGAGTTCGACTCGGTTGTGGCATGGTACTTGAATTATCCGTGGGACTCTCGTTTGATCAAAGGCAGGCAATATGGAGGATTGATTTATTTTGGCAGCAGCTACAAGCATTGTCAGCACGATCTTGCCGATCACTAGCGCGGAACCTGCACTCTTCGGGGTATACGCAGTCGACTTGCTCTCAAGGTGGAGGGCCTTG
>Ga0307930_1003965_pt1 | contig 10550 bp, 6 predicted proteins | sample OrgLakmetageno46_FD_203161 | JGI IMG/M metagenome (GOLD analysis project Ga0307930, IMG submission 203161) | Saline water microbial communities from Organic Lake, Antarctica - #46 | ecosystem: Environmental > Aquatic > Non-marine Saline and Alkaline > Saline | place: Antarctica: Organic Lake... | reverse complement strand
ACCTTGCGGCGCTTGAACACATATCGCTGGAAGGCAGATTAAGGCGGGCATTAAAGAACAACGAGCTGATGCTCTATTATCAGCCGCTGGTACAGGCCAGCACAGGCAAGATTGTTGGGCTTGAGGCCCTGCTGCGTTGGCATGATCCGCTTGAGGGCATTATTCCGCCCGACCGGTTTATTCCGGTTGCCGAGGAAAGTGGTTTGATTCTGCCGCTGGGTGAGTGGGTTCTGCGCGAGGCAGGGCGTCAATTGAGCACATGGCATGCCGCGGGGCTCACGGATGCCAGTGTTTCCGTCAATGTCTCCGCCATACAGCTACAGCGCCAAGACCTTGTCACCATTGTTGACCAGGTATTGAAGGATAACGGGCTGCACCCCTGGCAGCTGGAGCTGGAAATTACAGAAACCGCTCTGATGAGAATTCGGCCGGAGGTGATCGGCGATTTGAACGCAATGCGTCAAAAAGGCGTGACCGTTTCACTGGATGATTTTGGTACCGGCTACTCCTCCTTGAGCCTTTTACAGGAACTGCCCATAGGCAAACTGAAAATCGATAAAAGCTTCGTGCGGGACATGCTGGTAGACCCGAAAGACGCAGCCATCGTTTCGGCTGTGTTGTTTATAGCAAAAAGCCTGGGGTTACGCTCAACCGCCGAAGGTGTCGAAACGCCCGAGCAAGCGGCTCGTTTGGCGGAAGAGGGGTGTGATCAGCTTCAGGGTTATTTGCTGTGCCGGCCGTTGCCAGTAGCGGAGATGACGGAGTTCTTGAAGAGTAGAAAAAGTATTGAACTCCCCAAACCACACTGAAACAGCATTGAAGTGGTCAAGCCCTTCCTCAATCTCCAGAGTAATTCCGAACCGGTCGGAAGACCTCATACTCATCTCATCTCATTTTAAGCAAAGGCAGGCTAGGTAAGCTTTTGAAAAAAAGCTCTATTCGTGGTTTTTGATTAGACAGCAAGGCTGACAGGACGGGCATGTAGTGGCTAATAAAATTGATCCATATCAAATAGAACGCTAGGGATACCTGAGAAAATTATGTATTGAAAAGGGACCCATACCGCTTTGAAAGTTCGCTACTGACGATTCCTGGGCAAGGAGAGATTTAAACGCGATCTTGTCTCACTATGTCGGGCTTTGTGAGGATCTCAACCCGCACGGCTAGGTGAAGAATCACATCCGTAAGTGTGACTTTCTGTAAAGTTTCTAGCTGCATACAGAGTAGTATGCGTATTAACCGGAGGCTCAACAGAAATGCGAGTCTGCAATGCCCAAGGCTTTTTGCTTGAACACTACCTTCGCACCACAACTAAAAAACCGCGAAACTGGTTGTCAGCGCTTCAGGTGCTGACTGGCTGTTCACGACTGTCTCAAGAGGTGAACGTGTCATCTGGCGACGCCGATTTTGATTCGCGCCTGTCATTTCTCGAGGCAGGAGACATTAACGTATGTGGTATCTATCTTCGTTCCGCGTCCAGTGTCGTTGGTTGCAATACTGGCCGAACGGCGATCATTATGCCTGCATACGGCAGCATTGATTTTGAGGTTGAAGGCGTGCATTTCCACAGCGTCCCCGGAATTCCCTGTGTACTCAAACCAGACGCAGAGTTTCGTGCCCGACTGTCATCGGAGGCTCATCTTTTTGTTGTTCAGATTAGTCAGTCAGCTTGGAAATACGCGAACGAATTGCTGGAAAACGCTAATTTTGAACTGGCAAAAATACTTGTAAGCTATTTGCATGAAACTCCTTTTTTTTGGGATCACCACCATGCAATGGAACGAACCCGGTGGCTTGAGGAAACCTTGAACCGGTATCTGGCTGGCGAAATTTCGGTGGCTGCAACGGTTGAGAAGAAAGCCCTGGTTGGAGATGATCGAAGGTTGTGTACTGCCATTGAAAAGATCAATAACCGATTAGCCACAGATATTGATCTGGAGGCAATCGCCCGAGATTCGGGTATGAGCCTGAGAAATTTCTATTACCTCATGAAAAAACATACAGGGATGACACCGTATAGTTACTGCCAGTCACGCCGATTGACCAAGGTAAGGGAGTCCCTGATTCGCTTCCATCGCGAGGACCCGTTAGTTGCGAGTCATGCGCTGAAGTGGGGGTTTAATCATGCGGGCCGCTTTTCATCGTATTATTTCGACCATTTCGGAGAGTATCCTAGTAACACCATCCAAGGCACCAAACTATTGGAGGGGCATTCTGTACAAGTAGTTTCAACCGATACCGGTGCTGCAGGAAAAAACAATGTGTGGTACACATCCAGGGCTTCTCCCTCGCAAGAGGTAGTGGTGGGCTAGCCTTTACTTATGCGCAAATGCTAACCCTGTTACGAGCGTTGGCTTTACTTTGATAAAGTGCTTTGTCTGCCCGTTTAAGAACACCTTCGAAGTGGTTATCTGATCGCTGAAACTGTGATACGCCGAGGCTGACGGTTGTGCGCGCCTTGGCGTCGTCGAGCCTGAAGCGTGCTTCTTCAAGCGATTTCCGAATCCTTTCCGCGAAAACTTGTGCATTCTCCATGTTGGTGCCGCTGAGCAGAATCGCGAATTCTTCACCGCCCAGTCTGTAGGCATGATCTGATGCCCGAAGCTGATCAGTTACGAGCGTGGCGGATTGGCTGAGGACCTGATCGCCCATAGCATGCCCGTAGATATCATTGATGTTTTTGAAGTGATCAAAATCATAGGTGATGATAGAAGAGGTAATTCCGGAACGGACGAATTCTGAATAGCGACTTTTAAGATCACGGTTGAGTTGCTTCCGGTTGAACAGCCCTGTCAGTTCGTCGGTCACCGATTCTGTGCGCAACTTCTCTTCCAGATTTTTCTGGTCGGTAATGTCACGCATCACACCAAGTACGGTATATTCATTCTCCTGATGAACGGTCTCTTCAATCCAGCGCAATTGGCCATCTTGTTTACGTATTCTATAAGTGGCTGTTTTACTGCGTAAACTATCCCTGTGAGCGTGTATGGAATCAAAGCTTTTCCGGTCTGCGGGTATGCAAAGGTTACGTATTTTTCGGAAGGAAGGCTGATCCGCCGGTTCAAGGCCCAGAATCCTCGGAATTACAGCCGACCAGACCCGCTCATCCTTCCGCAGATCAACCTCCCACCATGCCAGGCCCCCTGCCTCCTGCGCCCTGGCCAATCGGATGTTTGCGGACTGAAGTTCCTCTTTCATTGCCTGTATTGAAGCTTTCTCGGAGTCGTCGCGAATAATGGCAATGGTAAATTCTGTGGACCCAACCTCAAGCTGGTTTAACATAATGTCTACCGGGAAAATGGAGCCGTCCGCGCGCCTGCCGGGAAGGTGCAGACTTGACCCCATGGGGCGTTTCATAGGGTCGTTGAAAAATCCCTCAACGTGTTGTTTGTGAGCTCTTCTCAAATGTTCGGGTATCAGGGTGCCCAGCGAAGCGCTTTCCAGTCGTTCCACGGTGGTGCCGAAAATATCGGCAGCTTTCAGGTTGGCGGTGACAATGGTCTGGTCCCGATTGACCAGAATGGCTGCATCGGGAATCGCGTTGATCATCCACATCAGGGTTTTGAAAGTCATCTGCATAGGTAGGTGGTCCGGTTAGTCCTGATAGGTATTCTTGATTTTCGCAAAGCTTGCAACATCGGCCAGGAACAGGTCAACCAACTCCGGATCAAAGTGTGTCCCTCGGTTCTCCCGGACCAATTCCACCGCATCTTCGACCGGCCAAGCTTTTTTATAAGGGCGTGCCGAAGTCAACGCATCGAATACGTCGGCCAGCGCTGCAATTCTTCCGGAGAGCGGAATATCTTCACCTCGCAGTCCGCCTGGATAGCCACTCCCATCCCATTTTTCGTGGTGATTGAGGGCAATTTCCCTGGCCATTACAAGAAGCTCGCTGTTATTGCCCTCCAGCAACCGCCCGCCGATTTCGGCATGGGTTTTCATAGTTTGCCATTCCTGCGGATCCAGCTTCCCAGGTTTCAACAGGATAGCGTCGGGAATGCCAATTTTACCGATGTCATGCATTGGGCTGGCCTGCAGGATCAAGTCGCATTGCTCGTCAGACCAACCCGCTTTGCTGGCAAGGATGGCGCACATCTGGCTCATTCTTATAATGTGATTCCCCGTTTCTTCATCCCGGTACTCCGCCGCATGTCCGAGGCGTCTAATGATCTCCAACCTGCTTTCGCGTAATTCCTGGGTGCGCTTTTCGACCAATATTTCAAGATGAGCTTTCTGGTTGTGCACCAGCCGGTGAGCAGTATGCGCATCCAAAGAATTGTGAACGCGCATTAGCAATTCCCGGCGATCAAATGGCTTGCTGACAAAGTCCCTGGCTCCCGCTTCCAGAGCGCGAAGCAGGTAGTCCTGCTGATTCTGGGCGGTCAGGATAATAATGGGAGGCAGCAGGGGGTCACCCAGGCCACCAAGCTCCTTCATAACTTGGTACCCGTCGATACCTGGCATATTCAGATCCAGAAGAATCAGGGAAGGGCGATGTTCTTGGTAGGCTGAAATAACCTGGCGCGGATCGCTGATCAACGTCAGATTGGTGTAGCCTGCAAACGTGAGGATTTTGTTCAGAAGTTTCAGGTTTGCCGGTTCGTCATCGACAATAAAAATGCTTTGTTGGTGAAGATTTATTTCTGAAAAGGCGGACATGAGTCGGTTATCCCAAGTATTTTTTAAACGTGTTCGTTAATTCTGAAATATTGATCGGCTTTGTCAGATAATCATCAAAACCGGCGTCTTTCCCTCTCCGAACTTCACTGTGCATGGCGCTTGCCGTCAGGGCGATAACAGGGGCATTGTTCGGAGCAGCCTGTGTCTTTAACTTATGCAGTACTGTGTAGCCATTCATATCCGGCAGATTTATATCGAGAAGAATGAGGTCCGGTTGACAGGTTCTTGCCAGGTTCAACCCTTCTTCGGCGGTGGTCGCCGAAATCAGAGAAAAATCGGGTTGCCGCTGGACAATTCTTTCAACAAGCTTCAGGTTTGCCGGATTATCCTCAATATAAAGAATGGACTTTTTTTTGGCAGCCATTTGCTCATCAGATAGCGTATTGCTTTGGCCAGAACTGATTGTTGGCTCGGCGTTAGTGCTCGTATGCCCTTGCTCAACCGGCAGGCGGATCCAGAATGTAGAGCCTTCGCCAACGGCACTTGTGACCCCAATGCTGCCCCCCATCAATTCAACGAGCCGGTGGGTCAGTGATAGCCCTATGCCAGTACCTTCGATATGGCTAAGCTCTGCACTCAAGCGGTTGAACGGCTGGAACAGTTCAGGCATTCGGGACTCCGGGATGCCAGGGCCAGTGTCTGTAACCCGAATATCAACCCATGCAGTTCCGTGGAGTTCTGCCTCGATCAGGATGCTACCATCTGTTTTATTGTACTTGACGGCATTGGAGAGAAGATTCAGCAGCGCCTGTTTCAAGCGGGTCCAGTCGGCGGTAACCCGGAGGTTTGTCATGTTGCTGATAGAAAGCTGGATGCCACGTTTTTCAGCGGATAGCCTGATCAACATAAGCGCTTCGTCAATGATTGCGCGCACGGGTATGGTCTCGAGCGAGAGATCCAGTTTACCCGACTCGATCCTTGCCAAATCCAGTACTTCGTTGATGAGTGCGAGCAGGTGATTGCTCGCGGACAGGATTTCGTTGACGCTGTCCTGTTGGTCCTCATTCAGCGCTTCATCGCTTTCCAGTAGCTGGCCAAAGCCTAGAATGGCATTTAATGGCGTGCGTAACTCATGGCTCATGCTGGAGAGGAATTCGGATTTTGCCCGGTTTGCCTGGTCTGCCCTCTGTTTTTCTCGAACCAAGCTCCTGCGATTGTTTCCTTCCATATCAATCATGCGCTGAGAGTTGATGATCACACCGTAAGTTGCGGTAAAGGGCCGTAAAAAACTGATCAGTGACTTGTCGTAGCCGGAATCACGATTTGCAATGGCGAAAACCCCGACCAGGTCGGAGCCGATAAGGATCGGCACGCTGAGAAACGTCCTTATTTCGGGATGCCCTTCCGGGAGCTCGGCGAACAGTTCCACAGATCGATTTTCGTCGACACTCACAGCTTTCTTATTTCGAATCAAATCGCCCATGACCTTATCTAGGCCAGGTAGCTTGAATCTATCTGTTCCGACCCGATTGCACATTTCTTCCGAGGGCAAACTCCAAGGGAGATTGGCCATGGATTGGACCCGAAGATAGGACGCGTCTTCGTCCTCCTGAACTACCTCTGCCAGAAATCCAAACTCACTGTTGGTCAGTTTCAACAGGCCCTCCAACATGTTGTCAAGGGTGGTCCGGAATTTTCCTCCACGAATGAAGGTGGTGAGAGACTCATGAAGCATGTTCAACAGGCGGGCTTGGCTAGCCAGTTGCTGCTCCGCTTCATGAACCTGCGTTACATCCTCAACGACACCCAGCATTTGCTTTGCCGTGCCATCATCGCTCCGGACTACCGCCCCCGTTTCCAGAAGCCATCTCACCGTGCCGTCGGGCCATACCGCGCGATGTTCAACCCTATAGGGCTCGTCATATTCAATCGCGGCGGTTATTCCGGCCTCAACTTTTGCGCGGTCATCTGGATGAACAGCGGCCATAAAGTTTGCATAGGATGTTTCTAGGCCCCCCTCCGGGTAACCGAACAGTATCGGGATAATTTCCGTCCAGATCAGTTCATCCGTTTCAAGGTGCCACTCCCAGGTGCCAATGTTGGCAAATGACTGGGCTTTATGAAGCCTCTTCTTATCCCGCTCCTGATCGAACTCGGAAACCCAGCGGGCCAATGAGTGGGAAATAACACTGCCAAGTATGTCGATCAAACCTTGATCGCAGAAAGCGTCGGTTAAGTCGCTTTGCTGTGTGAAGAGTTCCAGTGATCCGAGCGCTGTTTGATTAGCCCAGAGTTGAGTTTCAACCTTATGCGCGCCACTTCGCTGACTTGCGCTTGCAGTTGTGTTGAAGCTCGTAATTGAAAGGGAAGTATCATGAATGGTGTCGTTCGCAAGTTGTCGCCAGCTCGCAACCAGAGAATCGTTTTGGCGAAGCTTTAAGGATACATGATGAATGCCAAGAAACCTGCAAAGGGGCTGGAGTGCTGACCGGAGAGTCTCCGGGGCATTTGCCCAGTGGCCGGATAAAGCGTGGGCGCTGGCTTCACTGACCAGTCTTGCAAGTCGGCTCTGCAGTTCCACGCGGTGTTCAACGGTTTTAACGTGGGTGATGTCTTTGCGAATAGCAATGTACTTATACGGACGTTGCCTGCTGTCCAGAAAGGGGACGATCGTTGATGAAACCCAATAAAGACTGCCATCTTTAGCGCGGTTGCAGATCTCACCCTTCCAGATATCGCCCCGGGATATCGTTGTCCACAGGTCTATGTAAAAATCGGGTGAATGATAACCGGATTTCAGAACGCGGTGATTCTGGCCCAGCAGTTCTGCCGCGGAATATTGGCTGGTGTCACAAAAACGTTGGTTTACTTCGGTAATTTGCCCCGCGCTGTCAGCCATACTGACTATGGCGTGATGATTCAGGGCTAAGTGTTCTTGTTCTCGTTCGTACAGTATGTCGTAGATCCGTCCACCCGATGCGGCTCGTCCAACCTGTTGATTTGTCAACTTATGGATAAGTCCAGGCAATTCGTCACAGGTTGCAAAGTAGCTGTTGGTTGCCGTCAGAGTCAGGAGATCTCTGGCTTTGTTATCCGTAATGCCGTCGGTCGTGAAAATAACGGGTAAACTTGAACTCTCCGGAAAAAAACAGAGCAATTCAGAAAGCTTACGATAACTTAGCAAGTCGCTGTAATGGCTTATAACGATTACATCGGGATCGTGCTCTCTGAGCAAGTCGAATGCCGCCTGAATGCTGCCTGCCTGCAATGATTCAATAGACCGGACGGCTAGATGTTCCCTGATTAGCTCATGAGTTGCTTGCCGGTTCTCAAGAACGACGACAGTTCTGGCCATCACTGAGTGGGCAACTCCTAACTCCTGACAGGTGCTGGCAAGCATTCGGGATGTGAGTGGCTTGACCAAAAAGCGTCTAGCACCGGCTGCTATTGCCTCGCTGGCTAATTCGGTTGTCATTGATTTTCCGACAACTATGATCGGGGCGCTGGCCATTCCCCCATTGGCGTGCATTTCAGTTATTACCTCGACCAAGGGCAACATTTCGAAACCGTCGGTATCAATAAGCCAGATATCGGGTGGCTCCGTTGCTTCGATAGGAGCCTCCATCGATGAAAACTGGCAGTTAAAATTTGCGGAAAACAGGGTATCCCGCTGCCGTTTCAACCAGCTTTCCGTTTCTTTATTCCCGACAATCCTGATGTCAATCATTCAGCTAATCATCAGGCGCTGTTGCGCTCTCTCAGCCGGGAAACCAACCCACCAACTTCACCGATCTGTCGTTTCAATTCGTGCATCGACTCTTGGGCCTCCTTAACTACCTTCATCGCCGTTTCACCCAAGTCGTTAATGCTGACAATCTTTCCGGAAATTTCGCCGGAGGCGTTGTGTTGTTGCTCTGCAGCAACCGATGTGCCATCACAGGCTTCGGAGATATGTTCTATAAAGGTAACAAGCTCCGACAAGGTGTTCTCGGAACTGATGGCATTGTCGACCGTCTTTTGCGCGTAGCTGTCGCATCGCTCCATGGATTGGGTTGCATCGGAAACAGTCTCGTGAAATCGGCCGAGGGTAGCATTGATCTGTTCGGTCGTCGTTTTGGTTCGCAACGCGAGGCTGCGAACTTCGTCCGCGACTACCGCAAAGCCTCGGCCGGCGTCCCCGGCCCGGGCCGCTTCAATCGAAGCATTGAGAGCAAGCAGATTGGTTTGTTCAGTAATGTCACGAATTATACTCAGCGCCTGACTAACCCCCTTGCTGGCCTCGTTTAGTTGCCCGACAGCATGTGATGCCTCGGTAAGCTCTTTGGAGAGCGAATCCATGCTGTTACGGGTTTCCCGAGTCAGAGCCTGTCCGCTGGCAACGCGCTCGCTGGCCAGGCGGACGTGCTCCAGCATACCGGTCGCATTGTTCGCAACTTCTTTGGATGTGGCAGACATCTGCTCGCTTGCTGATGCGATGGTATCCGTTGCTGTTGCCTGTTCCCGAACCGCAGAATGGGCATCGTTACTTCGGGAGATAGTGTTTTCAGCGCCACTGTTAAGCTTGCCGATAACGTCGTCCATGCGTTTGACGATGGCATCGAGTTCGGCGCCCTGCTGGGCAATCACCAGGTCAAGACTGCCGATATCGTCTACACGACCCGTAAAGATTTTCTCGGCCACCGTATCGTCAATCATGCTTCTGGCTCTTTGAACACATCTCTTCAGTGGGCTGGTAATGCCGGTAATGGCGGCCGCACTGACAACAAAGGCAGCAACCCAGACGCCAAAGGCGGAGTACCAGGTTTCCATAAAGTGCTGGGCAGCCCCTGCGCCACCCATAATGACAGCCATGGTGAGAATCAGTTTAAGTTGCAGGGGCATTGCTCTGCGGAGCTTGGGCGCCACCACTGGGCCTTTGGTGGCCTGAGTCTTGCGCAGGGTGGCATAAAGTTTTTCTGCCCGTGCCTCTGCTGCGGGTGAGAGCTGCGAGCGAATGGATTGCAGCTCAAGAATCTCGCCGTTTTTCCCGGTAACGGGTATTGCATATGCTTGAACCCAGTAATGGTCACCGTTCTTACACCGGTTTTTAACTGCACCAAGCCAGGTTTCTCCTGCTTTTAACCGGCGCCACATTTCTTCATAAGCCGCCCTTGGCATATCGGGATGACGAATAATGTTGTGCGGTTGCCCTATCAATTCTTCCCGTGAGAACCCACTGATATCGACAAATTCGTCGTTAATATGGGTAATTTGCCCTTTCGGGTTGGTAGTGGAAAGAATGTTCGCGCCAGAACTGACAGGAACACTTCGATTGGTAACAGGGTGGTTAGCGCGCACGTATGGATCTCTCTCATATTGAAGTTTGAAGAATAATTGTTAGCTTCACTTTTTAGCATGAGCATGCATCAGTTTGTTGTTTTAGAAAACACAGGAGCTTTTTGCATAACTTTATGTTTTTTTGTTTTATCGCCTTTATAATTATGATTTAAAAGGAGAATTTATTTTTTCAAGATTTCCGAGCGTTTTCTGGGGTTTTTTTCTGCAGAAAGTGGATAGCGGGGATGTGTTTTTTGCAGAATTCGGATAAGTGGTTTCAAAAGATATTTAGGTGTTACATCGGGGAGGAGTATGCCGGCAACAACGAGGCTTCAGGGGCGCTGATTGTTCAGGTCTGGCGTATGAGTAACGCTGTTAAGCTTCGCCTTTTTCCAGTTCCCGCTTGTTGTCCCTGGCGGTAAAGCCCCAGCCAACGGCGGCCAGTAACATCAAACCTGTGATGATTGGCGAGACATCGCCGAAGCTGACGACTGCGCCAATAACAGACGCTACAGACAGTATCGCCGATATCTTCCAGGAGTAAACACTGGAGCCACCCCCTTTTTCGGACATTCTCATGTTTTGCCTCCTGGAAAAGCCCCTACTATAGCCGG
>Ga0307930_1003961_pt1 | contig 10554 bp, 7 predicted proteins | sample OrgLakmetageno46_FD_203161 | JGI IMG/M metagenome (GOLD analysis project Ga0307930, IMG submission 203161) | Saline water microbial communities from Organic Lake, Antarctica - #46 | ecosystem: Environmental > Aquatic > Non-marine Saline and Alkaline > Saline | place: Antarctica: Organic Lake... | reverse complement strand
AGCGATGGAGATGGCGGTGGCATAAGGGGTTAAACTTCCTCGAGACAAGTTCAAGTTAGCCTCCACAAGCTGCACCAATTGGGATAGGCCACTATTAGAACTGTTGCTGCTGCTGCTTCCTTCTTCTCTGACATTTTGTAAGCTGGCTAAGGTCAAGTCTCCCGTAGCAGCAAGCAGCTCAAACACGGCACGAAGGGACGCATCATCTGGCAATGGCGCAGCAGATTCGCCCTCATTGCTCGTACTTGGAGACATCAGTGCAGTCAAGCTTTCGCTAGGAATGCGAAGCACATCGTAATCGATGCTGGGGCTCGCCTCCTCGTCGACATTTTGTGGAAAAGCACTGCTGCTGCTACTGCTCACAGAGTTGAAAGTCCACCTTTGTTTTGCACAAAGCGCCATACTTTTTCGGGCATTGGTGTCTTTGGTGGTCTTTTTGAAGAAGCTCGCTGGATCAATAGAAGATGATACTGCGGATTCTTCACTGTTTACCCAAGCAGGCTCATCATCGTCGCTTGCTACGCTGATGGGTGCTTCTTGAGCATTGGCATCCATAATGGACACCTCCGACTTGTGCTTCTTTGGCAACTGAACTGGCTGATCATTTGTTGGCTTGTTCCTAACAGCTTGGCCACTCTCTGAACCCGCATTAGCAGCAGAACTTAGCGCCGCCTTGGAAAAAGGTGGAAGTGGTGGTGGAGTTATCGCAGTGGCAATGGGTGAAATCGCATCTGGAGGGTTCCGGGTGAATTCCGTGCAGTGTGAAGACAAGTCCAAAACACCAAATCGCGCCGCATTGCGATTACTGGTGCTACAATTCTTCCCATGACTGCTATCATTGCTGCTGCTTGAAGCAAGGCTGCTACTCGTCCTGCCGTCATGCTTGGCTCTGTCGCTTCGGAAGGCAATTCGATCGGTGCGCTTTTCAAAGCGGTCCGGTTGTTGATAAGGATTGGGCTGTTCGAAGCGCTTCAGGTGGAGGACCTACACACACATCAAATTCAAAACCACAAATCAACACCCGAGTCAGTCATCAGAAGTATCATCGGAAAGAGCGCGGAGAACTGACGAGGTAAAGCCCGCTATGAATCGCGTACGCAAGCAGTACCTAAGGGCTGTAGTACAGTGCCTCTTATTGTTTTCTTACCAAAGTGCCGGGAAGAGCAGCGAGCTTTTGAGACTTGATGGCCGTCTGAAGATGATGATTCCACGCAATGACATGTCGAAGTAAGGCAGAGTAGAAGAGATTGCAGCATCGAATTGACAGGATAGCGCTCATGCTCGTTAATACATCGCACCATGGCGCGCAAAATAGAGACGAATTGAAAAAGCAAAAAATACGAACAAAGAAACAAAAGATAGTAAACCATGCGTACCTTGCCAGGACACTTCTCGCAATCTACTTGCAATGTTTCTTGCCCAAAGAATTGCTCGAGAAGGCTCTCAAGGCATACAGCCGGAGAAGGGCGGCTACCAATATTGCTAGTGCTGCTAGTGCTGCTAGTGGTGCTGCTCGTGCTATCTTTGCCACAAGCGCTACTGCTCGAAGCACTGTGCGCAAACTTACAATTGGCGCCGTCCTTGCAACCCGAGCTTCGGTTGAAGAATGGGCACGGCACTTGTGGCATTTTGGTCGATGATGAAGTTGTGAGCGGGCTGGGGCTATTGTCGGCAACCACTGGTGATGGTGTTGGCAATGGTGGTGGAAGGTCCAGGGAGAAGTCGCGGTAATGTTCGATCCGTCGCCGCTCGTAGCCACAGCACACACATTGCAGCGTCACCTCCACCTATCAATCGGAAACAAGGCAGAAGTAGGAAGAGACTAAGGGGGTAAAATCCCATGAGCAGAAGAGTGGAAAATAATTTGGGGCAAAAATGGAAAAAAAGCAGGAATTCACAGTCTCTGGCTTCTTCCTACAGATAGTTTCAAAAAAAAAGAGGAGCTAAGTCCCTCTGTCTTACCTCGGCATGAAAAGCCCGAGCCGTCGGCAAGAGGGGATGCACGTCATCAAGCAGGGCAGCAGTTTGGGCAGACTCGGCTTCCGCCCTTGCGGCTAGCCTTGCCTCTGCTTCTGCATTTAATGCGTCAAGTGCTGAGGCTGCTTGGGGAGCGGTTGTTCCAGCAACAGGTTTCGGAAGAGCATCTCGAGCAGTTGGAGCAGCAGCCTTAGCAGGATAAGTACCCTCAGAAGGAAGAACAGCCTTAGCAGCAGCAGCAGCCGCAGCAGCACTGTTTACAGGAGCAGGAACGGCAGTTCCTGTCTTCTCGTTATGACCACATAGAATAGCTCGGTCGATGTCACTCGCAAAGGGTGCCAAATCATCGTGGATGGCGTTGATGAGGTCCCCCAAAAATTCGTGCGCGTCCTAAGAGGAGCAGTAGCAGCAAAATTACAACAACAGCAGTTTCAGCGTGAAGTTGTGGGTACCAAATGATTGTACACATGCCTAAATGGCCTCATGTTCTTCGCTTTTATTGACCTTCTCATCGTAGATGATTGACTACAGTAATCACAAGTTACCTGTTGATTGTTCCCCACGAAACGCCCGGAAATTCGCTCAACTTCTAGCTTCAGACCTCCCAAGTTCAGGGAAGGAATGCTCGCTGGTGGCTTCTTCCTCGGCGGCGTGTCCAATAAACCCGAAGCCGCACCCTCCATATCGCTAGTAGCAGTAGCAGGATGCTGAGACGGCTTCTCCGCTCCTCCTTGTAAAGCTTCCTTTCGATCCGCAAACGCCTTCACCACTCCAAGCAAACTTCGCACAAGCCGTCCGTCTCGGACAGGAATGTTGCTATCACTACTGCTGCCGCTGCTGCTAGTGCTACTGCTGCTGCCATTCGACGAAGTGCTATCGCTGTGGAGGGCTGTTGTGAGGTCAAAGGGCGCGGCAGCGCTGCGGCCGTCTATTTCTGGCGCCCGCTGGACTTCCAGCAAAGAACCAGCGCTAGGCGTTGAGAGGTTCTTGTTGTCTTTGTGAGGCGCAGCAGCAAGTATGTGGGCCCAGATAGGAGACGCTAGGTCTCGAATGAAACGCTCCTGATGCAACAGCGCGGACAAGACCTGCGGGTATGCGCACATGTGACAACGGAATGAGAAAGGAATAGAAGCAGAAGGACTGCTCAGTCAAGAAATGCCATTAGACTTTGCAGAGCTATCGAAACATAGGCATTTTGAACCAAAAATATAAAGTAGGTTCAAACGCCTCAAGGTGTGCGACTGAGAGTTCCAGAGAGACTTCTAGAGAGTGAGAAGCAGAGGTAGATCTAACTTAAGACTCACCGCTGCGATGTAGCACGTGTTCCCGAGGTTCGCAAAGCCGCCACGCTCCGCATCTCCTCCTCTCGGGATGAATGACGACGCCATGCTCGTTTTCTTCCACCGGAACTTTGTGAGTGCGGAGTTGGTGAGCTGCTTCGCTAGTTTCGATGCTCTTCCTCGCTGGCTGCCTCGAGCCTGGGATGACTTCTTTTGGTCTTCGGGTGCACACCACCTGCCGAGCTGGCTATACCTACTCGTACTAGACCCATAAGTGCTCCGCGGCGGCGGTGTTGGTGTTGCCGTGTTCAACTTTGATTTGGGCGTCCAAAGATCCGTTGTTTGCGGCGCGCGCGATCCTCTGTGCCGCTCCTCTGACCCATGTGCTGAGTCGCACGGCGAGGAACACACGGCCGAAAAGTGGGGTTTCCAGGACGAGGAGGAAGAGGCGCGTTCTGGAGTGGAGATGTTTGAAGAAGGAGACAGCCCAAATGCTGACAAGGGCGATGCAGATGCCGCTTCCTCGGTCGCGGGCCTTTTCTTCAACCCATACCCCCTTGCCTGCAGTTGACGGTGCTCCGTGCCCCCCCGCTGTAGCAACCGTTGAGCGTTCGACATGGTCTCTAGTGGCGACACGGCAAGAGGAGGCGATGACGCTGCTACGTGGCGCTGCTTCTTTGTGCTTGGCTGCTCGGAAAAGGAAGCGTGAGCGACCTTCGCTGGCTGAAGCCGTGAAGCAGCACCATCAAAAGCGGCAGGTGTAGTGCTTGCTGCAGCATTAGCGGGCATAGAATCTCGCTGCTCAAAGGTCAACGGTGGCGCTCTTTTCTTCTGGGGCGCACTGCTCGTCCCAACGCTAGTGCTGCTGCTGTTGCCTTTGTTGTTGTTGCTGTTGCTGCTGCGAGATGCTCCCGAAGACGCGCTCACCATACGACCCTGTTGAGGAAGCTTGCCGCTGGCGCCGCTAGTCGCAGAGCTGCCGCTGGCGTGGGTGCCACTGGCCTTGCCATTGCTACTGCTGCGGTTTGAACTGGTTGCCGCCACGACATTCTTGCCGTTACAAAAGTCTTCAAATTTTTGCAAGGTTTTAGCCTACGCACACAATGAAATGAGGTAGGCGTGTACTCGTTGATGATAAAGAAAAAAGGATTGGAAGGGGATGGGAGGAATTGAGGTACCACTTATGTAACAACCGCTCCCTAGATCCATATTACGCTCTAGGCTTGAGACATTCGAAAGGCAGACATGCAGTTTGCCTCAAAGAAACTCACATCGTTGTCTGCGATGGGCAAGACCAAGGTGAATTCTTTTCCAACAGCCTGGAAAAATAGAAGTGAAGTAGTGATCTACGATGAAATCCTTTGACCGAAAATTCGAACAGAGCAAGATATCAATTGAACACCTTTAAGCTGTCTTTTGCCCGGCGAGGAAGGTATTTTAACTTGAATGGAGCGGAGTTTCTTGGAGTAAGCGTGACCACGGCAGTATCCTTTTTGACCGTGCGTTGTAACCTGTTCGGTATGAAGGATACATAATTTTTTTTCTATCTCTGTCGAAGAAGAAAAGCGCGGCAAAATTTGTACTCACTCAACATCGCCTCTGAAAACAACGTGCAGACTAGAGCACAGCCTTCCATTGAGGCCAGATAGCGTCAAACTGGCACTTTGCGCCATTTTTCTGTTCAAAAAGGTCAAGCAGCTACGTTCACTACAGGGGAGCAATATACATTGTCGTTCCTACACTGTACTTTCTTTTTCTCGACGAAAATTTATGGTTGTCCCGAGCGAGCTACTAAAGCTCTTTTAGCTACGTACTGTAGCTACAGACAGTCTAAACAAACGATGCTAAAATGGTGAACAGTGAACGGTGAATAGTGACCAGCGAGAAGCAGACAATCCAGACCTAGAATTGGCATCCGTGTCTCTTAACTACTGAGCCTAGCTAGGACTGCCATCATGCCTAGTAGCAAAAGCTCCGCGTTTACAGCTGCACGCGTGAAAGCACTCGCTCAGGAGGATCCTGACGTAAGTTAAACTTGTTCGCAGTTTCACTAGCTAATGCAGCTAGCGCCTACTCCTGATTATGCTGGCGGTTGTTGGCATATTTCTGCGTCTTCTCATCTCGATCCCTCGGTGCATGTATACTTTTCGAACCGTAGGTCGGAGTCATCTCGAAGCCAGCAGTGGCAGCCATAAGTCGCGCAGCAGAGCTCTTTTTGCGTGGTAATCAATCTTATATGGCTTGACGAATTTTTCTTTTCGAAATCCTACTAGCCCGCTGTTTTCTGTGCCTTTGCTACAGAACTCAGCGCTGGGGCTGCTCGGGAAGCTACGAAGTCCAAAGCACCATCTCTGATGAGCGAACATTTAAGAACGGCTAGCGCTACCGATAATTCCGACCTCTGGTGCCAGGCATGTTTACCAGAATCCAAAGCTTCAAGCTCGTCCTCTGGTCATGCTTCATTTTCGTCGTCGTCTCTTCCGATAGTGGCGTCAAGGTTGCTATGCTAGGTTGGAATTGGTGGTTAAGCTAGCACAATTCTTTCTAACTGTGCTAAGTACTTCGACTATGAGTTTAAAGCGCTACTTTTCTTTTTATACCAGAAAAAGAGCTCGTGCGAGCGGCTCAGCTTCGGCAGAGTCACGCGCCATCAGCGACTTGAAAATGGCTGCCTTGCCTACAGGGGGAGGAGGAGCCGTTGGCCTCCGCGCGGCGCTTGCGGGTAATAAGTGCTTTGTGAGAAAGAGCCACCAGTGTATTTTACTGGCCTGTACCAATTCCACGTGCATGTTTCTTTTTTTCGTTTTTATCATATCACTTTTTACTCGATCGTGGTCTCAAATAGGTCCATCAGCAGGGGCAGCGAAATCTTACGTGGAGAGCGCTGTCAACCTCAACAAGCAAACTTCATCTCACGGTGCGTGGTATAGCTTACATGCATTCCTCATTAAGGTCTCCGGCCCGCCCGGCCCGAATCAGTTCTGTGCGATTCTTTATCGATGTGCAATCAGCTCTACCTTTTATTCTCCCGCGATCTACCTTGAACCTTTTTCACGCTGCCACAAATTTTGTTACCTCCTTTGCGTCGACGTGAACACCTACAGGCGAATTCTTAGGAAGTGATCCAGACGAAGACGACGATTATGATGCATGATGCGCATTGCCGCTCCCAATGCCACCTTCCTCCTGTATTTCCATTTTATTTCCTGCGTTCCATTTAGATATAATGCTGAATTATGGCATTGCCATTTGGCATATAGCATCTAGCCAAAGTGCGCTTCAAACTTCAATTTAATGTCCCTAACTCTAACACAGTATTTCCAAAAAGATGTTGAATCGGGCTCGATTTGGAGGTTCCTAGTAATGGGTTTGCGAAATACTGAAAGGCAGCTGAAAGGGCAGAGTATATCTCCAGTTATAATTCCCTTATTTCGATTTCCAGAAGAAGAAAATCGACTATATGGCTACGTAATGCGCACGTTCAATTTATAGCCATGTGGGAGTAGAAGCAAGACCTCGAAATCCACTCATTCATCTACGGGGTTATGTCCTAGATAGGAGAAAGAAAGAAAACGCGCACGCATGTAACGTGCCCCTATTGGTAAAGTTTGATGAGCTCGTCGCTGACTGCCGCAGGAGTGAGCACTCCCAAGTCGGTGAAGAGCAGCGTGATGTACTTGGCCGGAGTGTAATCGCATTTTGGGGCATGAAGCTCGACGCCTGTAGGGTCAAGCAAACAAGAGGGTGTTGAAAAATTGACATGGAAAGGTCGAAATAAGAAGCGAAGGGGCTCACCGAAAAATAAGAAGTGAAATAAAGCCAAGGGCAAAAATCCAAAATAATACACGAAATATCGAGTTCATACTCTCTTTTATCCTTTTCTCTCATAAAAGAGCAAAGCAGCTTTACCGGGGGACGACAAGATTTCCCAGCTCTTGCGCGCGTTGGGATAGTTGGCAAGCACGCTGGGGGGCAAATCTTGCTGGTTCAGCGGAAAAAGGCGAGCGAACTTGACCGATTCGGCCGCCACGTACAGAGGGGTGTTTGTGGCCTGGCACACGATGCCGAGCTGGGTGGGCAGAGAGTGGCAGCAGAAAGGCAAAAGGGGTTATTGATGACGTGAAACATTCGTTGCATCATTCGTTGTTCATTGTATAGCGCCTCCTTCTTGTGCGCGCAGAATGGCATGCTCTGGATGAGTGTGGTGTGCAAGGGCAGCCTGGCATTGTTGTCATGCACACACGCTCGTACCTGAAAAGTGCCGGTGCGGTTGATCACGCCACCGGACTCCACAACAGCTTCAGCGCCGACTAGGCACAGGTCCACCTAGAAACAGAGCGAGAGAAAGAGAGGGAGAGAGAGAAAGAGAAAGTAAGAGCAATAAGGAATAGGTAGAACGTAAACCTCATCATGAGATCTGCGCGCGCGTTCGTTAGACAAATTTTAATTGAGAGAGTTTACAAAAAGAAAACGATGAAAACAAAAAACACAAGCTGTGGAAGTGTTGCCCACAGATTCCTCGCCCCCGCTTGCTTGTACCTGTTCTACGATGCTTGCCACGGCTGCATCCGGACACAGCGTCACAGGAACGCCTGAGCGCCGGTAAAGCGCACAATTGGTCTCCACTCCGCGCCGCTCCTCCACCTAGCAGGGAGTGCAGGCACACACATGTACAAGGAAGGTTGAGGAAACGAGATGTTGAGGAGACAAGCCGAATCAAAAACGACTATAGTCTTATAAACATATAAATGCACGAGTGTTTCTTCTGGAGCATCACACTGGAAAGTGTCTCTTCCGAGGTACTACATCTGTAGAAGGGTGCAACAGTTAGTACGCAACCACCACTACCACGGCCACTACTGCACAACGACCAAGCATAGGAGCTACGTTGCTCAAGCATAGGCGTTATTCTAAAAAGACAGAGAGACTTGTCAATACAAGCCAGTCCCTCTCACCGGCCCGCCGCTGCATTCGGTTTGCACGACGCTGAACTGCTGGCCGTTTTGCGCGGCTGCCACCAGCAGCGCCGCGACCACGCGAGATGTGCCGTGCACCAGCACCTGAGCAAATGAACCCCAAAACTCAAGAGTAAATCAAATGAGAACACCAAAGAGGAGTGAGCACTGGGAAACGCAAGGCAAGGCAAGACAAGACAAAGTAAGGCAAGGAAGGAAAGGTTGATATAGTGCCACTAGGCCCTACCGTCGCGCCGTCTCGAATGAACGGCCTCCCGAGCTCCGCAATGCGCGACCGAGACCCTCCGCACAACTCTGCAAATCGCTTGCCACGCTCCACCAAAAACGCTTTGTATTCCTTGAAGTCTTCTGCAGATTCTTTGATCGAACGCGTGACGTCGTGCACGAATATTTCGCACCTGGAAATACAAGTAGCAGTCAACGCAGAGACACGGGAGTCAAACTAAACGCATGGTACAACGTGCCACATCAAGAGATTGAACACACAAGCAGAGCATCTCGATACAACATATACATGGAAATAGTCCTCCTCTTCCCTCCTGTCTGGTGGTTTTTAGGCGCGCTCAAGGGTAGATACATTCATTCGGCCTTCACAATAATATACAAAAAGATGAGCATATGTATACCCCGAAGTCAAAGGCAGCGCGGAGCCTCGGCCAAATTGCGTTTGAAGGTCTTGGCCCTCTGTGTAAGCCTGCACAACAACAAACATTTACAGAGGGAGATGTCCAAGGGGGCATCATGATAGCGAGGTTGGGGGGTGGGAGTTTCGAGAAAGGATCTCCCAGCGTCGAAGAAAAAAAGAGAAATTACACACACAAATAGACTACTCGAGTAAACTCGAGAGTTTTGCGAGATCCACAAAGAAGCTAAATGCGTTGGGGATAAATGAAATGACATGTTTAATAGCTGAGGATGCTACGATTGGCCTTAATCGAAAAGCAATGCCAATGTTACAAGAGACAAGAACCTGAAGCGCCAGCTGCGCTTCCTTGATTTCCTCCACAAAACCGTGCAAGGTCTGCGCCTTAGAGCCATCCATTACACGCAGCAGCGCATTCACTGCGAGCACCTTTCGTTATCAAGAGACAAGAGGGGGTAGAGTACATGTGAATGAAGTCGAGAGCCTGCACACTCGCTCAGAGGGCAATGCGGTAGAGGTGGCCGCACATGAGCAACAGAAGTAAAGTGAAAAACTAGACGGTCTTTCTGATAGAGCTGTGCATCTCGCTCGCAATTAGCCCAATGCGAACTTATGAATCTATTCGCGCTCTCGCACCGGCAGCGAGTCTTCTAAGCTTGACTTCACGATGGATTTGAAATGCCCTACAACAGGATGCTCGGTTGTGGCGGTCATCTGAGACATCTTCGATGAAGTGTGCGTGCGGCACGGCTAGCGATATCTTACGCCGTTCGCCTTTTTCTAGACCTAGGTGCTGAGCCTATTAATAAGAAGCTTCAGCTAGTCAGCCGAATTGTTAGTAGGCTCTACTAGCTACTGTACAATAGCTAGCTAGCCACCGCGCCGCAGGTACAGTGGTACAGTACGTACGGCAGCCAGCCCAGTACCCCAGTACAGTATTGTGCGTACTGTAGTACAGAAGCCAGAAGCCAGTAACACTTGAGAGCATCTAGCGGGAATTCTAGCGCAAGGACCGGGCAGCAGGCAGCAAAGCTAAAATATGTAGGGTAAATGGAGACAGGACAAGAGATAAGTATTCGAATAACACTACCTGCAATAGCAAGGTACTCCTTGTTAATAGTGACCAAAGCATGAGGACTGCAGGTCTCAGGTCACACTAACGTACAGAGGTAAAAGAATGCCGCTGGTGCACTTATCCTGGTGCTGAAGCGCAACAGGGGAAGCGCCAAAGAATTTTAATTCTCTCACACGGTACAGCGAGATCAGGCCAAAGTGAATCTAAAAGGGGAGATGGCAGCCGAGAATAGAGTACTGACCGTTTATTTCCAAAAATGGGCGAATGCCGGGAGGTGCTGGGCGGCGGACCAGCACCTCCTTCGAAGCTATAAACGCTTCGAGTTCAACCGGGATCTCAAACTTAGTGAGGTAAGGTGTTTAGAGTATCGCCGGTCGTTTACGACCTGTCGTGCAATTTTCACCTCTTCATCACGTTCGAGGCGTCAATTCTTGACGCAGCATCCACCGCACGGGCTTGTAGTCGCGTCGCCTTGTAGTGTAACGCGGCATGCCTTTCCGCTAACACGTTTAAATTAACTCCGTACATGAGTCTTTGTCTGTGAGTGGTTGTCCAGGATGATTTCGAGGACAGTATGGACTGCAAACTCCGACGGAACTCTGA
>Ga0307930_1003957_pt1 | contig 10561 bp, 6 predicted proteins | sample OrgLakmetageno46_FD_203161 | JGI IMG/M metagenome (GOLD analysis project Ga0307930, IMG submission 203161) | Saline water microbial communities from Organic Lake, Antarctica - #46 | ecosystem: Environmental > Aquatic > Non-marine Saline and Alkaline > Saline | place: Antarctica: Organic Lake... | reverse complement strand
TTTCCGTGTTTCAACTTCTTCCCTAGCGTCGGTCGCCTGCCTAAACTCGACACTGCACTGCTACTCCGCTAATCCTTATCACCACACAACCAACATGGCTAGTAGATCCGGGAGTAGCGGGCGGACGTCTACCCCTGGAACCAACATGTCTCGAACGACAACTCCTTTCGGCCTTTTTGAAGATGAGGTATTTTGAAAAGGGAACTAGCTCCTGCATGAGGTAGCAGCCTGTTTCTCACCCACGCCGGTTGCAAGTAAGATATAACGCCGTACCGAAAAAATTCCACTACTCTTGATCCTTGACAATTGTCACAATCGCCTCTTTATGCAACAATAATGGTGTTAATAGAGGCCAGCTTCGAAGCGGGCAACGCGTGATGCGGTGGTTCGCTTGACTCGCCTCCCAACACCTGAGCTTGAAGCAATCGCTCTCCGACATGGCTCGCCTGAAGAGGTACCTTTGAAGCCTAGCTGCAGCCATTATTTACGACCTCACAGTTTAGGCTGACCAATAAAACATACATTTGTTCTATTATAGAAGCAGCGCATGCCTCCTTGATAATTTGATTGTGCTTTGGGTAATCGGGCGGCATATATGTACAGATCTCGGGGTTTTCTCGTAACGACTTTGCACATCTGGTGATAATTCCTTTTTCCTCCTTACTCTTTTTTTTCAAAATGTCATTCTAACTCTCTATTCTAGATGCACTTGATGGCGCAGTCTTCATCTGCAGCGGAAGACGGCCTAGCGAGGAAGCTTGGGTCAGCTACGCTAGCGCGGAGCGGTGGCGCGAAGCTTGGCAGGCACCGGCGGCACGGCGACAGCACGCAGCTGTCGTCGGCCTTGACGCGCCCTCTCAGTGGGGTGTCGCGGCCCGCGTCGCCCAGCGACTCCCTGTACGGGAGCACCTTTGGCGATTTGGACAACATCGACGACAATGCCGTAGGTGGTGCAGGCAGCAACAACGCGGGTGGTCGTGGTAGCGACCTTCCAGGGCCCGAAGGAAGCGACGGAGCATCGCCTAATCGGCGCCCTCGGCCGGCAACGCCACCGACTCCCCTTCTGGGCTCCCCGCGAGATGGCAGCAATGGCAATGCTTTAACACGCACGGCGCAGCGCAATTTGAGTGGCGACACGCGGGGCTACCAGACGTACCACAGTGGGGGGAGCGGGAGTGGAATGGTTGACAGTGGCAACAGCTACCACAGCGGCTCCGCCGACACTTTGCCGTCGAAAGCGCGCGCCCTCATCAACCGTTACTCGTATTACTCTTCGGGAATGCGCGACCACGCCGGAGAACGGCCTCGCGACCACACGGTGCGTTTTGTTGGAAATCAAATTAATAAGCGTGTATGAAGTTTGTGGTTAGTAACCTGCTTGATTGTCCGTTTTCGCCTTGCACTAGGGAAAAATTGTACGTGCTTATTTCCTTTGAGTTGTTAAAGTAAATCGATATCCCTCTTTATCATTGCGCCCGCTATATCTTACCCTGCGTTGCTTGAATGCATGAAACACCTTTTTGTTTCCAACTAGGTCCTGGGAGAGCCTCGAGGGTCACGGGTGAGCCTGGGAAGCAAGCGGGTGTTCCGGAGCCGACGGCTGTTGGCGAGCCACGGCTTAAATGCCGACGACGCTGACGTCAGTGACCTTGAAGCAGCGCTGGGCCCGAGCAATTCGCAGGCTGACCGCTCCGGAGAAGCGGTGCGAGTGTACAAGGTCAAACAGCTGATTCGCCTGATGATGTACGGAAAGGGCAAAGGAGCGCGTGCCAAACTAGAGCGAAGCTTTCGCCTCGCTGACAAAGACGGCAGCGGGTAAGCTGCATGATATCATTCCTGTTTGGGAAATGTGGTGGCAGTACGCAAGAGCACTTATTGAACACTCACCTACTAGTACCATCTTCATAAGCGTGGTGCGAGAACATTTCAAAAGGGAAGGTTTCTGCCTTCTTTTGTGTTGTTGGAACTGCCTTCTATTTCACCTTGCAGTCGTTGTCAATGGATACTTAAAGGTATTTGGCGTTTGACGAACTGAACTACGCGCTGTGCTCCGATTTCGCAGTGCCTGGCCTCACACAAGGAGACGTGCGTCGCTTGTTTGCTGCGATCGATGTCGATGGCAGCGGTGAAGTGTCGTGTGACGAGTTCATCGATGCCATTGAGTCGGTGCGTACGTTTCTCTTAGTTTACTACAAGTTTTGTCTCAGCGTTACTGTAATGTATATGCTACTCGTTCAACCTACGCGTCTTTCTTTGCCCCTGAGATCTCATCAAAAAGAAACGTGCATGCGATTATCTCAGGTGCCATTGCCGGAACTGAAGCACAAAGTCGGCTACCGCTCTCTTCCGTCGCCGGCCTTCCTCAAAACACGATTTGCTTTCCAGGTGCGACTATTTTATTGCCTTTACCTTTTGATGATTCGACGAATGCGCATAATTATTCGTCAACTTAATTGGGGTTCATTCGTGTTAGGTCTGGCCCACTACCGTGGATTTAGGGTCCTTCGAGTGGCAAAAACGATCTGTTCAGCGGGTTGAATTGACGGTATATTTGAACTCGAAGAGTCATCGATTCCTTTGCTTATCACTTTTTCTTTTGCCACGAGTGCCATTTCTTCTCCTTTTCTCTCCCTCTCTTTTCGTGGTGACTGAATCTTTTGTCGTTCGACTTTGTTTGTCTTTTGCTGTACGTAGTGAAATAATTCTTCGTTTCTTGTGTGTCTTGTGTCTTGTGCGTGGCCAGCTGCGCAACGTGGGCTACGGCGACGCGCGGTTTCGGGTGAAAGTGCAGCATTTGGACCCCCACAAGGGGCAAGAAGCAGTCATTTTGGACCAGCCGCGTGGGGGCATTGCTCCCGGAATGTGCTCGCGGGTTGCCGTGTCCTTCTCGAGCGTGCAGCGGGGTACTTTAACGGCTCTAGTGTGCATTGAGACCGCGGACCAGCGCTGCGAAGTGCCGGTGATGGGCTACTGCACCGACGGCCAAGACCAGCTCGACGACATTCATGGCTTGCCCTCTGCCGTACTCGAGCCCAACGAGTTGATCACGTCACCCATCAAAGCCTCCCAGATCAAAGCCGCAGCAGCAGCAGCCACCGACGCATCCTCAGCGACCGCAGCAGCCACGCAAGCTGCGCTGCCCACTCTGCCAGTGCGTCACCAGCAGGTGGGCCACAAGAGTGGTGGGGGCAAAGGCAAAGAAATTCAAACCATCAGCGGCGACCATGAGGGCTGGTTTGGGGAAGTGTCCGACGGCAGCACTCTGGTGCCTGAAAACAACGACGAATTTGCCGCGACTACTGACGCGGCCTCGATGTAAATATAATATAAATTAGTGGCCTTGTTTAAGGAGCAGGAGCAAGAGACCTCCGTGACTTCATGACTTGGGATTTGTACCCCTCTTCCTGCTTTCGTATGTCGAATGTCGGTTCGCGGGTATTGAAACAACGAAACAGCAGCGAGAGAAAACTAAAGAGCTCGGCTTGTTTTTAGTAATTCCCGGGCATTACCAGCACTAAAATTTAGATGAAAATTGCCTTCCTCAAGCAATTAAGGCCGATAGCTCACGCACTTACATTGCCATTTGCCTTTAAGTCCCCAATATACAATATATGGTATTCTTTAAATTATAACAGTAACTTATTCCATAAAAAATCTCAGTTATGAAATAAACATATAGAGTGGCTAAAGGAATTACCACACAACAAACAGTTCAGCCAGATAAGCAGATGAACACTTCAGAAGCACAAGCCCCAGCCCTAGGAGTAAACCGTTTTGCAGGCGAGTTTAATCCGCGCTTCTACGGCGGCCACGTCGATGCGTGGAGGAAACGAGAGCCTCGCGAGCTGCACCCCACCCACTTCTTGCTTCGCCTTGTCTTCGGCCTTGATCGCGCCCTGGGTACTGGTCGCGGGCACTGTGCAGTACACGAGACCGTTGTCTTGGCCAAAACTGACGCAGGGCTTGAAGTGTTCGGCGTCTTCGCACAGCGCATCCACGAACTTTTGCGCGAGGGCTGCTTTGGCTTCTGGCGAGGCGTCAAGTGGGGGCGGAGGCAAGTTGAAGGAAAACGTGGAGCTCGTGAAGCCTTCGTCGGCGTGGTTGGGCAGCACGTAGGTCAAGGGCATGTTCACCCCTGTATAGGCTTCCACCGCAGCCTGAAGCGCGTCGCCCACTTCTACGGTCACCTTGTACGCGGCTTTGCAACGGTCTTCGACGCCCACGTGGTTCGCGCACAACCGCTGCATTTGGTCCTTGCGGGCGGTGGTGTCCAGCATCTCGGCCATCCCACGCGCTTCGCTCAGCCATTGCTTGGCGCCCGGGGTGTGGTTCGCGATCAGCGTGCCCCCCGTAGTAGTGCCCCGGCTCACCGACTTGGACAAAGAGCAAAACACCATGGCCTCGAGCTCGGGGGCGAGGGCAGCCAACTTCCCCAGCACCCCCGACGCAGGCGCGAACGTCGTGTCAATCAACAAAAGCACGCGCTTGCCCGTTGCCAGCTCATAGGCTTGCACGGCCTCCACGAGCTTCGGCAAGTCGGGAATCTTCTGGTCTGGGTTGGTAGGAATTTCCACGAAGAGCAAGGTGGTAGGCTTCAGAGACGGCGGGTCAGCCGCAAGCTTGGTCAAGGATTGGGCAATGGCTCCGTCAATGGGCAACGTGCCCTGGATGTCGAAGGTGGACTTGCGAAGGGGCATGCCGCGGGCCTCCACCAAGTCGGTGAGCTCGGAGGAGCCCCCGTAGCAAGTGGAGCACAATAGGATGTCTGCGCCGCCGCGGGCCTTGAGCGCGAACCACAGGGCTGCAATCGCCGGCAACCCCGCTTGGCAGGTCACGGGCTGAGCTTCCGGATCTGCGGGGGTCCCACTCATGGTCTGCAAATGGGTGTTGAAGCTCAAGAGCTCCTTGGGCTCGGGCATCGCGTCCATGGCAAAACCGTTGGGGTTCACCTTGGGCGCGTCATCGAGCGCACAGTAGTCCTGAAGGGCGATCAGGGCTGCAGGGGTGGTGATGGGGGTCGCTAAACGCTTGCGCGTCGTCATGATGGCCGCTGGCGCAATGCTGGCTGGGTTCGTGATGTACAGCATGCCTGCAGTAGTATCCACGGCTCCGTCGAAGTCATTAGGCGAAGCTGCAGCGGTTGGTGCTGGCCCGCCACAAGCTTCCTCGAGGACCAGCACCGTTGGCTTGCCCGCCGGGTTGCCACTCGTTGGTTCAGCCTGTTCGTTGCGCGGCGGCGGTGCGCCTTCGTAGCACGTGAGGTGCCCGCCTAAGCTCTCTAGCGTAGCGCATTCGGCTGGGCTAAGGGGTGGCGTCGCACTGCCGCAGTACATGTGCACAGGTCCCCGGCATGCCAAGGCCACTGCTACCACAGGCATTTTCACCGATGCAAAACTCCACACATGTGAGACTAATAAATTGCGCTCTAGGGCGTGCACAAGCTCAAACACGGTTGAGACGTTGCTAGCAACTCGAAAGTAGTCTTCTGCATTGCCAAGTCCGCTGAGCTCTGCCTTCGAAATGGCTCTGCACTCGCCAATCTTAGCATGCGGATCTTTGGCCTTAGCCTCTAGTAAATGCTGCAGCCTCTCTGAAAACGCTGTGCGTCCAACGTAAATTGCTTTTGAATTATTGAAAGTCGTGCCGCGCCAGTCTGTCGGCATTGCAGCTAGGAGCTGTGGTACGAGCTGTGTTCGCAGAACGTCAGGTGTGAGAATTGCGGTGGTCGCCATGGTAGTGGCTCTGCGGCTTTCAAGGGTTCTTAAAGCACTCGAACCGAAGGCTACTCTTAATGTTCTACTTCGAAATAGATGCATAGGGAATGCTGACTCGCTTTGTCTGCTCAGCAGTGCTCGTAGCTTTCGCTTTAAAAGCTTGTCTCATCTCCGACGGTTCTTGACGCGCAGACATTCACGAGATGTCAAACTCAAAGCTTTTTTTGTAGATACATACGCAAAGTTTACTCTGATTGGCTGAATAAATTGATTGGCGATTACATAGCGTCATTCGAAATTCGCTCGCAGAGCTTTTTGAAACATTCCGGAGTATGCACGAGTGGTCCACGCACAAGCACATATTCTGAAGCCATCACCTACACAACCTAGTTTTGCTCAACCATTGTTCACTTGGAGTGTTGAGTTGCCTTCGAAAAATACTCGTCTTCAAGGTCTCTCCTTCTTTCGCGTTACATCACATCCTGGCTAGAGAGGTTGCTTTTACAGAACGATGGAAACTCCTGCTCCTCCAACGATGAGCTTTCGAGAATTGATGGCCGCCGAGGAAGACTTAAGTGCACAGCGGCGGGCGGCAGAAGAAGCTCGAGAGCGTGATGAATCAGACCAGGAACTTCAAGCGGCACTCGCAGCCAGCCGTGCGGAAGCTAGTGCGACCAATACTACTGCTGCTGATTTACCTCCTCAGGCTTGTGAAGTGTGCACCTTTTTGAACCCACCGCGTACGAATGGCGCGAGAACACAAGTGTCCTGTGAAATGTGTGGCACGCCTCTTCCGGAAGTGAAGTCTCCGCCTCCATTTTCCACTGAATCTCCTGCTACTGAGGCCCTAGAAGCCACGAATAGTGACGTTGTTGCGCCTGCTGCCTGTGGCGACCCAGCAGAAAGTGAGACTGCCGGCGAAGAGGACGTTGACTTAGCCTTTGCACTGAGCCTGCAAGCCGTGGAAGAAGCGCAAGCTGCCGCTCAGTCGTCCGCTGAAGTAGCTGCTGCCGCCGAAGGACAAGCACTGGCAGAAGCCTTGCAAGAGGAAGAGCGCGCAGCCGCAGAGGCCCGTGGAGAAGCAGCACAGCTCAAGGCGCACGCGGGGGACGCAATGTGGATGGCGCGGCACTCGTCGCTGCCGCCGGCTTCTGCCACTGCCCGGCGGGCTGCACTTGCGTCTGGTAACATGCACGGCATAGCGAACGATAATGTTGATGAAGAAGACGACGACGACGACGAGGAGGACCCACTGGCGCGGATGCGAGCTGCCGGCGTGGACTACGGCCGCTACGGCCCCAACGGACAATTCGTGACCAAGCACGACCCAGGGCTTGCCGCCATGGCAAACGCGCGCCGTGCCGCGGACTGTTTGCCAGGCCACATGGGCAACCTTCGTGGGGCTAGCACCAAAGGTGGCAGCAATGGCACAGCGCTGAAGCTCCCCAACACCGCCTTCAACCAGCTGTCGTCGGGCTTGAAGAAAGCCGTTGGAGCGGACGGTCACGGTGGAGGGGTGACCAAGGGGGTAGCTGCGCGAGGTCGTGTGGAGGCCAAGACCCGCGCCACTCGGAACTCCGGAGTGCTGGACGACGGCACTCGCAAAAGGTTGCTGGCCCTCATCAACCGAGGGGTACTGGAAGCAGTGCATGGGGTCGTCAAGAGCGGCAAAGAAAGCCGAGTGTTCTTTGGCGAAGGGCGAGCGCTTTCGGCGCGGCCGCAATTTCCACTGCCTCAAACACGCCGCAGGCCAAAGCGATGGGCTGAAAATGATCAAAATGGCGGCGACGGTGACGGTGACGAGGATGGCGACGATGACGACGAGGAGGATGAGAGTGACTACAACATCATGTTAGCACCTGATGACATACTCGACGATACTGTTTCTGGCTCCACTGATACTGCTGCTTCTGAAGAAGCCGCTGCATTTGACGAAAGCTGCTTGGTTGAGAATACGAGCGAGAGCCGTCGTGCAGAAATTACCAAAGAAGGAGGTGATGAGGGAGTAGAAGAACTTAGCATTGGTGGCGATGCAGACGGGGCTGAAGAAGAAGAAGAAGAAGGCATCGATGGCCAAGCAGACAATGCGTGCAGCACTGACCAGCCTTACCTTTTTCAAGCGCCAGCACACCGACGATGGTACCCTTGCAACGACGAAACGCGCGAAGAAGGAAGAGGACGAGGGGAAGTACTCAAAAAGCAAGAGCAAGCGTCAAAAAAAGGCAGTGATGGTGATGCTCCCATCAGCCAAGATGACTTTGGCGATGCTTTGCTACATGATTTCCAGCAGCTACTTAGTACATCCAAAGCGAATCAGGCAAAAGCAAAGCTGGCCATCACAGGGGAAAATGCAGACAACTCCACGAAGAATGGAACCGCAACTGCGGGAAGTGCAGCTCCCCTCCCTTCGACCGACTTGCCTGCATTACGAGGCGTAGCAGTGAAAGTCTTCTTCACCGTGCGCGACCAGCTGCGCACGCGCATGCAATACCTGGAGGGGGACCCCCGGTACAGGGGGAAGTCGCTTCGAGCGAGCAAGCGACGGCTCATGGTGGCTTGGGCGGAGAAAGAGTTCCGCAACTTGTGCCGCTGCCGCCGCGCCCAAGTCCCGTGCCCTCAGCCGCTGGTGCTCTCGGGCCACGTGCTGCTCATGGAGTTCCTCGACGACGAGCCTGTCACTACTGCAGGCACTGGCGCAGGCTCTGCTGACTCTACAACTGCTGCAGATGGTGCTACCACTAGAGCTAGTGCCACTACCAGCAGCACCAGCAGCACTAGCTGCAGCACTGGTGGTTTGAGCCGCAGCAGCACTTGCAGTGGGTGGCCTGCGCCGCAGCTTCAAGAAGTGCCGCCCAACGCCCTTTCAAGAGGGGGCTGGCACCGGGCCTACTGCCAAGCCCTGTCCTGCACCCGCGCCCTCTGGCAGCGAGCTCGTTTGGTGCACGGCGACTTGAGCGCTTTCAACTTGCTGTGGCGCTCGAACGCACCTGCAACTGCTGCTTCGCTACAAGAAAACAGCAGCGGCAAGGGCACTAGCAGCAGCAGCAGCAGCGGCACGGTGTACGTGATTGATTTGGGCCAAGCCATCGACGTGCACCATCCTCGCGCGCTCGAGCTCTTGAGGCGCGACCTCGCTAACGTCCGCACCTTCTTTGCTCGCCGCAAGGTGCCCGTGCACGCTCTCGCCACTCTCGAAGCTTTCGTCGTGCAGCCGTACGCGCTCCCTGACGGCGGCCCCAATCTCAACAAGAGCAACACCAACAGCAGTAGCAACACCAGTAATCTTAGAAGTAGCAGCACAGGTGAATCGTGCCCGAGCCCTAGCCACCGGGGCGGCTGTGGCGACGAAGACATAGTAGCAGACGCCCTCGAGCGCCTCGAGCTGGCAGGGGCTGCTGCTACTGCCGTGGAATAATTATCCAACATGGCGGCTTATAAGATGGGGCAACTCAGCTCTGCTTGTTGTGTGTGGGAACCGCTGATGACTACCTAGGCGCATAACCGCACGCATCACGTTTGAATCGGAAACCGCGGGTCTTTGTTGCTCTTTATATGGTAATTTGATTTTAATTGGGAAACGTGCTTTTGTGCTGATGCTCTCCAAGGTGATTTCAAACTCGAAATGGAATTGTAGTTCTCTGAGTTAGAAACTCTAACCATTCTTGAATTTGGCCGGTGGCCCTTTGCACTTATGAGCCCTCTTTAATGTCCGACCCCATGTCACCTCAGGGCTTCCGTTCGGCCTTGAGTGCACCTAATTTTATAACCATATTAATATTAATCTATTATCTATTGTGCCTGGGTTTTGTGTGGGCTTCGAGTTGACGATAACTCTAAGAAATTTATGACTGCTACCTCCTCAGGAAATATGAATAAAGAACAAAAGATAGCATGATAGCATTTAACATAGCAATAAAATAGCTCTACGCCACCTGTTAATTTACGTGCTAGTAATAAGAGTTAATGAACTCATCGGGCATCGCATACAGGAACGTGAACGCAAACGCAGGAATGAATTCGATTGAATCCTTAATGCGCATATTTTTGAGCGCATAACTATTATGAAGTACCGCTTACTCCGTGGTGTATAGATCGCTGCTGCTGCTTCGTGAAGTGCTTTTCTTCTTCGGCTCGCTTGCGAGCACCACGTCGCTGCTGACAGCACGCTGGTACTGCTGCCTGCTGTCTTTGGAGGAAGTTGAAGAGGAAGAAGAGCGCCGGTGTTTGGCTTCATGCCTGGCTTCTTGCATAGACTCATGCTTGGTTTCTGCCCGCGCTGAACGCTTCGCATGACCACTGCTGCTGCTAGCGCTGCTGCTGCTGCCGTCATTGATCACGTCGTTCACACTGCTTGAGCGGCTCGAACGCCGGGGTGGATGAAGCACTCCAGGAGACGAACTGCGTTCACGCAGATCACGAGAAGAACGAGACGACGAAGGCATCGAAGGTGAATGCCCGTTACTCACTACGAGGTTCTCAAACTGGGCACGGGTGGCTCTCTTTTGTGCTTTCAGTTTCGCCCATGACTCGACCGTATTTTCGTTTACGCTTCCGGCCTCCTCGTCATTGTTGCCACTGTCCCTGCGATCGTGACCGTCACGATTTATATCCCCATTGTGGTCTTGGTTCTCGCCCGCGCCACTGACAGGAGACGCTCGGTTGCTCGAGTAAGGCTCAATCACCCGCACCTCATCCCCACCGAAAGTGATGCGAGGGCTGCGAGGAGAAGGCGGCGACTCATCTCGCTGTCCTCGATTTCCAACTTCATTGCTGCGTTTGGCGTCTTCGGTTGTTAAGGCGTCTCGTCGGTCGCCTGCTGATTGCCCTCTAGTACTGCTGCTGCTGCT
>Ga0307930_1003956_pt1 | contig 10562 bp, 8 predicted proteins | sample OrgLakmetageno46_FD_203161 | JGI IMG/M metagenome (GOLD analysis project Ga0307930, IMG submission 203161) | Saline water microbial communities from Organic Lake, Antarctica - #46 | ecosystem: Environmental > Aquatic > Non-marine Saline and Alkaline > Saline | place: Antarctica: Organic Lake... | reverse complement strand
CCAATGCCCCTCTCCCTCCTGAATCATTCCGCACTTGCTTTGTTTGCGCAACGCACGCGCATTCCCACTTCTGCCCGCAGCATTGGCTTCTGTGCCATTTGGGTTTGTATTAGTTCGAGTTCGACGCAACCTTCACTGAGCCCTTTTTTTTTTTTTTCGAAAAGAGTCGAGAGAAAAAGAGGCGAGAGCTAAGTGCTAGGAGCATGCCATAGAGCATGCTCTACTTCTGTTTTACCTGGAATTGCTGCTGCCTGCTGCCTGCTATCTGCTAAGCAGGGGACACCATCTCACCTAGCTATAGTAGAGCGAACAGCGCACTGTACACTGTGCTGTTCATATCAGTATCGTAAGAGCAGGTACGTGAATTAACGAATTCGGCTCTGTGAGTCCTCATCAAAGCGCCTCGGCATGGGCATCAACTACGCAGTGCGCAGTGCAAGCATACCAAGAACCACGAGCCAAAATCTACATTTCACACAAATCCAGTTTCTTTAGGTGGGTGAGATAAAAGTATCTTCTCATCATGAGATATCATGAGCTACTACAGAGCTAGCTAGACTAATAGCTAAACGTACACTAGCTAGCCTGTAGCTACTTAAGACTAGCAGCTAAAGTCAGATTACCAAGAGTACTGCAAGAGAACTTGGTCTTCATTTCAGATTGAGGCAGGCTATTGATTGCTCAAATCGGAACTATCGAAAGATTGCTTACAGATGTCCAGCTCGTTATGGCCAGTTGCACCCCTATCTGTGAAGCAAGTAGAAGGCTTTGCGGCTGCAAAAGTTGAATCCATAGCCCTCGCAGCCAAAGGCACACGCCTCTTTGTGGGCACAAGCGATGGCGTCTTGTTTATGTATGAGTGCCGCAACGATACGCCTGCTGCGATCCGAAGTGGGAGTGTCGAGCTTGTCCAAATATCGCAGCTGCTCGGTGCCCGTGGTGCCAACCGTGACAAGTCTCGCGTGAGCAGCTTGGTGGTGGTTGACGAATGGCGCGCGCTACTCGGTGTCATGGACACTTGCCTGACTATTTACGACACCACCACTTGCCGGCAACTGGCACAAGAAGCCGAGACGAAGGGAGTGGCAGTGTTCGCGGTTCACGAGCCCTCGAGACGTGTGATTGTAGCGACTAAGAAAAAGGTGCTCCTGCAGTACGGTTGGGCGGGCAGCTTGTCAGCCTCTGGCCCTCTCGTGGCGAAGGGGTCGCAAGTAGCTTTAAGCGAGGTTCCGCTCGCCATGTGCTGTACTGCAGATGTCGCTGTAGTAGGCTTCAAAAAAGGCTACGCGCTCATCGATCTAGCCTCGGGCAATACCACGAAGCTGATGGACACCGATCGACCGGGCATCTGCTTGGAACTTCCCGCCACGCCGCTCGCACCAGCTCGTGTCTTACTATCATCAGGATCCCGTGGTGTCTTTGTGAATCTAGCTACTCGTACCTTGGGTGACGAGCGGATCTCATGGTCAGCGCCGCCACTGCAAGCGTGCATCGCCACACCGTTCCTTCTCGCCGCCACGGAGCGCACTCTCGAGGTGCACGACCTCGGGCTCTTGCGCAACGTTCAAACAGCTGGCCTCGGTTCGGCCGATCTTGGCCGTTGCTTGTGCGCAGCGTCGTCAGCGCAAGGGCCGCATGCCCTCAAGGACCTCGTGTATTTGTGCGGCAAGGAAGGCATGGCGCTGCTGCGAGTTTCCCCCCTTGAAGCCCAGGTGGAAAGCCTGGTGAAAGCCAACAAATACGAGGAAGCGCTCAGCCTGTGCGACCTCTGCCCTAATGCGGTGCGCCGACTTTTTGACAATGGAACCACGCACTCATACGCAATCCATGAAATTTCACGTTGTCTTTTCTTTCTTTGTCACTTTTCCCCCTCCCCATCCCTTTTTTTTGTTTCGAATTATTCCTTACATACACCTTAACATTAAAACTCCCTCCCCATTTTTTTTCAAGGCGGCTGCCGGTGGCATCACCTCTAAGAGTATCCACGAGCGTTACGCGATTTCACTGCTGGGTATGGGTGACTATGAAGCCGCTGTTGGGCACTTCATTCAGGCAGCCTCCGCCCCCTGTCAGGTGGTCGCCTTCTTCCCCACTTATGTCCCCACCAACCTTCCCAGGCCAGGGGCGGCCCAGAGCAAGCCTCTCAGCAGCGCTGGCTTCTCGTCTCCGGCTGCTTCCTCTCGCGCTGCTGCTGCCGTGGTGCGGTATTTAGAAAACGTGCGGCCGAGCACGCATGCGGCAGCCGATGAGGTGGAGCGCCGCCGCAAAGACAAAGTAAACGCCAGCAACTCTGGGCAAGACGACGAGGACGTCATGTGGAGACAATCTCAAAGCCGGGGAAAAGGCGAGGACACACGCCACTCGCTGCGTGGGGTAACGGCCGAAGAGGAGGACGCCAATATTTTGGTGGGTGCATCGATGGTGGACACAGTCTTGCTGGTCGCGCGGCTGCACTGTGTTCCGCCCCGCAAGTGGGACATCGTCGACCTTCTCTCGAGGCCGAACCGAGTGCACGAAGCGTCTTGTTTGCCTTTGCTCGCCGAGCGAGGCGTAGCCTATGCGGAAGCTCTGCTTTGGCTCTATCGGTCGGTAGGGGCCCACGAACGCGTTCTGCAGAACTTGACCGAAGCCAAGTGCGTGTCCCCGAGCGACCCCGAGGCCATGACTGTACCGCAGTTTTACGCGTGGTCTTCGGACTATTTGCGGAGCTTATGGCGCTCCAGCCATGCTTCCGAAGTGCGCCTGGTGGTCACCCCCATCGCGGGCGCACACGAACCCCCCGTCGTAGCGCTCCTGCGGGCCAACCCCCTCCTCGGCCTTCGCGTCTTTTTACCCGACTCTGCCGACAAGGCCGAGGCGACATCCCCCACTTCCTTTGCCGCCAGTCCTCGAGCCCGGCGGGGCCGACTTCCCTCAGTGGGCCAATCAGGGAGCTCTGATCCTTCTTCGAGCACGGTGCTCGGCGGCTTGGGGATGAACGTGAAACAGGTGACGGACATTCTGCGGCGCGTGACGCCTGACGCCTCTCGGCCCGAGCCTGCAGACTCAAGTGGCGGTGGCGAAGATACGGTGCCACTCGAGGCCAAACTAGGCTTAGCAGTGGCCTATTTGGAGGCCCTTATCGCGGCATCAGGCGGCGCATCGTCTGAGGGCCACGATGAGCTTGGCTTGCTGCTCGTTGAAGGAGCTTACGACAACGATCAGCCGAAATCCCTTCGCAACGCTTTTGCCAACAAGCTGCGTGCCTTTTTGCTGGAATCCACGCAGTACGACCCAACCAAGCTGCTCGCAGCCCTGCCTCCCGATGCTCAGCTGGAAAAAGCGCTCGTGTTGTCGCGGCTCGGCCAGCATGAGGCAGTGTTGCGCATTTACGTGCACGAACTCTTTGATCCTGTACTTGCCGAGCAGTACTGCGACCGCATTTACCGCGCCGCTGCTGCACAAGCGGCGAAGGTCAACGATGACAGTATAGCCGATGGTGCAGGCCAAGGCTCGATGCGGGACCAAGCAACGGCTGCGCAGGACGTTTACCTGGATCTCATGAAAGTGTTTTTAACCGATGATCCGAACAGTGCGACGCGCGAGTCGACAGTCGACGTGGAGGCCGCTGTCGCGCTTCTCAGCCGCCACTTCACCCGCATCAACCCCGTTAAAGTGCTCACTTCCTTCCCACCCTCGACACCGCTCGCGCGCTTGGCCCCTTTTTTGGGCAAGGCCATGCGCCATCTCGAAAGCGAGAAACGGTCACTGTCGGTCAAGCACGGCCTTCTCAAGGTGCACTTCATGAACCTTTCCCACGAAGTCACTCAGCGCCGCATCGAGCAGCTAAGCAACATGACGAGGGTGCCTGCTCTGGCCAAATTAGGCACGCCAAAACAGTCACTGCCCGCACAAGTGCTGTCCGAAAGTGAAGAGGTGACCGGTGTGGCCGACCACGAGGTGACGTGCGTGCAGCATTTCTACGAGTCGGGCCACGTTGTGCTTCAATTCGAAGTGCGCAACTGTGCGGTGAAAGGTGTGAGCATGAAGGGCGTGAAAGTGCGAGCTGTGGCCGCTGATGACGATCTTTTCAGTGTCGAGGCAGAGATGGAGCTGCCCTATTTGCCGTTTGGCTCCGCCGGCAGCTGCTATGTGGTTCTGCGCGAAATGAAACAGACCATGGGTGCGGTGAACACATCCTTTTCCTGCGATTTATTCTACAATGACATCGTGACGCCACTTCTGAACCTGGACATCTCCACATAAGGCAGCCATGTTAGCGCGGATATCCTCAACGTGCTGTGAACGTGTTGTACCTGGTTAATTCTGGTGAAACGGTTAATCGCTCGTCTCCGGGCTCTACTGCTCTACCTCGAAAGCCAATAGAAATCAAATAGATTTTGCTGCTGTGTGCTTGCAGTGAGCTTGGGTACAAAAATTTGTTACAGACGAGCAACGGGCAATTGTCGTAACAAGTATTACCTGGCTGGATGCATGTGCATTTACGCATATACCATATACATATACCTATCAGCCAAGGGTGCGATTCACGTACCCGCGGAATTCACGTGCTGGGGTTCAAATTTTCACTTCACGCGGCATTTATATTTGCGCGTATTTCCGCGGAATTCACGTGCGGTGTATATACGGCAGGTTCCTTGAATATACGGGAAGTACAGGAAATATATTTTTTGGTATTTTGGTCGTTGTGCGTAGTGCTGTCCCTCACGTCCACATGGAAATGGAAAATTTCTACTTTAGATTCAGATTCACGAAGCTGAACCCTAAAAAACTATGTGGGCGATTTGCCTCTACTTAGCCATAGAAGAGGCAATATTGGTGATAGCCGTGGTGCACGGCCTACAGCTGCAGCTGATAAATCTGAACTGAGGACTTCGAGTAGGTTCTAATGATCTCTGCAGTGACGTCACTCCATTCTAAGCGGATTTCCACGACGGAAATCGCGTCTAATTGGTTCAAAATTCACTTTCCGCGTGATCTCCGCGGAATCACACGCGTGAATCTTAACCTAGCTATCAGCTGGCCTGCTGGCGTGGCGTGGCATGGAAGCTCGCACGTGGCAAGTGCAAGTTGGAACTACAAACCACTGAACTACTTACGAATTACGCACGGCAGGCGGGTATGCAGGGTTCGCTGGGTACGAGTTTTGCTAAGTAGGTATATCCAGTATTCCTGTTATGCAGTGACTTCATATCCCCTTTATTTCATCATGCTATATTCTTAATGCGAACTTTTGATTATACTTTTTTTGGGGGGCTGTAAGCTCATAATGCCAATGCCCCTAAGTACTAAGTAGGGGCACATAGGCAGAAATCGGCTTTCGTAGTGACTTTAATGTACAAATCGGTCCATCGCCCTTCTAGATATGCGAGCTGGCCTAATCCTGAATGTTGACCCTAGATCGCAGACATCGCCATTTGCCACATCGGCCAAATATCATGTCGCGAGGCGCATGCTTGCTGGTCTCGCACAGTAGATCCTAATTAACGCTATCAAGCGTAGCGAAGAATCAAGTGCAGACCAGAGTCCGTTTCCACTATGTCAGAAAGTTTGCCGGGGGCTAAGGCGAATGCAGCTTTTTCGAAAGCCGGTTGCATGCGTCCACGCGAGAACGATCCGAGGTCACCCCCCCGCCCAGGCTTCGCCGAGGAGCAGTCGCTGCGAGCTTCCGCGTACTGCGCAAATGCTTCCTGCAGCGCCCCTTCTTCGTCACGAGTGGCACACAGCGCACGTCGAATCTCGGCTAGCTCATTACTCGCTTCTTGTTTCGTTGTTGTTACAGCCTGCCCACCTTCCGAACGCCACGAGACTGGTTTACGCGAAGCAGTGTGTTTGATTAAGATATGCCGAGCGCGCACTTCGGAAGGAGCTTCCACGCGCGCCTTCTTTACAGAACCTTCACTGCTTTCATTTCGTGGCCGCTCCCATTGCGTAGTCTTGGCGTGGTGGTTTTTATAGTATACTCGCCCTTCTGGGGTTCTGGCTTCGTCCCAGCCCTCTGGCAAGGCCCCACCTGGAGGTTGGGCCGCATTTACAGGCACTGATACTACCTCTGCTGTAGGCCTCGTCCAAGTTGTCTCCCCCGTAGCTTGGCAAAAGTAATAATTAACGCCTTTCTTCTTTGAGAGCCGTTCGATCCAACCCGGCGGCAAAGGTTCAGACATCAGTGCACCAAGGGACCAGGGGATGGCTTGCTCACTACTCCTACTTCTTAAGAGACAATACTGTGGACTACGAGATTCAATGCCCACCCTGAAACGAGCTACAGCGTTAATGATTTCTTGTCAAAGGCAGGCTTTAACTATTTCTCGATAAGTAAGTAGTGCAATTAGTAGCTTCTTGCTTCAAGTCTCATCCGCTTTTTTGACTACTAAAAAAAGCATCGACGCCTGATGCCTGATGCTTTGCTTTTTGCTTTCTCTTCGTTTGAAGCAAGTTTGATGCTTCTTTCGTTTGGACGAAGTAAAAGTTGACATCCCCTGTACCGCCTGTACGGCCTAGCCTGTACGTAGCAGGTAGCAGGATAGGCACAAAAAGTTATGTGGCCCGCCCAGCAGCAGGCCAGGCGGCAGGCGGCTAGTAGGCAGCATTCTAGCATTGTAGCCCAGCACACAGCACCCTAGCTAAGTATCGCACATCGAGCATCCAGCACCCAGCAGGCGAACTCAAGCTAGTGCAACCCAGAGATCAAGGGACAAGGGAACATCGCTACGACATAACCTGTTGCAAGCTGCTACTATACTATCACGAGAGACTTAAGACCAGCATATTACCCTAAAAGAACAAGCAGTCAACCTACGCTCTTGTAGCACTCAAAGAGTAATTGTGTCCAGCACTGCTACTAGTGCCTGTTTGGTGCCTGTGGGTGAAACAGTTCGATTGCTCGTCAGCGTGCACACAGCCTGATACCTGATTATAAAAGAATTATAAAAGAACTTGTTCACCATTGTTCAAGGTGTATTCCATTCTTTGCGAATCTCAGATTTGAATTTAAAAAAGCCCGCAACATATCTGTTACGGAGTAGCTGTTATGGCGCACAACCCTTTTATGGCTCTTGCGGCCTCAGATGATTCAGACTCTGACGATGAGACGCCATGCCGCTCTGTAGCTCATACTTCTGGCGACCAAGGCGACAACGACGAGCCTTGGCTGCAGCCACCACCTGATAAAAAGGCCAAGAAAAAGCAGCGCAAAGACCAACGAAGGCAGCAAGTTGAAAATGCTGCAGGGACATCGGTTCAAGATTTGACGAGGAGAATGATAAACTTGACCAAGGGCAAAACTTCAACATTGAGCAGTCGCGTAAGCAAGGCATTGGAGCTTGGCCAATGGGAAGATGCTTTGGTTTGCCTTGTAGCAATGCACTACGCAGAGCAAGCTCCAAAGCTGGGTTCAGTACAGCGGTAAGTTTCGTCAACTCTCCTGGCTTTGACGCTTTTACATACCTTCAATTCGTCATGTTTCTCAAATAAAACAGGTGGGTAGCTTCCCTAGGCGACGGCACCACTACAGATGCCAAGGCTTTAGCACTGCTAGACGCTATTCTTAGGGTTTCCTCCTCTCTCGGAGGTGCCAATTTAGGTAAGCGCAAAAACGAACCGTACAAGCCTTCGACGGTAGTCGTAGAGGGAAAGCTGCAATCTTTGCCAGAATGGGCATCAATTCCTTTAGGTGTTGCAGCTGTGTCAGTGGAGGCTTCCCCTGCCAATTTGCACTCACAATTCAGCGTTCTCTCCACCATTCTCGGCACTGCGCGAACGCCCCCAAACCGCCACGATCTGCGTATCTACGAAGCAGCTCCCGACACTTTTGGGCTCAGGTCGCCGTCGACGCCATTGGATCCTGTCACGAAGCATGAAGTGCCTTTTGCCCCAGGTGCCTTCATGCTCACGGGCTTGTTATCTCAAGCCGAATGTAAGCGCTTCATTCAGGCGTCGGAGGAAGTGGGGTTCGTTCCAGACGAGCCCGCGGTCCGCACCAGCGCCCTCCTCGCTGCCACACCTGCGGGACTACGAGACCGCGCTGCGAACTTCACACTTTTGGCTGACGAGTCCATCTTGGTAAGACCCCTGTCACTTGTTTTCTCAACGAGCGTTTCCGCCTCCTTGACAACGCACGCGTTTGATCAACACAGGGCCCCCTGTACCAACGCTGCCGCGCCAACCTTCCCAGCGAGCTTCACGACGGCAGCCAACTCGTTGGTTTGAATTCGCGCTTTCGGATGTACCGCTACTTTCCGGGGGCCGTGTATCGGCCACATGTGGACGGAGCGTGGCCTGCGAGCGGTAAAGATGCCGATGGCAACTACGTGTACGATAGCAAGGGCGGGGCAGTGCGCTCCCGCTTCACGGCGCTGATATACCTCAACGAGGGCTTCAGCGGCGGCCACACCACTTTCTTTACGCCAAGCAGTGAGCCCGGAGTGGTTGAAAGTCGAGGCGTCGCTCCGCGCGAGGGCGCCGCGCTCTTCTTCCCCCACGGCGGCACCGAAGGGAGTTTGGTAAGGACCTTTCCCAATGGCTCAGCCTCCAACTGTTCGTATTTCTTACTCATGAAGTGCCTTTCCTTGGATTGTGCTCACAGGTACATGAAGGAAGTGCTTTACTTTCAGGAACGAAGTACATCATTCGAACGGACGTGCTTTACACCGTTTTACAGCGCGGAAGAGCCACCCATGATAACAGCAAATGATTCCCTTGGTTGGTTTCTTCGTCATCCGCATGCCTGGAGTAAGAAACTGGCCTTGGTCCCCGTTCACAGAAGCTCGGATGCTCGGATGCATGGATGGCGCGAATGCCTACGGCGCATCGACAGAGCGATATGGTTGCCGTTCTATTAACAGGGGAGTACCAGATTGTGCGAAAAAGGGATGTTAGTTTATAGTTTATATGCGAGGGCACACCCCAGTGGGGCCTAAAACCATTTAGTGCTCTAAATAGCCAGCACTAAATTCCACCACTAAGACACGGCCGACCCAGGAAGACCCGGGGGCTTAAATTTAACGTTTAATTTAGTGCTACTTCAGTGCTAATTTAGTGGCCTAAATTTAACGTTAAATTTAGTGCTAATTTAGTGGCCTAAATTTACCAAATTTAACTTTAAAATTCAACACTAAATCTGACGTTAAATGTTAAATTCATCTACTCCCTCCGTTTCTTCAAGGAGTCTTCTCCAGGATACAATCGATTCAGGAAACCCCGGGGGGCTTAAATTTGACATTAAATTTAACATCAGATTAAGCCAATTTAAGTCCACTAAATTTTCACTAAATTCTAGCACCAAGACACGGCCGACCCAGGAAGCCCCGGGGGCTTAAATTTAACGTTAAATTTTAACGTTATATTTAGTGCTAATTTAGTGGCCTAAAATTAACGTTAAATATAGTGCTAATGTAGTGGCCTAAATGAAATTAGCGTTAAATTTAGTGCTAACTTAGTGGCCTAAAAGTAGCGTTAAATTTAGTGCTCATTTAGTGGCCTAAAATTTACGTTAAATTCAGCGTTACATGTAAACCCCTCCCCTTCCTTACTTCACGGAATCCCCACCAGGATACGGTAGGTCCAGGAAGCCACGTGGGCTTTGATTAAGTGCTAAATTAAGCGCTAAATTAAGTGCTAACTTAGAGGCTTTAAATCTAACGTTAAATTTAGTGCTAATTTAGTGGCTCTAATTCAACGTTAAATTTAACGCTAAAAATTAAGCCCCCTCCTCTCTCCTTAACGAAGTCAACACCAGGATGCGGCCGATCCAGAGTGGCCAGAGGTCTAAGATTTAGATCTAAATTTAGCGCTAATTTGAATGTAATTTGGTGCTAAATTTAGCGCTAATTTAGTGCGAATTTAGTGCTAAATTAGGAGCTCAAATTTAGCGTATGTATTTAATCTCGTCTGGGGTGTGTTATGTCGTATGTGGCCTCACTTGATAATATCAAGCTAGGAGTGTTATACCACACGGTGCCCGCTTCATTAGTATTAGCACTCTTCAAGTGATATAAAGGTATAAGTATGGTATATATTTCCAACACTGTTAAGACACCAGGTCCTCCTACAGTAGCTCGCAGTGCTAGTGCGCTAGGCACCAGGGCCATAACCATGTCTTTCTTTTCTATTTACCATTTACCATTCGTTCTTTGCACTCAGGCTCTACACACGCGCTGAGATCTGCGACCTGGTATTTACGAGAATGATGTCGCACATGTGTTATCTCAATATTCACTATTATAATGCCGTATAGTAAATCGTACTAATTAGTTATACTAAGGCCTTAATGGCGCTGGGGCTTACTTTTCGTTCAAAGGTACACGCGCATGTCACATACGAGTGCGCGCCGATAAAAATATGATGTATAAGGATTTCAGAGGAACTTTTTGAGGGAAGGGGGCATGTGCCCCTTCACGTATTAGAATTAACTTTCTATTCAAGAACTAAATTTCTGAGGCTATAGGTAGGTCGCTGTTTTATCTGTTGCTGAATTGAAGCGAGCTTTGACGAAGAGCTCGAGAAAAGAATAGCAATGGAAATGGAGTAGAAAATCTAAGCACTTCCTATAGGCATGGAAGTTA
>Ga0307930_1003954_pt1 | contig 10564 bp, 6 predicted proteins | sample OrgLakmetageno46_FD_203161 | JGI IMG/M metagenome (GOLD analysis project Ga0307930, IMG submission 203161) | Saline water microbial communities from Organic Lake, Antarctica - #46 | ecosystem: Environmental > Aquatic > Non-marine Saline and Alkaline > Saline | place: Antarctica: Organic Lake... | reverse complement strand
CAGGCCAAGAGGGGCAGCGCCCCTCCGGCCGCTCTAGAAATCCAGGTCGGCATAATGCGCCGGCGGCGGAAATCCCGGCACCTGATCCGCGAGAATCCCCCGGAACGCGGGGCGCGACTTGATCTTGGCATACCAGTCCTTGACCGCCTCCGAGCGGTGCCAGTCCACGTCCGAGATATAATCCAGCGATGATAGGTGCGCGGCTGCCGCGAAATCCGCCAGCGTCATCACGTCCCCGGCCAGCCACCGCCGATGATCCAGCAGCCACGCCATGTAATCGAGGTGAAACTTGACCGCCCGCGCCCCGTCCTTGACGTTGCGGCTGTCGGGAAAGCCCAGCTTCATGATCTTCTTGTTGACCCGCTCGTAAAGCAGCTTGGCCGTCACCTCGTGATGGAACTTGTCGTCAAACCACCCCACCAGCCGCCGCACCTCGTAGCGCGCCTCGGCCCCCTTGGGCATCAGCGGCGGCTCGGGGTGGCACTCCTCGATATATTCGCAGATCGCGGCACTCTCGGCCAGGGTGCGCCCGTCCATGCGCAGCACCGGCACCTTGCCGGCCGGGTTGCGGCGCAGGAAATCGGCGTCCTGCTCCCAGTACCGCTCCTCGACCAGCTCGCACTCGATCCGCTTCTCGGCAAGACACAGCCGCACCTTGCGGCAAAAGGGCGAGAGCGGAACGTGGTAGAGCCGGGCCATGTCGGATGCGTGCCTCTGCTATTGGAAACAGCCCCTTCCATGCCCGCTTCCGGCGCGGGTTTCAATCCTCGAAACAGGCGGCGCGGCCGTCGCGGGCGATGGTCGCCGCCCCGTCCACGATCGCCGCCGCGCGTTGCCGCAGCGCCGCCGACGGACGGCTGGCAGAGCGCCCCTTGGGAGCGGGCAGCACCGCGGCGAGCCGCGCTGCCTGCACCGCGCTCAGGTCCGCTGCCGCCACGCCGAAATAATGCCGCGCCGCGGCCTCCACCCCGAACACGCCCTCGTCGAACTCGGCGATGTTGAGATAGACCTCCAGCACCCGCCGCTTGGACCATGCCGCCTCCATCAGCGGCGTGATCGCGGCCTCCAGCGCCTTGCGCCCCCAGTTGCGCCCGTGCCACAGCCACACGTTCTTGACCACCTGCTGGCTGACGGTCGAGGCCCCGCGCACAGAGCCATCGGCGATGGCGTCGCGGATGGCCGCCATGTCGAACCCCCAGTGCAGGCAGAAATTGGCGTCCTCGGCGGCCGCCGCCGACCGCGCCATCACCGGCGCGATCCGCGCCATCGGCACCGGCTCGCGCGAAATCGCGCCCAGCCGCCGTTCCTCCTGCCAGGTATAGATCGTCGCCGGCGGGTCCACCCAGCGATAGGCCAGCAGGCTCAGCGCGAACACCGCCACCACCGCCAGCGCGGACCGCCACAGCCAGCGCCGCAGCCTGCGCCACACCCCCACCGGGGCCGCCCGCCGCCGCCTGCCCTTCGCCGTTTTCTTCCTGCGTCCCGCCATGGCCCAGCTATAGCGCCCCGCCGCGCCCGGCAAAACCGCTTTGGCGCGGACGGCGGGGCCTTACCGGAAAAAATGCCCGGATCGGCGCGGCGGGGCACGCGCCCCACCGCCTCTTCCTGGTGCAAATACTCCGCACCCGGGCGGTGCAAGCACCCCGCTCGCGGGGCCTCGCCTCACTCCGCCGGGATCGCCTCCGGCTCCACGCCCAGCGGATGCGCGATCTTGTCGAGCATCTCCCTCGGGCACAGCTGCACGAAACGCGGCAATTCGCGGTCCCAGTATTGCAGGATATCCGCCGCCCGTCGCGATCCGGTCTCGGCCAGGTGCCGCTCGATCAGACCCTTGAGTTCGTCCTGCCAGTGCGGCTCGGTCACCGGGCAGGCGACCAGCGTCTCGCCGTTGACCAACGCGGGTGCGCGATCCTCGGGATCATAGATATAGGCCATGCCGCCGGTCATGCCGGCGCCGAAATTGGCGCCAATCTCCCCGAGGATCACCGCCACGCCGCCGGTCATGTACTCGCAGCCATTGCTGCCGCAGCCCTCGACCACCACATGCGCGCCCGAGTTGCGCACGGCAAACCGCTCGCCCGCGCGCCCCGCGGCAAACAGGTATCCGGCAGTCGCGCCATAGAGCACCGTGTTGCCGATGATGGTGTTCTCGTGCGCGACCAGCGGGCTCGCCATCGGCGGGCGCACCACGATGGTGCCCCCCGACAGGCCCTTGCCCACGTAATCGTTGGCGTCGCCGCTGACCTCGATCTTCAGCCCCGGCGCGGCGAACGCACCCAGGCTCTGCCCCGCGCTGCCCGACAGCTTCACGGTCAGGTGATCGGGTTGCAGGTTGTTGCGCATCCCGAAGCGGCGCACGATGTGGCTCGAAACCCGCGTGCCCACCGTCCGGTGCGTGTTCTGCACCGTGTAGTGAAGCTGCATCTTCTCGCCATCCTCCAGGAACCGCGCCGCATCGCGCACGATCTCGGCATCCAGCGTGTCGGGCACCTCGTTGCGCGCGCGCGTGCGGTCATAGCGGACGTCCTTGGCCCCATCCACGGTGATAAGCATCGGGTTGAGGTCCAGGTCGTCCAGATGCGCCGAACCGCGGCTCACCTGCGTCAGCAGGTCCGCCCGCCCGATCACCTCGTCAAGCGACCGCGCGCCGATGCTCGCCAGGATTTCCCGCACCTCCTGCGCGTAAAAGGTGATGAGGTTCACCACCTTGTCCGCCGTGCCGGTGAACTTGGCGCGCAAATCCTCGTCCTGCGTGCAGACACCCACAGGGCAGGTATTCGACTGGCACTGACGCACCATGATACAGCCCATCGCGATCAGCGCGGCGGTGCCGATGCCGTATTCCTCGGCCCCCATCATCGCCGCCATGACGATGTCGCGCCCGGTGCGCAGGCCACCATCGGTGCGCAGCGTCACCCGCCCCCGCAGGTTGTTCATGCTCAGCACCTGGTGCGCCTCGGTCAGGCCCATCTCCCACGGCAGCCCGGCATACTTGATCGAGGTGGCTGGGCTCGCCCCGGTGCCGCCATTGTGTCCCGAGATCAGGATCACGTCGGCCTTGGCCTTGGCCACCCCGGCGGCAATCGTGCCCACGCCCGACTGCGCCACCAGCTTCACGGTGACCTTCACATTCGGATTGATCTGCTTCAGGTCATAGATGAGCTGCGCCAGGTCCTCGATGGAATAGATATCGTGATGCGGCGGCGGCGAGATCAGCGTCACCCCCGGCGTCGAATGCCGCAGCCTCGCGATCAGCTTGGTCACCTTCATCCCAGGTAGCTGCCCGCCCTCGCCGGGCTTGGCCCCCTGCGCGATCTTGATCTCCAGCTCCTCGCAATGGTTGAGGTACTCCGCCGTCACGCCGAACCGCCCGCTCGCCACCTGCTTGATCTTGGCGGAGGGGTTGTCGCCATTGGCATCCGGCGTGAAATGCGCCGGGTCCTCGCCGCCCTCGCCACTGTCGCTGCGCGCACCGATCCGGTTCATCGCGATGTTGAGCGTCTTGTGCGCCTCGGGGCTCAGCGCCCCCAACGACATCCCCGGAGTGACAAACCGCTTGCGGATCGCGGTGACACTCTCGACCTCCTCGATCGGCACCGCCTCGCCAATCGGCTTGATCGCCATCAGGTCGCGCAGATGGATCGGCGGATTGGCCTGAAGCGTGGCCGAATACCGCTTCCACAGCTCATAGCTCGCCTTGTTGCAGGCCATCTGCATCATGTGCATGGTCTGCGCGCCCCAGGCATGGGTCTCGCCCGACTTGCGCGCCTTGTAGAACCCGCCGATCGGCAGGATATCCTGCCCGCCCCCAAAGGCGCGGCCATGCACCTCCTCCAGCTTGGCCTGGATACCGCTCACGCCGATGCCGCTGATCCGGCTCACCAGCCCCGGGAAATACTCCGCGCACATCGCGCGCCCCAGCCCCACGGCCTCGAAATTCAGCCCGCCGCGATAGGACGAGATCACCGAAATCCCCATCTTCGACATGATCTTGAGAATGCCCAGGTCAATCGCCGCGCGATAGCGCGCCACCGCCTCGGTCAGGCTGCCCTCGATCAGGCCCCGGCGGTTGCGGTCGGCGATGGTGTCCTCGGCGAGGTAGGGGTTCACCGTGGTCGCCCCCGCGCCGATCAGCACGGCGAAATAATGCGGGTCGATGCACTCCGCCGACCGCACGTTGAGGCTGCAAAACGTCCTCAGGCCCTTACGCGTCAGGTGGGAATGCACCGCGGATGTCGCGAGGATCATCGGCATGCCCACGCGCGCCTCGCCCAGCCCGTGATCGCTCAGCACGATATGCCCGATCCCCGACCGCACGGCATCCTCGGCCTCGGCGCGGATACGCTCCAGCCCCGCCTGCAACGCGCCCGTGCCGGGCGCAAAGGTGCAGTCGATCTCGGCCACGTCCGCATCGAACGCGCGGATCATCTCCTGCCATTGCGCATTACCCACGAACGGGCTTTCCAGCACGATGATCTCGGTCTGCGCGCTCGACTCGTCAAGCACGTTCTTGAGATTGCCAAACCGCGTCTTGAGGCTCATCACCCTGAATTCGCGCAGGGAATCAATCGCCGGATTGGTCACCTGGCTGAAATTCTGACGGAAGTAATGGCTCAGCGGGCGGTATTGCCGCGACAGAACAGCGGCAGGCGTGTCGTCGCCCATCGAGGCAATCGCCTCCTTGCCGTCCTCGGCCATCGGCGCGAGGATGGATTCGATCTCCTCGATGCTGTAACCCGCCGCAATCTGCCGACGGCGCAGGTCGCCCCCCTCAAAGAGCGGCGCCTCGGCCACCCGGGCAAGCACCCCGTCAAGCTCGTTGATCTTGCCCACCCACTCGCCGAACGGCTGTGCTTCGGCCAGCCGGTTCTTCATCTCGGCATCGTGGAACAGGCGGCCCTCGGTCATGTCCACCGCGATCATCTGCCCGGGGCCGAGCGCGCCCTTCTCGCGCACGCTCGATTCGTCCACCGGCACCATGCCCGCCTCGCTCCCGGCGATCAGCAGCCCGTCACCCGTCACGACATAGCGCATCGGTCGCAGTCCGTTGCGGTCGAGCCCGGCACAGACCCAGCGGCCATCGGTCATGGCGAGCGCGGCAGGACCGTCCCACGGCTCCATCACGCTGTTGCAGTAGGAATACATGTCGCGCCACGCCGCGGGCAGGTCCTCGGCCTGCTTGGACCAGGATTCCGGCACCAGCATGGTCTTGGCCATCGGCGCCTTGCGGCCCGCGCGCACCAGCACCTCGAAAACGGCATCGAGCGCCGCACTATCCGACGATCCCTGCGCCACGATCGGCTTGATATCCTCGGCCATCTCGCCAAAGGCCGACGACGCCATGCGGATCTCGTGGCTCTTCATCCAGTTGAGATTGCCCTTCAGCGTGTTGATCTCGCCGTTATGCGCCAGCATCCGGAACGGCTGCGCCAGCCACCATTGCGGGAACGTGTTGGTGGAATAGCGCTGGTGATAGATCGCGAACGCGCTCCTGAACCGCTCGTCCATCAGGTCGGGGTAGAACACCGCCACCTGCTCGGCCAGCATCATGCCCTTGTAGATGATGCTGCGGCACGACAGGCTCGCAATATAGAGCGCGGCCACGCCCGCCGCCTGCGCCGCCTTCTCGATCCGGCGGCGGATGACATACAGTTCCCGCTCAAAGCTCTCCTCGTCCAGCCCCTTGGCGTCCGAGATCAGGATTTGCTCGATCTCGGGCCGCGTCGCGTTGGCCTTCTCGCCCAGGCAGGAGACATCGACCGGCACATGCCGCCAGCCATAGATCGTGTGCCCCATCCGCAGCACCTCGGTCTCCACGATGGTCCGGCAGCGCTCCTGCGCGCCGAAATCCGTGCGCGGCAGGAACACCTGCCCCACCGCTACCAGCCGGTTCTCGTTCGGCTCGTGCCCGGTGCGCCGGATCTGGTCATAAAAGAACGGCACCGGGATCTGCACATGGATGCCCGCGCCGTCGCCGGTCTTGCCGTCGGCATCCACCGCGCCGCGGTGCCAGATCGCCTTCAGCGCGTCTATCCCCGCCTGCACCACCTTGCGCGAGGGTTTACCGTCGATGCTGACGACAAGGCCCACGCCGCAGGACGAATGCTCCTCCTCATGGGCATACATGCCATGCTCGGCCAGCCAGTCGCGCTTGGCCGTCTCAACGGCCGCCCAGTCTGCATCATATGTCGTCATCGGTCTTTACCCTTCCTTAACCCCGGACTTGGGTCCATTAGGTCAGTGATATTGTCCTTCTTGACGGTTCCGCCCGCCCGATTACCGCTTGATTACCGCACCGTCACGCACCCGACCCGAACCTTGCGGTTCGCGGCGTGAACCTACAGGTTCATTCCGCCGCAATGGCCTGCGCAAGGCTCAGATCGTCGAGGATCGCGGCGGCCGCGTCGCGCCCGTCGCGGATCGCCCAGACCACGAGGCTCGCGCCCCGCACGATGTCGCCCACCGCGTAAACGCCGTCCAGAGCGGTGCGCCCGGTGGTGAACTCGGCCTTGACCGTGCCCCAGCGCGTGACCTCCAATTCCTTTTGATTCCAAAGGGTTGGCAGGTCTTCGGGTTCGAACCCCAGCGCCTTGATGACCAGGTCGGCAGGCGCATCCTCAACCGCGCCCTCGATCGGCTCGGGGCTCTGGCGGCCCGTCGCGTCCGGCGCGCCAAGGCGCATCTTCTGCACCCGCACCGCGTTCACCGGGTCGCCCGCAAAGCCCACGGGCGCGCTAAGCCATTCAAAAACCACGCCTTCTTCCTCGGCATTGGCCACTTCACGTTGACTTCCGGGCATGTTGTCACGGTCGCGACGGTAGAGGCAGATAACTGATTTCGCGCCCTGCCGCACGGCGGTGCGCACACAATCCATTGCGGTATCGCCGCCACCAACCACAACCACTTGCTTTCCCTCGGCATTCAGCTCGCCGCTGTCGAACTCCGGCACGCTGTCGCCAAAGCCCACCCGATTGCTCGCCGTCAGGTAGTCTATGGCCCGCACGATGCCCTGCGCCCCCGCGCCAGGACCATCCAGATCGCGGCTCTTGTAGACCCCGGTGGCGATCAATACCGCGTTGTGTTTATTACGAATTTCGTCAAAGCTGATGTCGGTTCCGACTTCGCAGTTCAGGACGAATTCCGCACCGCCCTCCTCCAGTTGCGCGACCCGGCGCATCACCACTTCCTTCTCCAGCTTGAAGCCGGGGATGCCATAGGTCATCAGCCCGCCCGCGCGGTCGCAACGCTCGTAGACCGTGACCTGCACACCCGCCCGCCGCAGCACGTCGGCCGCCGCGAGACCTCCAGGGCCAGAGCCGATTATCCCAACAGATTCAACACGTTCCGAGGTTGGTGAGATGGGCTCGACCCAGCCTTCCTCCCACGCCGTATCGGTGATGTATTTCTCCACCGCGCCGATGGTGACGGTGCCGTGGCCCGCCTGCTCGATCACGCAATTGCCTTCGCACAGCCGGTCCTGCGGGCAGATGCGTCCGCAAATCTCCGGGAAGGTGTTGGTCAACTGGCTGAGTTCATACGCTTCTTTCAACCGCCCCTCGGCGGTGAGGCGCAGCCAGTCGGGGATGTTGTTGTGCAGCGGGCAATGCGTCTGGCAATAGGGCACGCCGCACTGGCTGCACCGCCCGGCCTGCTCCTTCGCCTTCGCATCTGCGAATTCGGCATAGATCTCATGGAAATCCTGCCTGCGCGCCTCTGCCGTCCGCTTCTCAGGCATATCCCGCCCGACCGACACGAATTTCAGCATGGGTTGCTTCGCCACGTCTTCACCTCCCGGAATTCTGAGAGCGCCCTTTTATACCATATGCCAAAACATGAAAAGGCAGTATTGATGACATATATTAAGAAATATAACGCCCCCGCTCGGTTCTGGAAAGAATTCTTAACGCTTTTAGGTCCGATTCGGATACATTATTCGGGTTGTCATTGAAACTCAGGCGCTTATACGGGCCACAGGCTGGCCCGGGACCCGTTCGATGACGCTGTTTTCGCTCTTTCTGCTCGCGATCATCCAGGGCGTCACCGAATTCCTGCCTATTTCGTCCTCGGCGCATCTCGCGCTTCTGCACCAAATCAACGGAAGCGGCGAAGAGGATGTCGCTCTCGACGTGGCGGTACATCTGGGCTCGATTCTCGCCGTGATCGTCTATTTCCACGCCGAATCCTCCGCCGCCGGGCGTGGTCTCGCCGACCTCCTGCGCGGCAGACGTCAAAGCACTGACGCACGACTAGCCCGCAACCTTCTGCTCGGCACGGTACCGCTGGTGATCACGGGGGCTGTTATCGTAATCATGGGTTGGGAAGACGCACTGCGCGACACCCGCGTGATCGGCTGGACGATGATCGTCTTCGGCATTCTCCTGTGGTGGATCGACCGGGTCGCCCCGCAATCCCTGCACGCACCTGACTGGACCCTGCGCCGCGCGCTGATCATGGGGCTGTGGCAGGCGCTGGCGCTCGTCCCCGGCGTGTCTCGCTCTGGCATCACCATCACCGGCGCGCGCGCCATCGGGCTCGAACGGCGCGACGCCACACGGCTGTCGATGCTCATGTCGATCCCGGCGACACTCGCCACCGGAGCAGTGCTGGCCATCGACCTCGCGCAGGCCGATGCCGGGCTTGATTTGCTCGGTCGCGCAGCGTTCGCCGCGCTGTTCGCTTTCGCCGCGGCGTGGTGCGCGCTGTGCGTGATGATGCGCTTTCTCGACCGGGTGAGCTTCACGCCATACGTGATCTACCGGGTCGCACTCGGCGTGGTGCTGCTAGCCCTCACTTATGGTTGAGGAGCGTTACGCCTTGAAATTGCTGGCGGATTCGTGGATTGCCTCGTATTGGCCCGCAGGCCGGAACCGCCACAGGTAATCGGGCAGAACCGCCTCGGGCGCCACCGGCTCGATCCCAAAATCGGCGAAGGTCCGCGCGCTCACGCCGACCACGTTGTCCACCCGCAGGCTGCGCACCTGGTCGCGCGTGATCTGCGGCGGCACGAGGCCGAACGTGATCGTTTCCACGAATTCCATCACCGCCGCCATAACTGACGCGATCCCGAACGGGATTCCGACGATCAGACGGCGCCGACGTATAACCCCGAGCATCATCTTCATCAGCTCGCGGAACGTGGCCACCTCCGGCCCGCCCAGCTCGTAAATGCCCGGCTCCACCGCGCCCATGGCAGCCTTGGCCGCCGCGTGCGCGACGTCATCCACATTGACAGGCTGAAACCGCGTGTCGCTTCCGACGACCGGGATCACCGGCGACAACCGCGCCATCCCCGCGAACCGGTTAAAGAACTGGTCCTCCGCCCCGAAGATGACCGAAGGCCGCAGGATCACCGCCTGCGGAAAATGTGCAGCGATACCGGCCTCTCCGGCGGCCTTGGTGCGTGCATAGATGCTCGCCGAATTGGCGCTCGCGCCGATGGCCGAGAGATGGACGAGCTGTGCCACGCCCTGCTCGGCGGCGATGCGCGCGATCCGCGTCGCGCCCTCGTCCTGTACCGCGTGGAAATTGTTGCGCCCGCCACGGTCGAAGGTGCCCACGCAATTGACCACCGCATCCGCGCCCAGCATCACTGCGCGCACACTGGCATCGTCGCGGATGTTGCAGAACACCGGCTCCACCTGCCCGGGCACGCCGTAGGGCTTGACATGCATCGCCTCGTTGGGACGGCGCACGGCAACCCGCACCCGCCAACCCGCAGACGCCATGCGCCGCGCAATATAGCGTCCTACGAAACCTGATCCGCCATAGATGGTGACGAGCTTGGACATAGGGGTCTCCGGGCTGCGTATGAACCACCCTTTCCTAACGCCGCCACGCCCGCCCGACAAGACGATAAAACTCGCGTGGCTAGTCGCTCAAAATCGCCGTTGACACCCGATCGGGCTACGTCTACACGCCTGCCACACGACACCTGCCCAGGTGGCGGAATTGGTAGACGCGCTGGCTTCAGGTGCCAGTGGCCGCAAGGCCGTGGAGGTTCGAGTCCTCTCCTGGGCACCACCCGTTTCATCCATACACGATCATAAACGGATAAAACCATTCAAAATCAGTGTACTTACCTGAATCTCTGAATATCGCGGCTTGTCATGTGTGCGTAAAATCGCGCATCCTTTTACGCACAAATTACCCACGTGCGTAAAAATGGCCTCCATCACAAAACACACCAAAGGCTGGCGAGCACAGGTAGCGCGCCGAGGCGTTCGCAAGTCCAGGGTGTTCCCGTCCAAGCAGGAAGCCAAGGACTGGGCCGCTCGGGAAGAGTACCAGATCATCAACAGCGGCAAGATCGCGGCGGCGATGAGCCTGTCCAGCCTGTTCGACCGATATGCGCGAGAGGTGTCCCCCCAAAAGCGTGGTCACCGCTGGGAAGAGATACGTCTTCAGCGCATGGCGCGTGAGATCGGCCACCTTCGCCTGGGCGACATGGAAGCACAGGAGATCGACGCGCACATCCAGACATCGATGCGCCTGGCGCAGGCCCTCGGCATCACGGGCACGCCATCTTTCGTGATCGGCGACGCCCTTGTTCCCGGTGTCTTGGATG
>Ga0307930_1003950_pt1 | contig 10568 bp, 13 predicted proteins | sample OrgLakmetageno46_FD_203161 | JGI IMG/M metagenome (GOLD analysis project Ga0307930, IMG submission 203161) | Saline water microbial communities from Organic Lake, Antarctica - #46 | ecosystem: Environmental > Aquatic > Non-marine Saline and Alkaline > Saline | place: Antarctica: Organic Lake... | reverse complement strand
TGCAAATGCGCTAGCAAATTCGCTCCAGAAGGCCAATGAAGGCTCCAACTGGCGCCTTTCCTCCGAACAAGTCGGCGGGACTGAGTGCTCGTTCGTGTGTCACGTCCCAGGTCCACGAGGCATTTCTCCGGGCTATTTTTGCCCCAGCAGGGCATCGTCTCAATGTTTTTCTCAGGCGTCGGGCGCCAGCCGAGCTCAGCATCGCCTGTCCTCTTTCTTGCTAACGAAGGATGGATCACGTGGCTGCAATGCTCCAAGATAAACAAATACCGGTAGCGGTCGCGAATTCCTTGCTGTGGGTGAAATTACATATTAATCTTTTTTTATAAAAATCACTGTTAGTCGTCTAGCACCGTCCCCTCGAGGCCTGGGAGAAAAACAAGTATTTACCAGTGATCATATATCATATATCATTCATCCATTAAAGTCACTAGCGAGCTAGCGAGCAAGCCCACAAGGACAAGGCACAAGGATCGTCAGAATTTCGGCACAACCACCCCGTAGGGGCCTAAATTTTAGAGCATGATCAAAAAGATGAATATCCAATCCGAAGATCCGAAGATCCCACGAGGTTCGTAGAGCTGTACAGTAGTGCTGTCGTCATAAACATTGACTAACAGGTCCGTAGCACGCTGCACTGCTACTTCATTGACTGCCGAGGCCGAGGATTGTGAGGCACGCAAAGTGCTACGCATAATTCAAACTTACCGCATACGTCGCTATTCGTTTTTCATGATTTTATGTTCAAAACCAACATTCTCATCAATGTTCCTTCCCAATCTGGACACACAGTCTTTTGCTATCATGGACGGACCCGCGCTCACGGTGATGATCCCTTTGGGTGGGCTGGGCTCGCGTTTCGCTAATGAAGGCTACACCATGCGAACCAAGCCGTTCGTGCGAGTCCTAGGGAAGGAAATGATTCTGTGGCTGACTGATAAGCTTAACTTACGCGCCGATGACCAGCTGGTTATCGTGTACAACCCGAACTTCAGTAACATCAAGGTTAGGTGTTTATTTTGAATGACGCGTTCTTTTGAATTAGGGAATCAAATTAATTTATAGGGGTAGCTTACAGTGCGAGTGCTGTATTAAATACGGATGAGGTAAGAAACAAGGGCGTGCTATAACCGCTTTGAAATCCTTTTCGTGCATGGTCTGTGAACAGGTGTGCATGGAGAAAATTTTGAAGCCTAAACTGTGGGACCGCGTCACGTTCGTCGAGCTCAAAGGCCCAACTCGTGGTGCCGCTGAAACAGTGCTGCGTGGTTTGGAGGGGCTACCAGCAGAATTAGTAGCTCGGCCCGTGATGCTATGCGATGGCGACACGTTTTACACCGCGGACATCGTGAGGTGTGCACATGTATTCGCCCCGCACATGCGCGTGCTCGATCACCACCTAAGAGCCCCCATTGCCAGTGTCAGCCAGACACAAATAGCACTTGTCTATTTCTCTCTTACTCTCTTTTCCTTGGGCCTGATCCCACCCATCTCTACAAAGTGTCACATGTCTCGTTTGTCCCCAACCCCTGTACAGCAAATACCGTGCGGTAGCGGCGAAAGGCCGAAATGGGGTGTTTTGCTTCCAGGACGACCAAGACAAGCCGATCTACTCCTACATTCAAGTCCCTGACCGCACCACCAACTTAATCACCGACGTGCGCGAGAAAGTGAAGATTTCGGACTTGGCCAACAGCGGTTGCTACTGCTTCGCCGATGGGCGGCAGCTGTCGCAGTTTTGCTCGTCGGTGATTGATAAAGCACTGGTAAGTTCGAAATATGTGTCTTTTTTTGAGGCTAGTAGGAATCAGTGAATGAACCATTTCAAAAGAAGCATTCTTGACAAAAAAGGAAATCTCTGGCGTTGTTTGATGGCTTCGAAACACCCTGAACGGAGCCTTGACGAGTAAGCTGCCACAAAAGTTTCCTAGTGAATTCATCAGACTATCATATATATTCGGCGGCGCTATGTATATGCGTCTTGTGTGGTTGAAAACAGGTCCAATTGAGCCAAGATGGTGTTGGGGAGTACTACACTTCCGGTGTGATCAAAGCGATGATGGATTCGAACGGGAAACACCAATTCGAAGCGATTTTGCTCCAAAAGAACGACATGCAGGTGCAGCAACTAGTAGGGTTGGAGTAGAAACAGAGACAAAAGGATGGTAATACTGTTGTGAGGTGGAGATATGTGTGTGACTGCACTCACCTCAGCACTCAACGTCGCTCCGCTTGTTTTCGATTTATTTTGTATATATTCGTGCGCGAATGTGTGCATCCGTTGCTAACAGGTGCTCGGGACGCCGGCGCAAGTGGCCGATTTCTGCCGAGACTGGCCGGACCAGCCGGCGCTTCGCTTCGTGTTCGATTTGGACAACACCCTGTGCTCGCCCCCTACTGAAGCGGGGAATTACTCCACTTGCTTGCCGTACCCAACGGTCATCGAATACTTGCGGCAGGTACGAATACCATATTTTTTGCAGAATATAACAGGAAGAGGGCACCATAAAAATGTAGACGGCGCAAATTATAATAATGCAAAGAAAATGTTAGGCTCATATATTTTTCTTCCCAACGGGATAGCAGTAGAGGACAAACGATGTTTAAAAAAAAGTTTGCTTAATATACCGGCTGAAAGAAATTCATTTCTGACATGTGATGTCTCATACTTGCATTTCTCTACTTTAACTTTCCTAATCTCTGCTACCTCCCATCTTACTCTCTCTCTAATATACACACGATCAGGTGAAAACCCAAGGCCACACCATTGTAATCGCCACTGCTCGGCGCATGCGCACGCATAGGCACAACGTCGCTTCAGTGGTGGCGGACATTGGGGGCCTCACGTTACAGTGGCTCGCACAACATGACATTCCCTACGACGAAATCTTCTTTGGGAAACCTTGGTGCGTTGGCATTGAAGAAGCAGAAAACAAGCCTAATACTCTGAACATCTTCCCATCAACCACGACGACTGTCTTCATTTCTACTTCGCACACAACAAATCAATACTCTGGTCTTCTCCTCATTTTGTGCGACTACTTTATCGTCACCATCTTATGCGTGGTTGGTCTGTTTCTACTACAGGGGTCATTTTTACATTGACGACCTGGCGATTTGCCCATTCCAAGGCGATGGCGCCCTTGCCCTCGCCAAGCAAACCGGTTTTTACCCCACTTCTGTGAAAGCCAAAGTCTCCAAAACGCAAGCTGGGCCTGGCGTGGTAACTGCATCTTCTTCTGTAGCCGAAGAGGATTCCAGCAGTGACCAATCTGGTGGGGGTGTTGGTGGCGGTGGTGGTGCTGTCATGAAGCCCACCACCAAGAATCACCGAGCGACGACAGGCAGCAACGGCAACGTAACTACTCGCGAGTTCATTTTAGGCGCCGCTTTCGGAGCTGCGCTGGCGACTGCGGTGCTCACTTTTGCTAAGAAAAAGGCTTAGGGATCAAAGAGTGAAAAAAAGCGTCCAAACAAGGAGGTCTCTCTACCGAACAAAACAATTTTGATGTCGAGAGCGAGGTATAAAGTGTGGGATGTGGCGAGTGCCGTCCTCGGGTTATTGCTAATTTCATGTGCGCAACTGCCAACGCACGCAGCCGTGTTCCCTCACGAGTGAACTCGGATCCCGGATCGGCCCTTCGAAAATAATAAAGCGGAGCAACTTCCAACTAACAAGTAACAAGTAGGCAATTGCGGGATTGTAGCGTAGTCGCAAAATTTACTAATCCTTCATCCTTCTTCATTTTAATTACTTAACCAGAAGGAACTGGACGTGGCGCTCTCATAGAGCTATATGCATCCCGAGTTCCGTATATATAGAAGAGCGCGAAAACAGCCAGGAAATCTAATCGATGTGAATAAAATGAGACGGATATGAAAGAGAATAACAAAAGAACAATTTGTGTATTCAATTCCTCCGCTTATCCACTCAACAGCTCACTCCGCTTCCCACCTAATAGAGCGTCATCTTGCTACCCCCACTGGATCCTCCCGTGCCCCAGTCGTCTGCGTAAATCGCTTCAAATCCCGTATTTGCTGCTGCGGCTTGCGCCATTTCTAGTGGTGTCTGATGGCGGATGCTCGTCGATTTCGGTGGCGTCGCGAAGAAGCTGTTGTTCTCAAGCGCAACGGTGACCGTGTCCTCCAGCATTCGATTCACCACCCCCTGTAAGCGGCGACCAGTTTGCTTCAAATCGGGCCCGGGGTTCACCTCTAAGAGCCACACGTGCAAATCTTTGTCCACCTTATGTAGAGCAAGAATTCATATTGGGGTGCATATAAGGGTGTACGATTATGCATACAAACACCGTCGAACGACAAGAAGAGACGTAAAAGAAGGAGGCAACGCAAAGTACAAGGTTTACGACATGTGCGCACAAAAATTAGCACGACATCAGCAAAATACAGGGGGAATGATCGACACACGCGCGCGCCTCAGATCTCACTAGCTGACCATGAAGTCGAGTCCAAAATGCTCAAAGCAGTTGGGCAGCGGCTGAAAGCTCGAAAATTCTCCCTGGTAGGCGCGAAAGAGCTCTGCAGTCACCGCATGCATCTGCGCCATAATGCCCGCCACCGCTGCGGCTGCACCACTCGAAGGCTGCACTCCTGCCTTTGCCCTTGCTTCTGCCCCTGCACTTGCTCCTGACTTCGATTTCATATTCGGCGATGCAGAAGCAGCAGCAGCAGCAACACAGGAGTGCTTGATGCGGTCAAGCTCTAGAGCTAAGTCCGGCACCAGGAGTTTCACGCATTGCGCTTCGTCAAAATCGCTGAGCTCTGCTGCCACCGCCGTGTTGGTGAGGTGCGCGGCCTTGTCTTTCAGAGAAGCGCCAGCGAGTGGGCGCTGGGCCGAGAGAAGCAAGACTTCCTTGAAAAAATACACCGACAAAGACCCCACGCAGAGCACATAGGCTCGCAGGTGGAACTTGCGCCCTTGGACGAGCAGTGGCCGCGGAATGTACCGTTGCAGCACCCATTCGCGCAAGGTGTGGTGGGTTTGGAGATGGCTCGACAGCTGCTCGAAAGACTCCAAAACCTGAATCTCGGCCCCCTTGTTAGCGTAGGAAGGCTTGGCAATCCATAAAGTGCTAGGAGGCGCAGCGGCCATAGCATCGGAAGCATCACTCAAACACAGGGCTAACCGTTGACCTACTGTAAGCACATCCGCTCCAAAGCCGGCGATGTCGCCGTCGCCGAAATTCACTTTCAAGTCTTCATCAAAAGCTTCCCAGGTTTCTAGCACTAAAGTCTCGGGCAGAGCTGCCTTCAATACGCTCGCTGAATGCTTCGTGAAGAATCGGCGGCAAGCCAACCACAGCTGCGCTTTACGGCTAATCCCCTTCCGCACGCAATAGGACGAGGCTACTCCTTCGCCGCTCAAAACAGGTGCCCAAGGGATAGAACCGTACTCACGCCAGTGAACTAAGACGCGACCGGTGCGCTTCGAAAGATCATTTGCTGTTTTCTCAGCCTGAGCGCTACCGCCAGCAATCACAGTCCAGCGGCCAGAGTTGTGAGCTAGAGCAGCGCTAACCCTTTTCGAGGTGTAAGCGCATTCCAGCTCTAGAAGGACGATGCCTTGAGAGCCAGCAGCTAGGCAGCTAGCGAGCTCCAGCGATGAAAATTTAGCAGTTCGCAGTACTGCGAAAGTGCCGTCATTGCGATGGTTCAACATCGTATTCGTTGTTGAAAGTCTAGTCTAGTTCTCAGCATGAAGATGCTATGAAAACGATACTGTAGAGCTAAGTTACTGTAGTAAACATCTCGCCACGTTCATTTGGCCGGTGCATGCATGCTGCAAAGAAATCAGCCCCCCGTAAAGGAGCAAATTGCTCGCAGCAGAACGGATGATGATGTTCACAGTGCAGTTTCAGTGTTTCAGTGTTTCAGTATCTTCGGGCTAGACCTTCGAGCTTCGAGTTAAGCCTACAGCTGCGAGAGACAAACCCTCGGTGGCTGATTTGCACTAGATGAGTGCAGCTAAGCCATCGATACTCGCGTCAGCGATTCTGCCCCTTGAAAACGAGAACGGAGATGGCAGTCGCGACTTGCTTGTGTGCATTGAACGAAGTGCTGCTAGTGTCGACCAGATGTTGGCGGTTGAGTTAGGGTTGCCTAGCCCCGCTGCATTCGTTACAAAAGAGCTTTCCTCAGTGAAATTGAGTGGTCAAAGTGGATCTCTAGCAACCCTCTTCGCACAAGCTAGTGGATTTGAGCCGAACACTGGCGACCCTTTGACAATGGACCTGAAGCGCAGCAGCGCGGGGCTCGAACTCGCAGTGAAAGCACGGATTGGCGGTGGAGTCACCACGGTGTGTATTCGTATAAGCGAGCAGCATTTACGAAGAGGGACATGTCATTTAACCCTTTTTTTTGCACCTCGAGTCTTGAAGTGGATCAACACTATTTGTGACATGTATTTTTGCTAAAAGAGGTCTTCTTTTAGCTGTGACCAACATGCTCACCTGGTACCCTTCACATGTAGGTGCGACGAGCTCGCCTAACGCTAGAGCCCGTGAGTGACGAACTCACCGCAGTGTCGATGACCAACCGCTGCTTAGCTGCCTTGGCTTCCACCCTGCACTCAACGACTAGAGCGAGCCACGCGAAGACCTCAGCAGTGGCAGCACTCCAGGCGCAGCTGACGGATTTAGAAGAGGTGAAATCAGCCTAAAGTGAAGCACATACTACATTTGATTTTTTTGACCCCGTCCTACTTCTCCTAGCCCTTGCCCTTTTCTGGCCATATCACATCATACCCTCTTTTGTTGCTCTTTTTACGTGCAGGTGCTCGAGGAAGCCCACAAATGCAAAAGAGAAAGCGAAAGCCTCCTCATTGAACGGTAAGAAGCGTCCATATTCCATAGGGCAGACACCAAGAGGATCAACTCATAACGTGCTATGCTGATAATATTATTGGTTTACCTGAAGGTGTCGACAGCCATTGCTTCGGGAGATTTAACCAATCTTTGGAAGTGTGATTTTTCTTTTGGCATCCTTTCCATCACATCTCTATTGTGGATAGTGTTGGTCATGGTCAAAATCAATGAAACAGTCGACTTCTTTAAGTGTAAACCCCGATGGCCATCCTTGTTGCTGTGCAGGTTTGTGCTGATTTTAAACGCCAAAAAGGCAGAGCTGCGCGCGTGCCAATCGCAACAAAGCAGCAAGGAGCCGCTTCACGGCCAGCGAGGCAGTGATGAGAGTGACGCACACGACGAAGAAGAAGACGACGATCGTTCGGAAGGTGACGACGAAATGGACACAGCAGCTGCTACATCAGTCTACGGTGCGTCGCCTCCTCCGTTATCTTCGTCATCGCAAACTACTCGCAGCCCAGTCAAAAGACCACTAAAAAAGGAGAAATCAAGCAGCAAGGCGGGCTCAGACAGCGCTCTTGCACTTGGAGAAGAATCAGTGGCTCACCGAGGTGATGACTTCCAGCAAGGACCCGCCGAAGGCACGCAAGAAGTGAAAGCGGGAGACTTGGATCGACTTTTGACCCAGGACCAACAACAAGACCAACAGCCGCCAATGTCGCCAGCGCCACTGCCGCCGCCTGCGGTGTCGTCTTCTTCTTCTTCTTCTTCTTCGTCTTCTTCTAGTAGTACTAGTTTATCCATTCCATCTCCTTCAGCAAATCCAACTCGCCCTCGTCCGCCGCCTCCAAAGCGACACATGTAAGCGCTTCAGTATTGAAAAGTAGTCACTCGCCTTGATGCATGGGGGCATATGCGTAGATTCATGAAAGTCTTTCCTCTCAATTTCTATCTACCTCACTCGCTCTATCGTAACTCACACCATCTCTGCCGACTTCATTCCTTCTTCGATGTTACTCTCTATCACTCGATATGGCCACCTACTGTAGCTCGGAGGGGCTCGCAGGATCTTCATCAGACAGTGACAATGGCGATGAAAAGAAGCAGAAGAAGCGCAAAGCTCCTGCTGATATTGTTCCTTCATCTTCTTTTTCTTCCTCAATTGATGACGCTGCGCAAAAGAGAAAGCAACCAAAGAAAGTCAAGTCACTTTTACTGAACAGCAGCGAAGAAGAAGATGACTCCCAAGAGGTGGAATCGCCTGCAAAATTGACAACTTCTTTTGCAGCTGCTCCGGCGCTAGCTTCCAAGAAGACCAGTGCAGCTGCAAAAAAGCCGGCGGTAAAGGGACTAGCTGAAAGTTCCGATTCGGATGACCTTTTTGGTGGTATTGAATAAGACTGAGCTTGCTTAATTTTCAACGTTGGAAATTAGATGTGAAGGATAAATGGCAGACTGGAGCGGTTTCAGAAAGTGCCTTGAAGTTTTTTTAAAACTATTCAGTCACCACCGACCGAGAGCATGGCTCAGGTGATCTCGGATCTTCCTATCGGCCATTTAAACTCCAGTTTCCTGGTTTCTTTTTATTTAGTTCTTAATCTTATTCTTACATATATAATTTCGGGTGTATGCACAAGAAGGCCGCTTAGCTGCTACCAAAATTAGTTGCCATCATTACCATGCTGCTCTCGCACGCCGAATTAGTTCGAAAATTGTTATCGTTACCGCAGTCCGCCGTCCGCCGTCCGCCGTACCGCCATACCGCCATGCAGATAGCAGATAGCTGCGGTTTCATTTTATTCAAACGAAAGCAAAAAAATGGCCATGGCCACCCTCCTTGGCCCCTGGGTTTCTTGAAATAATACAGTACCATGTTTATGTCTCCGCTTCCAGAGCCGAAACAACAGCGGATAAACAGCTCTTCCTCTTTCTTGCAACTTACAACCCAATATACAACAAAACCCGACTTCCTCGTTAAAAGTCGGAATTGTATTACTTATGACTAGCATCATCCAGAAAACAACGGGCGTTAAGCCCATTATCCGAATGTTGGACTGCGATTAAGCAGATGCCAAACCAACTGAGCCAAGTGCGAACAAGGATAATACCTAACTCCCTAGCTAGGAACCTGCTAGCCAAGTACCGACCAATCAAACACCAACAGGAACACACATCCACTCGAAACCCCGACGAGGCCGAGCAAACCAAGTACCGAACCACACACCGCGAAAGTGTTTAAAAAAAATTCACTAGAGCTTGCACCAAACCGGGGCCGCAAGGCCCACCCTTGCTGTCTTTGTTTGAATAATTGACAAAGGCGCACATACATTATTGACGTTCCGACATCAATTCCTTATTGCGCTAGTGTCGCGATTTGTACTTAACAGAGAGCTTTACGGATTCTAAGGTTAAGCTAACACAGAAATCGCAGTAAAACTAAACATAGAATATGGCGTTGATGTGTTTGGGAGGTGTTCATTAATGAATATCGGCGAATATAGTTCCAAGATTCGACCTCGAGTTCGAGAACCGCGAACCAAGTATTTTTCATACTTACTGCGAAAGCCTCTTCAAGGGTATCGACTACAGGTAGTTCTGGGTGTTAAGAGGTCGTCACGTTAAGAGAATAAGGGTTAAATATGCCTGTGTCAAAATTCGGTTCTTCCACTTGTTTGAAATCGGTTTCCTTCTTGCACTGGAGTACCAAAAAACGCTGAAAGAGCGAGGGCTGAGGCCACATTCCTCCGCCCTTATTATCCGGAACTACCTGTAAGGTAAGATACCCTTGGCCACTTATTCCCTTACCGTGCACGAATCAAGTACAGCTGCACCCACAAACACAATACATATCCACATTCGCCCACTATTGAATTCTGCACCAATCACATCTGAGGGCCTCCTTGAATTTCTCTCCACCCCTTTATACTTGAGTTTTTGAGTTGCGAAGTGCGTGCGGTTATCCTGACGCTTGCCCTTTGATCCAGCTGTGGCGCGAGCGAACTTGGAGTCGTCTGAATGGGAAACTTTCAGGCATGCCGCTTAACAGGGTTAGATGACGAGCGGAAGCCACCTAATGTGGCTCCACCGACGTTCAATGGCGACATGCGTGACAGCGATGAGCCTCGGGACTCAAGCGCAGGGCGGGCAGTGATGGAGCCCGCCATTTGCCTCTTGGGTAACAATGGAAAAGAGTTTGTGGGCACTAAAATGGGTGCAAGAGTGCGTTTGGTCCACCGCACGGGCGCATCAGCTGAGGTCAATCTCCTCGGCGCCACGCTTACCTCGTACGTAATTGCGCACACCTCCGCTATCCCGAGGGGAAATCGTAGAGATTGACTTAAAACAACATCACGAGCTAGGGTTTTCATCATAATTAGCCTCGAAAGAAGTACTTTGTAACCTCCTTGCGCTCTGAACGATGTTAAAGTTATTGTTCTCAAACTATGTGCTGATTCTTCTATCATCGTGACACTTTTCCTCTTCCTTCTCTTCATCCCGCCAGTTATCGTCTCGCCAACGGAGTTGAAGTGATCTATGCGCCACCTTTACCAGCACCTAGTGCCGCTAGCACAAGCTCGCGGTCTTATACGCCCGCAACGCCGATTACAGGGGGCATCCCGGTCATATTCCCTCAATTTGGCAGTGGCGGCGCCTCCGGCCTCGACGGAGCTCAACCGCCTCCGTCCACGTCTTCTTCCACCTTGGCATCGAAGCGTATGCCAGAGCACGGCTTCGCTCGTTTGC
>Ga0307930_1003949_pt1 | contig 10568 bp, 3 predicted proteins | sample OrgLakmetageno46_FD_203161 | JGI IMG/M metagenome (GOLD analysis project Ga0307930, IMG submission 203161) | Saline water microbial communities from Organic Lake, Antarctica - #46 | ecosystem: Environmental > Aquatic > Non-marine Saline and Alkaline > Saline | place: Antarctica: Organic Lake... | reverse complement strand
GTAGGTGCAGGGGTTCGGCTGGGAGTGATTCGCGAGTTGCATACTGAAGCCCGACGTCGAACCCCCATTATCTACCTGAAGAGCCGACGACACAAAGACACAGAATGGAAACTTAAATCAAATTTTGCTTCTCGTGATGACGCGGAAGCGTTGGTTTGAACGCGCGCTAGTTGGTTTGGACTGAGGAAGACTCTCAAGAGTGCATGTGACGTACCCCAGGAACGACGGTTCTATGCAGTCTTTGCACCGATGCAAAAAAAAATTGGAGCAGTCTACGTAAAAACAGTCAGAAAGCTTAAGTTTTAAAAAGGACTACGTAAGTTTGAAGCCCCATGGATGTAGGGCAAAAAAAACGCCTATAGCCCCCTCCCCCATTCTGGAAAACTTTTCCCGTGTGTGTGTGAACTATAACGGAGTCACTAAACCGACCCCCTGTAACCTGAACGGTATCGGTGTCGCTTCGCGACACCGAATAACTTAGTTTTACCACGTGATAACACTAATAACTTAGTGTTACCGCGTGATAACACTAATAACTTAGTGTTACTACGTTGTAACACTAATAACTTAGTGTTACCACTGGCATTGCGTTTATTAAATGCTTCTGTGACTCCTTCCGAGAATTGATCCTACAGGGCATCGCCCCTCTATTACCAGGCGGAAGTCGCGAATGGGTGAAAGGAGCTCGCCTAGGTGGCCCCATCAGCCCATCAGACAAGACTGACGTGCCGGCTGCAAGCAGCCTTCCATTATAAACGACCATCACCGCCATGAACGACGGCCCCTACAACAAGGTCCAGTAACTTGGTAACACTAAGTTATTAGTGTTATCACGCGGTAACACTAAGTTATTAGTGTTATAACGTGGTAACACTAAGTTATTAGTGTTATCACGCAGTAATACTAAGCATCTAGTGTTATTACGCAATAACACTAAGCATCTAGTGTTACTGCGTGATAACAATAAATTTAGATGTTACAGAGTGATAACGCTAAACTACTAATTTTACAGAGTGATAAATCTAAAAATTCTTGGTTGTGGGTTTTATTTGGGGGGCGCCGCGCTAATAAGTGGTGATGAGAGGATGAGAGGTGAGAAGAGAGAAGAGAGGCGTTCTGTCTGTCTTCCTGCTTTTGCCGATGTGTCTGCCAGTCAGTGGTAGTAGTGTCTGCCAGTGTCTGTCTACATTTGCAAGCAATTCAAAAGCGTGTAGACGACTAGCTTGGCTAGAGTGACTGCAACACAGAGCATTCTTTTAGCCACTCGACTTCTTAGCTTTTTGTCTTCTCGAGCACGGTCCGTATTAAAAAAGAATATACATACTGATTCGCTCTGACGAATTGCACAGCCTAGCTGCGATTTGGATACTTTGGGCTTCCCATATAGCCTCGCTGTAGCAACTTCAAGGCCCTCGTCAAGCTATTCGTTCCTAGATTGAAAATTTGATCGAATTATGGCAACATCTTGGTTCCTCGAAAAAATGGGTGTGCTTGATCTTGTCGCGCCATTATCAGAGTCAAACGAGCTTGTACTTGCGATTCAGGCGAAAGATATGCAGCGCTGCATCAACGCACTACAGTCGGAGCCTAGCACTAGCGTTACGTCCAACAAGTGCAGTCCACTGCACCTCGCTGCCCAAGTGAACTTTCCAGCTTTTATGGAATATTGTCTCGACAACCAAGTGGCAACCGTTTCTGACGAAGACGAAAATGGCGACTCGCCCCTTCATTATGCCGTCAAGTCTAATAACGCGGAGCCTTGCGCCTTCCTCGTATCCCGCGGTGCTGACGTTTTGAAAAAGAATCGTGGTGGACGGACGCCATATGATTTGGCAACGAACTTGAACGTGCGACAATATCTACTTCCTATTCAGCTACAGGTTGAATCTGAGCGCGGACTCGCGCCGGAGCTTCCTGGCGCTACAACGGCTAAATCACTCAACCTCGAGCCCAATGGATTTGGCCCGCCTCCTCCACCGCCGCCCCCTCGCAGCTTTGCTCCTCTGCCAAGTGGCCCACCTCTTCACCCACCGCCGGGCGCCCCTATGCCCTCTGCAGTTCCCAACGCAGCCTGGCAACCGCCCCGACCTGACGGCTTCAAGAGTTCGGCTTCAAGTTCTTGTGCACCCAAAGGTCCGCCTCAGCCTATTAACCCCCCAGGCTACAACCAGTATAGTGCCTTCAACGCTCAAAGTGTGGCCGGTGGCGGGCAGCCGCCTCTGGGTGGCCGTTATGTTGCTGTTGCTTATGGCGGGCCTCCTGCTGATCCAATGCCTCCGCAGCAACCTCCTTCTTACTCCCAGACACCGTACGCGCCGCCAGCTGCTGCACCTTCTCCGGTGATGTATCAGGCGCCTCTGCCTTCGGTTGCCTCTTGGCAAGCGCCGTCTTCCGCAACGGCAGCCCTTGCACCAGCGGTACCTGTGGCAGTAGGAACGCCGCCTGTGGTGGCACCGGCTGCTACTAAGGACTCGATCATCGCTCGGCTTAATGCGGCGAAGGCAGCCAAAGCTGCCTCAGCTGCCTCTGAGCCTCTATCATCACCAAACGCTTCTCATTTTCCTGGCGCTCAAATACCTGCTGCGAGTTCTCCTCCTGGTGCCGAGGGCGATCTGGAGGAGGTTAATTTGAATACGACGAGCTCATCGGTAATGTAATTGTATTTGTGTTTCTTGTAAATCAAAAGAAGATAAGTCGAGTACTTCAAATTGCACCAAAGGACCTTCGAGTGGAAGGTGCAAGGCACGAGGCAAAGAGGGGACTATATTACATGCGGTTCGTCGTGTTAATGCATCTCTAGTTTCCTTTATTAATGGCACAATGGTCATGCATGCAACATCGCAAAGTCCAACCAGGCTTGCTGCGATATTATATAATTCGTTTTCCGAACAGGCCATTGACGTATCAGTGGGGTCTGGAATAGTTGCACGGAACAAGCCCACGGCCCTTGTCCCTTACTTCTATTGTCTATTGCAGGTTACAACTCGTAAGTTGGAAGTATAAATTGAGGAGTGGCACCAGCGCGCAGCGCACCAGCACGCTATACGTAGTACTACACACGACACCAGCAAATTCAAAGAACAACAAAGCAAAAAAACGCACTGGGTATTGATCTTGGAATAAGAATTGTAAACAGTGCTGAAGATCAGTAACAGGAAGCTGCTCGCCATCAGCCGAATTCGCAGTAAGGGGCGTGTCCATGAGTTCGAGAGAAGGCTTTCGGGCATAAAAAAGCCGATACGGGTCCCCGTAGCCCGTAGTCCGCTAAAAGCGCAAGAGGAGTTTGAGTGCCGTCCAAGTCAGAGATATCGTGAGGGACAAAGTTAAAGATAGGATCTACCAGCCCGGAAGACTCTACAGACACCAACTAGATGGCAACTTACTCTGCTACTTGCTAAAGCCAGCTCCCCTAGGGAGCTGGAGTACGAATTACTGGATTTTGCTTATGTTCCAGACCACAATTCCGGTTATTGTGGAACGCCATGTTCCGGTTTTGGGCTATACTTTGGAATGGCCCAGAATAGCCCAGGGGGGCGCAAAAGTTGTACTATCTAAGGGAACATCTCTAATAATAACAGCAGTTCAGGAGGTTTCATAAACACATGTAGCTATGCACTCTTTGTTGGTGCATGGCAACAAAAAAACAGAGAAATTTAGATCATCCGATAAAATTTGATTAGGTATAGCATAGTGCTATGGATAATAAACTGGTTGGCGTCTGGGCATCCTGCTTTTGCTTTTGGTGATCTAGAGTGAACACCGTTCTGTCAGCGCACGATGCAGCGGCTAATAACCAACAATTAACATCCCATTTCCGATACGCATAATCGTTCTCCGGTGATTGTCACGCGCTTTTCTAGCGGACTGGCAGCAGCATATGCCTTCTACATTACAATAAATTCTTCGTTCCCCCGATGCTGCTGTAACATAAGATAGTCTCGCCGATATTATCTCGCACTACTAACCCCACTGCCTTCGCTTGAGGACGAACGGTAATTCGCTGTGGTCACCTCGGTGCGGCACCAGTGTTACACCAGAGGAGAAGCGGAGGTTCCTGGCGCGGCGTGCCCAGAAGACTGAACAACGGCGTGTTCTCTTCAATGACTTGAGTCGGGTTTCAAATAATTTCATAAACAGTTCTCACTTCAAAAGGGGGTTGAGATAAAATGCTGTAGCATGAAGCACTGAGCATTGGCTTCTGTATTATTTGGGTTTGAATTGGTTCTTTGTAACTCTTAGTTCGAGTTCGAGTTCGAGTAATTCTAATTAGCTATCGCCGGCAGTCCTTTTTTTGCCGCTTCGTTGTCGTTGCTCCATTGCTATCGGGATTGGAAGATCGGGATCTCTCTTGCTTCTGAGGTCTGAGTGTTCTGAGCTTCTTGTTTATTTCTCTGCTATAGAAAAGTATCAATATTAACATGACTAGGCGCGATACAAATGGATCACAAGCAAGAAACAGGTCAATGGAATTCGGTGACTCCACTCCAGGTCTCTTCTGGCTTTTCTTTGGCGTAATGGTCGAAGAGCGAGTCAGGACGTATTCCAATCAATTCGCCCTTCTTGTGGCGAACTAAGGACTCCACGAAAAGGTTCACCAGTTGGGGCTGCGTGAGCAAGGGGATCCCGAAGTCGACCGCTGTACGCCGCATGGCATAGTTGTTGTCCGTTTGTTTGCTCTCGAAGGTCGGTAAATTGATGACGAGGCCCACTTCCTGCTCTTGCAGCAGCGTTTTTACGTTGGGCTCAAGCTCGGGCGTGTCTGGGAAGTGTGCGAGGGTGGACGGTACTTGGCGCGACGCGAGGAACTTGTGCGTTTTGTCGGTGGCATAGATCTGGTAGCCCATCTCATGGAGAGACCACGCCGAGTGGACCAAATCATCTTGAAGCGAGTCGTGCACTGAAAGGAGCACAGGCTTTTCAGGTAGCTTGAACCCGGTGGAGAGAAGCGCTTTGAGGAACGCTTCGTGCTTGTCTGCACCGAAACACGCCACCTCGCCCGTAGAAGCCATCTCCACGCCAAGGACTGGGTCCGCGCCCCGCAGCCTGGTGAACGAAAACATGGGCGCTTTGCACCCAACGAAGCCGTTAGGACGGTTGCGGTCACCGAGGGCAGGGAGATTCATGTCGTCGATAGGAGCGCCCATCATGGCTTTGGTGGCAGCCTCGATGAAGTCCACCCCCATGGTCTTGGAAACGAAAGGAAAGGACCTCGACGCACGGAGGTTGCACTCAATCACGAGCACGTCACTGCCCTTGGTGATAAACTGCACGTTGCACGGGCCCGTGATGTTGAGCTCCTTGGCAATCTTCCGCGTGACCTCCTCGATGCGGCATCGAGTGTATGACGTGATGTCTTGGGGCGGCAAGAGCAAGGTCGCGTCTCCCGAGTGAACGCCCGCGTTTTCGATGTGTTCGTGCACGGCAGCTGCCACAACTTCACCGTTACGGCACACAGCATCCATTTCGATCTCGCGCGCGCCTTCGATGAACTTGGAAATTACCACAGGCTTGTCCTCCGATACGTCCGAGGCGAGGCTGAGAAAGGCCTTGAGCTGCTCTGGGGTGTGGGCCACGTTCATCGCAGCGCCCGACAAGACGAACGAGGGTCGCACTAGTACAGGGTAGGTGACCTCGTCGGCAAAAGCGAGTGCTGAGTCAACACCAGAAAGTTCCTTCCAGCGCGGCTGCTCAATCTCTAAGCGATCGAGCATGGCACTAAATTTGAACCGGTCCTCGGCGCGGTCGATCTGGTCGGCTGCCGTTCCCATGATAGTCACTCCCGCGCCCGCGAGAGGTGCCGCCAGGTTTTGAGGGATCTGGCCTCCGACAGACACGATGACACCTTGCAGCCCCTCGTGCTCGTACACGTCTAGCACGCGCTCACGAGAGAGCTCTTCGAAGTAAAGCTGGTCGCACTCATCGTAGTCGGTGGACACGGTTTCGGGGTTGTAGTTCATGCAGACGGCGCGCTTGTCGAGAGCGCGCAAGGTGCGGATAGCGCTCACGGCGCACCAGTCAAACTCGACCGAGGACCCAATGCGATAAGCGCCGTTCCCCAACACTGCGTAGCCGTCTTTGTTGCTGTGAACGTCGTGCTCCGAGCCGTGGTAGGTCATGTACAAGTAGTTGGTGTCAGCAGGGAACTCACCCGCCAAGGTGTCGATCTGTTTCGCGAAGGGCGTAATGCCCCAAGCCTTGCGCTTGCTCCGCACATCATCCTCGGACGGCCCGCCCTGGAGCAACTTGGAGAGCTGAATGTCCGAAAAGCCCTTCTGTTTGGCGTTCAACATTTGGTCTTGGGAGATAGTTTTGAGGTCGAGTGACTTGAGGTTGGCGGCCTCTTGCGCGATGGCCTCCAGCCGATACAGGAACCATGGGTCGATGTCGGTCAAATCGTGGATGGCCTTCACGTCGTGCGAGCCCGAGTACAGACCCTGGGCGATGGCAAAGATGCGACGGTCCGTTGGGAACTTGAGCACTGTTTCCATGGCTTCGGGGTCAAAAGTGTCTTGACGGCGCGGCTCGAAGCCCAAAATGTTGGGATCCACCATTCGCATTGCTTTTTGCATCGACTCCTCCCAAGTGCGGCCAATGGACATGACTTCGCCAACGCTCTTCATGGCAGACCCAATCTTGTTCGAGACGCCTTCAAATTTGGACAGGTCCCATCGTGGGATTTTGGTGACGCAATAGTCGAGCGAAGGTTCGAAGCACGCTTGCGTGACCTTGGTCACCGAGTTTTTGATTTCGTCCATCCGCAGGCCAAGGCTTAGTTTCGCGGCCACGAAGGCCAAAGGATAACCCGTAGCTTTTGATGCCAGAGCTGACGAACGAGACAGCCGTGCATTTACTTCAATGATGCAGTACTCAAGCGACTCCGGGTGCAATGCGTATTGGATGTTGCACTCTCCTACAATGCCCAAATGCCGGACTACCTTGATAGCCGTCTCGCGCAGCATGTGGTACTCGCGGTCGCTCAAGGTTTGCGATGGCGCGATCACAATCGAGTCGCCAGTGTGCACGCCCAGCGCGTCGAAGTTCTCCATGTTGCAGACCGTGACGCAGTTGTCCCAAGCGTCGCGCACCACCTCGTACTCCACCTCCTTCCATCCCAGCATGGACTTCTCGACGAGAATTTGAGGGCTCATGGAGAAAGCTTTCGCGCCCATGTCTTTCAGTTCGCTTTCGTTCTGGCAAATGGCTGACCCCAGCCCGCCCAACGAGTACGCCGACCGGATCATGACGGGGTAGTTGATGGTCTTGGCAGCCACCAAGGCCTCAGCCATGTTGTCACAGGCAAAGCTCTGCGCAATCCGCTCGTTGATCTCGCCGATGCGGTCCGAAAAGAGCTGGCGGTCCTCAGTGTCCTTGATGGTTTGAATCTGAGTGCCGAGCACAGTCACACCATGGCGCTCGAACACACCTGAGTCGTGAAGCGCGATGCCGCAGTTGAGCGCTGTCTGGCCGCCCATTGAGATCATAATCCCGTCGGGCTTCTCGCGCGCAATCACCTGCTCCACGAAGTCGGGCGTCACGGGCAGGAAGAACACCGTGTCCGCTTGGTTCTCGGCGGAGGCGCCCATGTTGGTCTGCACTGACGCGATGTTGGGGTTCATGAGCACTACTTGCAGGCCTTCCTCTTTCAGGGCCTTGATCGCTTGAGCGCCGCTGTAGTCGAACTCCCCTGCTTGGCCAATCGAGAGGCCGCCACTACCCAGGAGAAGGACTTTGGAGACCTTGGGTCGCTCGCCCATGAGCTTCTTGGTGCGAGGGTGAAACTCGAGCTTTGACGACTTCTCGGTGCAGTGCCCAAGGAACTTGTCGAACAAGTGCGCAGTGTCCGTGGGGCCGCAGTTCGCTTCCGGGTGAAACTGCGCCGAAAAGTAAGGCTTGCTCGTGTGCATGATGCCCTCGTTGCTGCCATCGTTAGCGTTGGTGAACAGCGTCTTCCAGTCGTTGCTCAGACTTGCGTCATCAATCGCGTAGCCATGATTTTGCGGTGTGATGTAGCACTCGCCCGTGATGGAATTGATGACAGGCTGGTTCTGCCCACGGTTGCCAAAAGGCAGTTTGCTGGTGGTGGCGCCCGATGCGAGCGCGAGGAGCTGGTTGCCGAGGCAAATGCCAAAGATGGGCCGAACGTCACTGCCCTCGAATGCCAGTACTTTTTTGAGTTCGTCGATGGTGTCGGTGCATCGCGTAGGGTCTCCGGGGCCGTTGGAGAGGAAGAGCCCGTCGAAATCTTTGAGCATGGCAGCGAACTTGTGGTTCCATGGGACCACTGTTACCTCGGCTCCGCGCTTCACCAGTTCTCGAATTATGTTGTTTTTCATGCCGCAATCCACGGCTAACACACGAGTCTTGTTGCCCTTCCCGAATACGCGCACCTCGGGCACCGAAACTTCCGCCACTAAGTTTCGCGAGTTCACGTCGACGAACTCGAGCTGAGGTGAGCCGTCGAACTCGATGCGCCCTTTAATAGAGCCATTGGAGCGAATCTTTCGCGTCAAGAGACGCGTATCGAGGCCCGTTAAACCAGGAACACCCTGCACGAAAAAAAAAAGAAAAAACAGTGTAAGCTAACTATCGACTAGCAAAACAGCAGATATCTGCGCTAAGCCGACTCGAAAGTAAGGTGCCTCACGTGCTCAAGTGTAAGATGAAGACTTGCCTCCTGTTTGAGCCAATCGCCAAGCGACATGTGCGCATTCCAATGCGAGTAGTGGAGAGAGTAATCCTGCACGAGGAGGGCCGCTGCATGGATGCGCGAGCTCTCGAAGAACTCGGGCAGCCCGTAGGCGTCCATGGTGGATGGGTTAGGCACACCGTAATTGCCGACCATGGGAGACGTCAAGGCCAGAATCTGGAGAGGGTATGCAGTCATAATTTCGACATTTAGAATAAAGTAAAGGACAATACACAGAAAGTTCAAAATCAAGCCTCATCGTTCAAGCCATAGTGCAGTCTCAAGGTTGAGGTTGGTAGGTAGTTCTAACCTGCCCGCAGTATGATGGGTCCGTAAGGCTTTCAGGATAGCCCACCATGCCAGTAGTGAAGACAACCTCTCCAGCAATGGGCTTTTCAGAGCCAAAAGATAGAGCTGGGAAGCGTGAGCCATCTTCAAGCACCAGTGTAGCCTTGGTGAGAGGAGGCATCATTGAGCGCGTTTCATGCTTTTGGCGAGCGGGCAATCGAGCGGGCGGAACATTCGCTAAGAAACGCGATTGGCGTTTCAGAAGACGTTGCATTGAGGCGCTGGAACTGTACAAGAGGAGAAAGCCGACCAAGTGAAGGAGCTCAATCGTGGAGCTCAAATGCGCACGCCGCTAGATTCTTCTACTAACCCGATGGGATAATTGAACCTTAACGAGAGGCGTGTTGTGTCATAAAATAATCTTGTCCCGCCGGTGGAAACACGAATCTACAGATTCGCTGATCCATGCGCTTTACAGAGGGGGGGGGGCATTTCTCACGCAGACAGACAAACATCAACACGACGACATCACGACATCACAACGTCACAACATAACACGAGAACACGAGTCACAAAACCAAGGCTCGACACAACTTCTTCCAATACTCATGTATGCGGTAGCACTGCAGCGGCGCGGGTGCGCCGCGCCACGATCAACGAAAGGGTTTTTATGTCGATACCGCTGTCGATTCTCGATAGCTTAAAATGGATGTCGTGAGAGAGCGTGAAGGAAGTTTGAATGGAAGTGAAGTGGAGAATGGCGCGATGCGCAATGGCATGTGCCGCAAGATCCTTTGAAGTGGGGTTGCATTGGAGGCCATCGTTAGAAGGGGAAGTGTCAGAAGTGTCAGAAGGTGTACAGTTTGAGATGTTTTCGAAGTGTAGAATCTTTGTTTCAGTCGCCAGTACTTTTTGAGTATTGTCACCAATGTTGCTCTGTATGTCTTACTTTCCGATGATATTATGTGCCCTTGTTCAATCTCCTTGTTACTCGTCCGCGTTGTTCGTTGATGAAGTACACGTCATCGTGTTACACTTTTTATGCTCTACCTTACTACCTTGCCGACCTCTTCTTTGAAGGAAGTAACGCGCTACATGTTACTGCACACTTCGCACGACCTCGCGGTATCCTCGTCGTCGCTGAACCTTTAAACCATCGAGGCCTCCACAGCGCACATCATGGGTGATCTCACCTACTGCTGCACAGCGCTACAGAACTATGTATAGGAGTACAGTACGTACAAACGCTATCGTCATGTCATAAGTCACACATAAGTCACACATGTGAGACCATAGTGTAAACATGCGAACCTATGCTAAGCACGTGCTAGCATACAACAACGTGTCAGAACAAGCACGCAAGGGTTTTTGTGTCTGTGATGTAACAGAGTGACTGAGTGACGGACACACATCACTTTTGGGATGCCGGTAGAAAACATCAACTATGTATGTTTTCACACTGGTTGCGCTCTACCTTCTCGACCTCTTTCATCTCTTCGAGAGCAGCAAGCGCGACCCGAAGCCGAGGCTCCGCTCCAGAAATACCCGACGTCTTCGGCTCGGCTCCAAAAACCTGGAACGTCTCCCGCTCGGC
>Ga0307930_1003948_pt1 | contig 10570 bp, 13 predicted proteins | sample OrgLakmetageno46_FD_203161 | JGI IMG/M metagenome (GOLD analysis project Ga0307930, IMG submission 203161) | Saline water microbial communities from Organic Lake, Antarctica - #46 | ecosystem: Environmental > Aquatic > Non-marine Saline and Alkaline > Saline | place: Antarctica: Organic Lake... | reverse complement strand
TCCGAGGAATTTGGCCAATGCCCCTCTCCCTCCTGAATCATTCCGCACTTGCTTTGTTTGCGCAACGCACGCGCATTCCCACTTCTTCCCGCAGCATTGGCTTCTGTGCCATTTGGGTTTGTATTAGCTCGATGTCGAGTTCCACGATATCACGATCCTTCCGCCGCATCGCGATCAATGAAGTTTATATACGTCAATGACGTGAAATCGACGTGAAGCAGGCGTGGAGCGCCTTTCACAGGAAATTACGAGCCATAGAGAGTGCCTAAGCAAGTACAAAAAGCGCACTGGCGAACATCGCGAGACGGTCGAAACGAGAGCTGCATTGTGAGTTCGATAGTCAGAAGCTAGTGCGCAAAGTGTTCCAATGGGTTTACTGTTCGAAACGCACTCGGAGATTTCTAGGTTCTTAAAACGCACAGCGAGGGACATTCCATGAGGAAGTGAAAACTCGCAATAACATATACCACGTGATTCTTCAAGTTAGAGCTACATTGAGGACGGCGATCAAAGGCCAGGGCGCAAACAGCCAAACAGTACAATCCTCCGATACCGTACTGCAAGACCGCGAGGTCTAGAGACAGGCCCCGAGGGGCCGAAATCAGAAGGCTAACAGCTAGAGGTTAAGTTTACAGCAGCGCAAACTAAATCTAGGAAGCTAATCAGGCACACGTGCCCGAGTGGTCAGGTTTAGGTGCCGTAGGAGCCGATTTAGTACCCGTGTAGGCGAGGACGAAAAGTCTCGGAGGAGAGCGCCACTTTGGACCGCAGGCAGGAGATAAAAAGTTGAGTAGCTCAAAATAATTCCGTTCAGTGCAAAGAACAGCACTATGCAAATGGACACTTAGCCCAGTCAGATTTCAGACTTGTTCTGGAGGTTTAATCAATAATTGGGGAGCATTATCCAATCCAATCCAATCAAGAAGGGTGCCATGTTATCCTTGCGTCTTACCTCTGTGTTCTTCGACATCTGTGGATCTACCTCTATTTGCTTTTTGTTTTAAGGCGCATCAACTAGACAAGGCTAGTGCAGATATACGACAAATGTCCCGCTCTTTGCGGATGCATCTGGGGACAATTCCCCTTTGTTTCCCGAATTATTTCGCACATGCTTTTTTTTTTTTTTTCTTGCGCTGCGCGCGTAGAACTGCTTTAACCCGAACCATTAACTTCTGTCTTATTTACTAAGAAATTGAGGTCCGTGTACGAGTTCACCTTGCGATTGCGAAGTATGGTTTGGGTCACTTAGAGATATAGTACGTCAATAGTCGACTTGCTCGAGAGGCCGCCGGGTGCCAGCTTTTCGATATATCTCGATGGCGTGTACGCTCAAAGGCGGAAGGTGCTGGCGGAAACGACTACCAAGCTTTCCCAACGGGCTCCGCCCCTGCAGCAAATCAGTAGTTGTTCGTAATTTTTCACATTCGTGCAAAAGAAAAAAAAAGGAAGTTGGACGCAGCGCAGCAAGCGAGGCAAAGAGAAAAACAAGCAGCGCCACCATAAATACAAATCAGATAGACATGCAGTGTTGGCAGTGACAGAAGATCAACAGGACAAGAGTCAAGTGGCTGAGACAAAGGCCAAGGGATTGATAAGTGGGTAGACAGCAGCAGTTGCGTACTTTCCCCACGAAGCCCACTTCGAACATGGCCACGTTTCGGTAGCCAGCTTCTCGCGTGCGCTGCTGGTCAATGGCTTCCATGATCGTGGCAGCGGGGGGGTCGTGCTGCGAGGTTTAACAACGAAGGAGGAAGATGAGCGCACTAGCACGCATAACTTGGCCGGGGAAGAGGGGATACAATTTGAAAAACGATCTAAAGCGAGTGAGTTGAGAGAATAAGTGACTCCACTGTGCGAATGAAGGCCAACCATAATAAGAGAGTCATCGAATACATGCACGAATATGCTAGTCACTTCCTCAAATTCCGTTCTGAAAACGTAATGATAAAGGAAGACGAGCGACCAAAAACGGCAGAACGTAGGCTACACTGCCAATAATGTGTTCGCTAAATTCGCGCTACTTTTCCGCCGTTTAAGTAGGTATCAACGTAGCGCTCGGCCGTGACGCGTCTCCACTTCCCTACTTCGCCGTCCACCGTGCTCTTCGGTGCTGCATCGACCTCTTCTTCGTTCTCCGTCGTTACTCTGCTAGTGGACCGCTGCCCTGCCTGGGATCCTCTGGAGTTGGCGCTCATTTTCCTGGGGTTTGGAGTGCTTCCTCGTGAGGCTGGCGGCTTCGTGAGTGGCAACGGATCATCTGCAGCTACAGGGGGAGGAACCCCGCACACGATCTGGCCTGGCGCGCTTCTCTTGAACTTCAAGGGGCCCGGCTTCTCCGGGGCTACAGTCGGCAAATTCACTTTCTGAGCTTCTTTTTCTTCTTGCTTCGCGATTCGCGCGTCAGCCCTTGCGGAAGCAACATCCATCATGCGTGCCTGACCACATCCAAAAGGCGAGACAGCGAGTGAGACAACAGAAATTTAGAGCTCGATTTCTGTTGGATGAACGTAAAACAAACCTGCTCTGGGCCGAGAAGCATCTTCTTAGTGGCCTTCGATGACTTGTCGATGCCCAGCTCCGCATAAATGTCTTCATCACTCAGTTTTATCTTGCCGTTCGCGAAATCCTTGGGCATGGGTAAGTATAACTCAGCTGCCGCGGGATAGCACTTCGCAAGTAGTGCACGAGACTAGCGGAAGCCTACTTTATGATATTTCTCTATGAGATGCCTACATAACCTCCTTTCAGGCAGCGCTTTGGAACGCCAATTTTAGTTGGCACGATTATTAATTCTAGTCGAACCGCAGTTGCGTGATAACGGCCTCGACGACGGAAAGTTAGTTTGTCGACGAAATACGGAAGACGATTACGGTGCCGTAGCTCTATACTGGCAAGGGCTAGAAGTTAAGTCCAAGTTAGCTACCACAGTCACCACAGTAGCGCAAAAAGCAGGAATTTAATGTTGCATTGGAATGGAATGTATGTTGTTAGCAAGTGGCGCTACGTGCAATTCTAGCTAGAATAGAACCGCATCTTCTGAAAATGCGTTGTGCTTGATTGATGACAGCGCGGTAGTTGGTACAGTAAGTAGTAGGGTAATGTTAGGACTATAGCACGACAAAAGCGCATTCGGCTTCGCTTCAAGGCGACCAAACGAAAGCAGTGTACTTCCGTGTAGAGCCTTAACACCTAGTGTCAGCTGTAGATATTGTGTTGGCGCCGCACAGCTCGTAGTGAAGGAGTCGTGCATCATATTTCTCGTCGCGCAAGTATAGTAGTTTTCTCGCCGGTAATATTGCACTGCCAGTCTGATGCCAGCAGCTGCCCTGGCGCCACCAGTGCCCAAAAATGCAAACAAGATTCAGTCTTCCATTTTCGAGCCCATCAGTGCTGCACCCATTGCCAATAGTGGGGCCAAAAGGGTAGTCCCTGGCTCGCACGCAGTCAACACGCGGATTGCGAGGCCACAGACTACTGGGACGTTTCGGCAAGGACTGCAAACATTTGACCCTATCAACGCCACTGTTCAGCAAGTGCGGAACGCGCCTAGCTTGCCGCCCGTAGTGGATTCGCTCAACCCGTTTCGTCGCATGGATTCCCGCCAAAAGGACACAGAGTACGCGGCATTTTCCCTAATACTTTCAGATTGCGAACTTGTTGAGGCGGCAGTAAACTGAGCTGAATTGCTACTATTTCATATGCGCGTGCTAGCTTTATACCGTCTCGTCTTATGCCATTTCGTAGCCATCCCTTCTTCCCTCTCCTTCTCCTGCCCCCAATGGTCTTCATCTTTCTCCTCATTACCCGTGTCCTCGTATTCCTTCCCATCCCTAGGACGATGGAATTTTCGCACCGAACAGAACTGAACAGAAACCCACGAGCTTTCTTTCGACAACCTGGAGAGCTACAAACCTACGCCAATGCTGCCACAGCACAATCCGACATGCTCGTGTGGCAGTCCTCGCAGCGCCGCGATGTAAGCAAAAATGAGAAGCCGCGACACATCACCATATCTTTTTGTCTACCGTCTACTATCTAAATTTGAGGCACAGAGTCTTTTTTAAAAGGATTTTATAACTCATCGCTTAAGGTCGTCATTTATTGATGACTTCTAATGTCTTTGTGCAAATTGTCTTCGTTATGTTACCACCAATTCGTAGACGTGTTTCTCACTCTGCTCGTTTGTGCTGTTCTTTTTGAACCTGTGGATTTGCGTTTATGCTTTTGCGAACAGGAAGCGACCACATCTTTGTTAAATCGCTTGCCAACGCGGCCTTATTCAGAGAGCTACGACTACCCTTCCTGGGCACTAGCCAATACCTACTTGACAGCGCAGTCCCCCTTCCTGCAGCACCGCCACGCGCAGGCGCAGCGGCGGCGGCTTCAGTTCGAGGTAGACGACCCTCTATGCGGTACTTTGCAACGGCCACAGACCACAGGCCCACTGCGAGAAGCGGTGACTTCTGCGCAGCAAAGTGCGGCTGCGACAGCCGCGGCGAAGGCCATGAATTGGCAATCGTCGATGTCGAGGCCTTTCACCACGACACAGTCTGGAGGAGGAGCCGCAGGAGCCCGCACGGCCATGGCAGGCACCACACCTGCTCCTGGAGCAGCTTCGGAGAGCCGAGTCTCGTCGACGCCTACGTTGCCGGCGCGAGTGCGGGCCAAGTTGAACCGCGCCAAGACTGCGGCCGCCGTGACGCACGACAAACTGCTGGACTTTGAGCGCAAGCAACACCAGAAAATGAACTTTCAGGTGCGGTGGGAGTTGTGGAAGGGAAATATAGAAGGTGGTATGAGAAAGGATGCTTAGCAATAATTGCTCCTTGATGTAGATGCTGCTTACATTGGTTCTATTTCCTATTTCAAGCATTATTTCAATCGCTGCAAATCAAATTATGTTCGCGACCTCCACTTACCTTTCTATTTCCTCAACTCCTCCTCTCTGCTGCTTGCCACCTCAGGACTGGACCAAAGAAGAGCTCATCGAGCTGATCCAGGCCGAAGGGCTCGAAGTGCCCGGCCCCAACGAGTGGGACCAAGACGCGGGGGTGTACCGCAAGCGGGTCGAGCCCAAGCAAGTGTACGTGGACTTTTGCAAGCGGCAGCTCTTCGAAGCCGAGCCCAAGCCTCTGGTCCGCATGGGGAAATGCCTGAAAGGCCGCGACTGCTACTGCCTCGTGGACATCTTCAAGGTGAGAGCCTAGTGTGCTGCCTTGCTCGATGAGTGCCACAAGCATCTAACTGCGTCTCTTCCTTCCTTTTATCAGGAATAGACTTCATTTTGTGTGTTCGTCTTGTTCAGTATTCTCTTCATCTTCTTTTTTGGATGAGACGTCGTTAATTGGCTGTATTCATTTGGTGGTTTCTCTTTTCCTGCGAGAATTCTGTATTCATTTTCGTTGCTGCTTGCTTTGAACTTATGCTATTCGTTCATGTTTTGTTTCTTCGTCGTCGTCGTCTTCTTCTTTACAGGCGGCCAACGGTGCAGTGCGGGTGCAAGCGTACGACGACCAAGATTCCCGGGAGTACCAAATGCTGTTGATTCCATCCACCATGCACGAGCTCGACTTGGAGCTGCCGCCCACTTTTTCGGACGACAACAACCAGTGGCTGGGGTGGGCCAAGCTAGTCGTGCCGCGGCTTGAGCTCACGAGCGGTAAGGCCAATTGACTTTGATGAAATTAGGTTGAGGAGATCGTGAATTCTGGGCAGTTTGCCTGAAAGAAGGGGTTTGGATGGAGTACCAATAGTTAGGAACAATCGGAATTCCATGCGAGCTTCTGCTCTATCGTGCATTTTTATGAATGTGAGAGTTTGAAAGAGAATATGTTGATAATTTAGAATTGCATGCTTCTATCCTTTTTTTGCTTGCAATCCTTTCTTTAAAACCTCTATTTCACGATATTCTTTTCTTTCATTTCCCCAACTTTCCCCTACTCCGCTACAGACGGGCTTCTGCAAGTGGGTGAGCCACCTCTTCAGGCCAACGGCCTTCCCGCGCACTTCACGCTCGGGGAATCGTCGAAACCTGAGCTGACGCCCGAGGGCACTTCTTCTTCTTCGTCTACCCAAAGCAAGGCCAAGACGAGCGGCCAGGGCAACGCCAGCAAAAGCAGTGCACTGCCGCCGCCTGGCCGCATGCACGTGACGCTCTTCTTCCGGAGCCTTTGAGACTACGAGCAATTTTTCTTATGAGAAGCCAAGGCCAGAAGGCCAAGCCCACAACTGGGGTTGCTCGTTCTTATTCCGTTATTCATGTTTCATCTGTAAGCTGCAAGCAAACGCAAACGCCAACACACGCAGCAACTCGGAGATTAAGACTTTAAGACACTGCTTACTGTATTCTAGATTCTAGGCGCTATAGGCGACTAGAAGTACTCGGTACTCGGCTTCGCAGTAGTCATAATAATATTATCCGTTAATTTGGTAATTGCCATGACTATTCCGTATATTGACGTCTTTCGAATCTGAATCTAAGCTTAGATGGTGGTTGTGTAAATTATATATCATATTTATTATTTATAAATATTCAGTATTTCTTTTGTGCCTTTTCTTCGTTCTTTAATAGATGGCATATTCAAAAGGCACAATGCTTTACAGATGGAAAGGGGTTGCGTCCATTTCAACTCCAATCTCAAACGGATGGAGAAGGATGACGATGTTTTTATAGTCCCGCACTGAAGTTCCTTTGGCTTCATAGAATTGCTTGCTCCTTTTGGAGAAAGCGCTCACAAGCAGGTTGTGGTGAAAATATTTCACCAGTTGGTTTGAAATCGATCAATCTCGACAAGGAAGCCGCCAGGGCATCCTCAGACAAGAAGAACCGGGCGCTTAAGAGCGCTCGCCGCGGATGCGCCGGGCAAGCTGGATGTCCTTAGGCATGATGGTCACGCGCTTGGCGTGGATCGCGCACAGGTTGGTGTCCTCGAAGAGGCCCACAAGGTAAGCCTCAGCCGCCTCTTGGAGAGCGAGCACGGCCGAGCCCTGGAAGCGGAGATCGGTCTTGAAGTCCTGGGCGATCTCACGCACGAGGCGCTGGAAAGGGAGCTTGCGGATCAGCAGCTCGGTGGACTTCTGGTACCGGCGGATCTCACGGAGAGCCACGGTGCCGGGGCGGTAGCGGTGAGGCTTCTTCACGCCGCCGGTGGCAGGCGCGGACTTGCGCGCTGCCTTGGTGGCGAGCTGCTTGCGGGGCGCTTTGCCACCGGTGGACTTGCGGGCGGTTTGCTTGGTGCGGGCCATTTTGAGATTTGAATGAAGTTGGTGTTGTTCTTGATGGAGAGAAACGGATCATCTTGGTGGTTTCAGACTCGTCATACCTTACTAAATTTCTGCTTACTTTCTATTGGTGGGCGTTCGAATGTACCAGAAATGGAGACGAGGCACTGTTTGATGATTGGTCGAGGCCTCATTCCTCGAGTACAGAGTTTCAGGAGTCGGACTTCTAAGTCCACTTTAACCTATGCGCACAAAATCGAATCAAACCCATTTCAAAACATGTCTGGTCGTGGTAAAGGAGGCAAGGGTCTTGGCAAGGGCGGCGCCAAGCGCCACCGCAAGGTCCTGCGTGACAACATCCAAGGCATCACCAAGCCTGCTATCCGCCGCCTCGCACGCCGTGGTGGTGTGAAGCGCATCTCGGGCCTCATCTACGAGGAAACCCGTGGTGTGCTCAAGGTGTTCCTCGAGAACGTGATCCGCGACTCGGTGACCTACACCGAGCACGCCCGCCGCAAGACCGTGACCGCTATGGATGTGGTCTACGCGCTCAAGCGCCAGGGCAAGACCCTCTACGGCTTCGGCGGTTAAACACCTTCGCTTCTTTAAACAGTACATGAGGCTGCGGCCTCGGTGCAAAACCCAAACTGGTGAAAACATTCACCACATGACCGGAGAACGCTAGAAGCAGATCCCGGCCGTAATAAGTACCTAGCATCTGTCTATGCCTCCCGCCTTCATCTAAGCCTTTTGTTCTTAATTCCTGAAGCGCCCACGTGATTCCCCTGATTATACATAGTAAATTTCTAAATATATCCTCTACGAGGTACGGGGCTGGAGGAATTTTCACCAGTCTAGTTTTATATATATTATATCTTTAATTTATGATGGTATTGCAATTAAGGTACGATTTACGTAAACGTACGCGCGTAATTCACGCGCCTCGTGCTTTTTGCTTATGCTTTCGTGGGTACACGAACCGAGGATTGAAGTAAGAAGATAGAAGGTGGTCAAGAGATGGCGCATGGCAGATGGCAGATCTCTCGAGCGGCAGCCGGCAGCCGGCAGCGGCATCTGGAGCACTTCGTGTTGCGGAATAACCCTATCGAGAACTAGAGAGATAACGGGGATTTGTTGGGGATTTGGCTTTCACTTACACGTTTTAGGTGAATTTGGGTTGTTTCGCAACACTTCGGCCTTCGGCCTCATGGACGACGGCGGAAAAGCGATCACCTTTTCCTTTTCGGAATGGACAACCCTGGCGCAGGACCGCGCTGGCTGGCTGAAGCTCGTCACGGAATCACGGAAGTGCCTTTTGACATTGGCAAACCGCAGCTAAGGCCACCCCGGTGCGACACAAGAGTTACGCCTGAGGAGAAGCGGAGGTCTTTGGCTCGGCGCGCCCAAGAGACGGAGCAACGGCGCGCCCTCTTCAACGCAGAAGCAGACGCAGAAGGGACTTAAGGCTGGCCCCACATTCATTTCATGAACAGTTTCCACTTTAGAGGGGGTGGGAGTATTATGCTTCCTGCCCTCTACACACTTCCTATTTACGATTTTGAGACAGGCCCCGAAGGGCCGGAATTAGAAGTCTAACAGGTAGAGAAGATAAGCAAAGCAGCGCAAACTAGACCTAAGAAGCTAATCAGGCGCACATGCCCGAGTGATCATAGAAGTGATGGTAGCGGTCCGAAGTAGAACGCTCCTCCATGCTCTGAGAGAACAGCTCAAAAGAAGAGTTTCCGCCCGCAGAGGAATGGACTACAACGAAATCCCTCAGGCGATCCAGAGATCCAGAAGAAGACTCGCCCATCCCCGAGCAATTGCGTGACCCCATTTGCGTACAAGCTTCTGTCTGAACAAGGCTTTGGCTTCTGAGAAGCCAATGTTGTAAAAAGCCGTGTGTTTGCGAGCCATTTCCCGAGCGACAAGGTCCAAAATGAGGCTGAGATCAGAAGAAGCACCCCTGTATCGGCCAATGACTGGGGCAAGAACACGGCCCCTGTGGCCGTACTCATTGAGTTCGCTCTCTATTGGGCCTCTCTGATCTTGCTGCGAGCCATGCTATTTACGATTTTGACTTGCGCGCAACGCACGCGCGTGCACTTCTGCCCGCAGCATTGGCTTCTGTGTCATTTGGGTTTGTATTAGTTCGAGTTCGAGTTCGGTTTCCCGCGGGAAATTCCGCGGAGATTTTTTTACCAATCAGACGTGATTTCCGCGACGGGAATTTGGCAGTGCCCTTATGACCACGGCACGGAAATACCGTGGAAAACCCGCGGAAATCCCGCGGAAATGCCACGTGAAGTAAAATTTTTAGCCATCGCGCGGGAATTCCGCGGAAACGAGAATCCCAACCCTGACGTGCGGTAAGAATCGTTTAAAATCCGGGCTCTAGGTATTCCTTGGTGGTGATGTGCCGTTCCCAACTCACTTCCCTACTTCTCACTTCACTAGCTCATTGCCTTTCTGCCTGTGTGCGGTTTTCCCTTCTTTTGCCACATCCTCCATAATGCTAGGTTCGGTTTCCCGCGGGAAAATCCGCGGAATTCCCACGGAAAGGGATTTTTTTACCAATCAGGCGTGTTTTCCGCGACGGGGATTTGGTAGTTCCTCTATGACTACGGCACGGAAATCCCGCGGAAATGCCACGTGAAGCGAAATTTTTAGCCACCGCGCGGGGATTCCGCGGAAACGGGAATCTCAGCCCTGCCGTGATGGGCGTGGTCTCTGCCGAGAGGGAAGTGCCACGCTTCGCCGGCATGGGCGCCGTTCAAAAGAGTCCATCACGAAGAGCGGTTGTGCTGATGAGTTACACCCAAAAGATCCAGTGGGGTTCTACGATGACGCCACTGCAGTATACGCGGGATTCTGTGACGTAATTCATGTCTTATTGGCAAAAAATAGTTCCCCACGTAATTTACGCGCAATTTACGGCGTAAATCGTAACCTAGATTGCAATAAAGTTCTCTATCATAGTGGAATTGCGCCTTTTCCCTTTTAGCAGTGGATATACAAGGATTACTGGGCGTAAATATTTTATTTGTAGCTTGGAGCTGAAAATCGCACTAGTCTAGTCTAGTCTAGTTAATACTCCCCAATATACAAAGAAACACTACTGTGGCAAATAGCAACAGAAAAATGTAACCTTCAGAACAAGTCTGACTGGACTGAGTGTCCTTTTGCGTAATGCTATTGTAATCATTTACTCTCGAGGTGTCCTTCAGCCATCAGGCATCAGGAGGTTTGGGAATGGAGTGAGTCAGCTGTCTCCACTTCGACCTGTCCTTGGCAATGGCGATCCACTCATCGAATTCCTTCGAAATGCCCTTACTTTTGAGCGCGTTCT
>Ga0307930_1003945_pt1 | contig 10577 bp, 14 predicted proteins | sample OrgLakmetageno46_FD_203161 | JGI IMG/M metagenome (GOLD analysis project Ga0307930, IMG submission 203161) | Saline water microbial communities from Organic Lake, Antarctica - #46 | ecosystem: Environmental > Aquatic > Non-marine Saline and Alkaline > Saline | place: Antarctica: Organic Lake... | reverse complement strand
AGCTTAAGCCTGAATGTCAGTAGGCGCTCTCGTTTGCGAGCACCGCGACGCTCCTCATTTTCTCAAAAAAACAGCTATATTCACCCAAAATATCACATTAGCGAGGTATCCGTCACCAAAAAGTTACTTTTTTAAATAGTCAAAACTCAATATATAAATCCATAGACGGACAAGGACAATATAATTATAGTTTTCAAACACCAATCCAGTTGCCTATCAATTGCGAGATGCTTATATCTGTGACCGACGCACAACTCCCCAACATTATGCCCAACGTGAATAGCACCAACAACAAAATCAGTTTTTTCATTCCAACCTTTAGTAAAAACTTCACGATCGAATTACGAGGCGACGATGGAACGACCGACAACGTATATAACGTCAATGAGTTCTTGGCGTTTGCCAATAGTCGTATTCTTTTAGAAGCATCTAACCAGTTCAGTCTATACGGCGAGTTCCAAACAATGACGTCCAAGATTAAATGGTTTAGCAACTTTCCTTTTCAAATTATAGATACACCCAATTACCCGACGACGTGCATTGACCTTTTAGGGTTTAAGAAAAATCAAAACAATGAAGTCGTGTATGAGTCAAGTGAGGTCTTGTTGAGTTCTGTATTGAATCCCACGTATCACATCACGATGCCGTCTTGCGTGAACTTTACGGGAACACGATTTATATTCGTGAAGTTTAATAATATTAGCGTCAACAATTTAAATGGTAGTGGCGTCACCGACAACGCGATGGTTCGTATAGACAACAATGCCCCGTTTGGATATATGATATTTTATAGACCGAGTGAAGTCCAACGCTTTGTCGTTCGGAAGCAAACGATCAATAATATTACTTTTTCTTTAACGGATACACAAGGCAACCATCTCAATATATTTAGCAACGACGCACAGATTACGTTGAAGATAGAATATATGTATAAACCCGAAATGCGGTCTATGGAAGAAGGCACGATTAATTATGAACTGCGTAAATTAGGCAAAATACCAATGACCAAAGAAGCAATCGATGGGGCATATAACCCCGAGACAAACCAATTTATAAGGGAATCAAATAAATAGATCAACGTAGAGTTGATGTTTTACTGACCAGATCAAAAACTGCCTACCAAAGAAAAATGTCTGTCCGTCTGTGTGTCACATCACATTCTTATCTGGGTACATATGTTCTGACACCTTACGTATGTTCTGACACCTTACGTATGTTCTGGCACGTTGTCAGAAAAAGCAGAGTTCACTTTAACAGATGATTTTAATATTGATGCGCAATCCGTGAATAACATTAATTTTATAATAGATGATGCTGTATTGATGGCGGTAAACTCCAATGGTGTAAACGCAAGTCAAGCAAATCTTTCTACGATAAATGCCTCTCTAATCATAGCAGAGAATATTAGTGGGTATCAAGAGACCTCGATTGCTGGGGCGAACATATCGTTATTGAATAATGTAATTAGCACGGAAGCAGAACCCATACCTTCTGACATTAACTTTTCCAGTATCAATGTATCCAAACTCGTCATAGACGACGATGGAACTACCGGCGATGGTATCGGGTTATTAGTCCCTTCCAGTTCGGCAAACTTTAGAAATATTAACATAAGTCAAATATTAAATGTATTAGGAAGTGAATTATATCTCGGTAATCCTTTTAACTTACCCAATAACTTTAATGGAGGACCTCCAAGAAGTATAATTAATTTTTGGGAAGGAACGAGTGGTAATATAGGATTACGAATGGGTATTAATGTTTCTAACATAGCACAAATGAAGTTAGAAACCCAGTTCGGTAATGTGAGTAGGTTTAATATAAACATCAACAACACAAGTGTATTAGACATATACAAAAATTCCACGAAAATACATAATGACCTTTTTGTAAATACCATCAACAATAGTTTTTTAAATACGTCCTTTATTACTTGTGGTGACGAAGCATCGTTCGGGAATGGTGTGAATGTTACAGGGGAGGTTTCGTGCGATGAGTTAGACACCGACCAAGTATATACGATCAATGTGTCTTCAAGTGCTTTAGATGCGGTCAACATCACCACCGATACGATTACATCATTTCAATATAACATAAGCGATAGTTCAGACGACACAGAAGCATCTTTCCTTTTGCGTGATGGAACTACAACTCGGTTTATACATACAGGGGGACAACTTCGTTTTGAATGCGATGAATTACAAACATCTGGCGTTGCTAATTTTTCAACCATCAATACTTCCAATATTAGCGGATATCAAGAGACCTTAATTGCGGGAGCGAACATCTCCATCGTGGGTAATACTATATCGTCTGCTGGTGAACCCTTACCGACTGACCCCGACTTTTCAAGTGTAAACACGTCTACATTAAATGCTTCTATCGTAAATGGTGCTAATTTATCTACCGCCACTATGGTATTTACCTCTGATTTTAATTTACAAAGTTTCGGTAATGTATTAAGTCTAACCAAACCATTACTAAGTGTCAACGAAGTTGTAGCGGGTTTTAAAACCAAAGATGTAGTCACCAAAAGTTTAAATACCAGTTCGTTGAACGTAGATGGTTTTACGACGTTGGACGTGGTTACGATTAGTTTAGGATTGAACTCGACCAACAATAATTTATTCAATATCAATTCAAGCGGGACAGCAAACATAAGTCAAGGTAATTTTTCAGTAATCAACGCCTCCAACTTATCCACCGCTACCATGAACTTTGGTGCGGACTTTACTTTTGATACATTTTCTAATACGCTGACTTTAATCACGACACCCGAAGAAGCAGTATCTAATATAGAGACCAATGGTTTAGACACAGCAAGCGTGAATACAAGTTCCTTGAATGTAGACGGGTCCTCTACACTGGATATAGTGTCGGTAAGTATAGGATTGAACTCACTCGTAGGAAATATCAATACGATCAATTCTAGTGGAACAGCAAACATAAGTCAAGGTAATTTTAGCACCATCATAGCAGACAATATTAGCGGATATCAAGAAACGCTTATTGCTGGGGATAACATATCGATCGTGGGGAATACTATATCGTCTACGGGTGGCGGGGGAGGGACAGCGGAAACATTAGGGGAACAAGTGTTTTACGCCGTTTCTTCTGTTGATGTTTTAATTGGAAATGTAATCACTTATTTAAGCACCTTTAATACCACACCAAAAACAAATACAGACCTATATACATTTACAAATAATAATACTATAAATATTCTAAAAAGCGGTTTCTATAAAATAAACTTCAATTGTAATTTTCATAATGTTGGATACAACGAAAGAACAACCATAAGAACAAGTGTTATGCTTAATGGAATAAGTGATATTACATCGGGAGGTCAAGCAAGTGCTTACTTAAGAAATAATACTGTCGGACCAAGAGGAACAACCACAGGTGCTTTGTTTTATGAACTTACTGCCGGTGATTACATTCAATTACAGAATGGTATAAATAAAGCAGCGGACACTGATTTTGATACCAATTTTAATAGCGAATATGAGTTCACCGAAGGCAGTAGTATTATGATAACTCGAATGGATATTAATGCGGTTACTGCTGACGGAACATTTTTACAAGGTAAATTAACCGCTGGGGATAATATAACTATTTCAGGCGATGTTATTTCCGCAACGGGCGGTGGTGCTTTACCAGCAACCGCAAACTTTTCAGAAATAAGTGTTTCCAATATTAATGTTTCAACCATCAACGGAGGAAGTACAACTGGTTTTGGGGTCGTTGCCGCAGCAAAAATAGATAGTAATGGAACTAATCTATTTGTGTCTGGTTGTAGTGTTACGAGAACAGCAACCGGTAGATATACGCTTACATTTGATACAGCACGACCCGGCAATGATTATGTGGTTCAATTGTCTACAATAGAACCTACGAATACGATTGATGATGTTATCATTACATTTGATGGAGCAACCGCCACCACGACACAATTTTCATATTCCACACACGAGCAAGACAATGGTACAAATCCAGGTACCTATAGAGATAGGGCTCATTTTGTGTCCGTAGTGGACATTTCTTAAATAAATAATATATACGTATAGTAATGTATGTATTATTAATCTTTGCCGATCAAGAGTGTAAGAAGTTTAATTGTATGTGGTTTTATGACACCATAAAGCAATTGATCGACGACACGAAGAACGTGATAAAGTATTCTGACGTAAACAAGAAGTGTCGAGTATACAAGACAGCCAAGTCTTTTTTTAGGATATTAAAAGTCAATAGTGAAGACACCAAATTATACTTCAAGTAAATAAAAAATAAGATACTATGTTATATGTCGTCTAAATACTTGTTTTTAAGCGATAAAGAAAAAAGCGTAGAAGGTGCGACGTGGAACAATGTGCCGACCCTATCCCAATCGTCTCGTGAATGCTACTTGACCATCGTATCCGCCAAACTGGTTTTTGATAGCACTACTACCCACGATGGCGTGAATCTTAAAATGGATATACCTGTTATGAACTACGCCTCGACAGACAACGATATGCCTATGGTGGCGATGTTGGAACAAGGAACAGATACGAAAATATATGCTTTACCTTTTGGGAATGATATCCATTTACTTACGAATGATAATCTTAAAACAATTAATTTTGTTATAGAAAATAACGTCGGGGATGTTTTAACTCTTACGGCGGACGATAGTTTAGAAATAATGATTAAATTAGATTATGTAGACCAAGGAGCAGTGGCGAACCAATACATCAGTGAAGTTCCTAAACATCTATAAGTATTTGACTTTGTCAAACGTTAATCAAAGATTAAATATTTAGAATCAATGTTGACACACTTTGCTTTCCCTTTGGATCGAAAGATGCATAGATTGCCTACCCTTTCATAGTGTCCATATAACATCATAAGTTTTTTAAACTTCGCAAGTTGGTTAATAGAATGAGAATCCATTATATTAACTATATAAAATAATTCTTTAAATATAAATCTTACACTTATGGGACGTTGGGACGCAATGGGACGCAATTTACCAAAGTGTCCTACGGAAAGTGTTTTTAGAAAAAGTTTGAAAATAGCGTCCCATTGCGTCCCAGCGTCCCATAAGTGTAAGATGTCTATGGTTGGCATCCTACTTCGCAAATCGGCAAAATCCTGAATCCTTTAAATCCGCCTACTTTACCACTAACTTTCAATTGTCTGTTATATTTAATATTCGTAATGCGTTGTATTTCTGCTTGGATTTCACGAAATGGTTTGTTGAGATGTTCTTCTAATTCTGCTTTGCTACATTTGTGATCTTCACCATATTCACAATATTCATCAAACCAGCATTTCACCTCGTCGTTGCTATCCAATGTATTCTTAATTGCCTCTTGGAAATCGGATGGAATATCAATGACATTATTTTGCGTGTATTTGTGAGCATAGTCCATCATCAATTGAATAAGGGCGTGTTTGTATTGTCCTTTCAACAAACTTGCCAAGTTGCGATTTTGGACGAATTGCAATGTTTCAAAGTTATCGGTTTTATTATGTGGTTGGAAGGAAGAATTGTGGCATAGTTGTCTGTATCTATTACCAATACCACCATCAATCTTTAAATTGGCTTGGCAATTAGAAAGAAAGAATAATTTACACATTACATTGATGGTTTCGTCTGTGCCATACATAATTTCATTTTTAATGACTTTTCCATCGCCAATTTGTTTTAAAATTTCAATGTTTTGTTCTTTTCCAGACATTTCTTCCACGTACACAATCCGTTTTCCACGAATGTTTTGTAGGTGCTTATGTGCTTTGGAATATCCGTTTTCAAATGTTTTTCGGTCGATTTCGCCGACGTAGTTGGGCATTATGTCTTGTAGTGCTTCAAATATCAATGTCTTTCCATTGTTTCCGCCAACGCCAACCATAAAGTAAAGTACCTTTTCCAGTTCGGCATCACCAGTCATTGCTTGTCCCAATACGTTCAAATAATATTCAAGATGTTCTGTGTTCGCATTACATATTTTAAACAGCACTTCATTTTTAATAAAATCTTTTTCTTCTTGTGTGGGTTCAACATAATCAAACTCAATCGTAGACGTTAAGTAATCTTCCATAGTAAACCCATTTCTAAACGTATTGGTCCGTACATCATAAATGCCATTTTTAAACGCCACTTCATAAAGGTTGGCATCTAATTTACGATAAAACTCGTTGTCGTATAAGATAGTTTCTAAATGTTTGGAAATCATAAAATAAAATCCAGATTTATCCACTTGATCGTAAAGTTTGGCATACGTTTTAATTTGTTCATTAATTCGTTTTTGTCCTTCGTCGTCATCGTCGTTTAATTTAGAACGTTCTTCCATTTTTGCTTTGATGCTATAATCAATATGTTTGTGGATAACTTGAATGATAATATGAGAGGGTTGTTTTGTATTCATCCATAGATTGGTCTTGTTATAAAACATAAACCAATTTTGGTTGCTCCATTTAAGATGTTTTTCTAGTTTTGGGGCAATACATTCCGCAATGTTCAATGCTCCCTTATTAGCAACAACTAACGGAAGAAAATAGGAATCTACTGGTTTGGTCATCTTATAATATAGGTCATTATTAGATAATTTCGCATAATGCCGTAATGTGCCTTCGGTGGCGGTGATATTTTCTACAGAATAACTATTCCAAGTCGACATAAACCCTTCTTCCGTAAATCGGTCGCTTTTCATAGACAATTGTCTTGCTTGTTCTTCACTAAAACCGCATTTTTTCATAGCACACATAATTTTTATCCAATCATCTCGGTCATCTAAATATGATATAGCAATGATGTCCACGATCGATTGAAGAGTGCCTACATCTGCACTGGATGATTGCGCGGGTGTTTCTTTCTTTGGTTGGAACTTGTCCATATTAAAGCATTTCTTAAAACTTACTTCATCTAAATAAGAAGGTTCATCGTGTTCGCCATTAAACCATTGCTTTCCAACTCGTTCAAACACCTTCTCGCCTAAAAAGTCAATTTCTGCTAAACCAGAACATTTCACAACATTCTTTTTCAAGGTATCTTATTTGTCGTGTTCAAACTCATACCAAATATGAAATCCTTTGGTGTTGCTTTTGGTATAAAAACTCTTCTCCATTCCAGTCGCTTCATAAAATGCTTCTAATGTATAGTTGGGGTCGTCAATATCAACCACTGCGTATTTTGTATATTTTAAATAATAGCCACAACTGATGTATTGGTCTTTGGTCATTTTATATTCACATTCTTCCAAAGTCCATTTTTTACCAATACCACAAGGAGGATATGACCCTTTAATGTTTGGTAGCAAAATGCATTCGTGTGGGATGTTGTTCAAGAATTGAGGCGTTTGGTTGTTTTGGGCGTTCATTATATATATGTGTAAGATTTTATTTTTAAGTTAATTATTTAATTAATTTAATTTCTCAAAAGTATTTCAAAAAGTTCCTAAAGTATTTTATGAAAATATCCTAAAAGATTCTCATAAAAATAAAGAGGGGTGTATTCTCATTAATTCCTTGATTGCTTGGTTGTAATAATAACGTTTTAGAGTATATCCTCTTTTTGCTTCTAAATATTTATCTTTGTTATTCTCACGCCATATTTTCACATATTCATAATTGTTTCGGTGGGTCATACATATAGGTAAGATTTTATTTTTAAGTTCAATTTGTATATGTCTTCATTTGCTCCATCATAAACTCTAAAGCGTCGTCGTAGGCATTCGGTTTCTCTTTGTTAAACGATTGTTGTAGGAACAAAACGTATGATTTGTCTTCCGGTTCTTTACTAAAACATTGAATCGTATAATAATGTTCTTTCATACCAGTTCTCTTTTTCATCTCACGATCACAAAAATAAAACTTAAACATTGTCATTACGTATTAATGTTGTATCTCTCTAATTGTTTTTTTGTCTCCATCATTTTCTCATATCTTTTTTTATAAAGTGTTCGTTCATAGTATAGATTCTTTTGTTGTTGTATTTTTTCCTTATTATCTTCTAAATACTTCTTCCTTTGTTCTCTGTGGGTTTCTCTGTAGTGTTTCTGATAATCCATTTATTTATTTATAGTGTTTTCTCCCTAAATAAATAAATTATGTAATATCGTAACTGGTTGCGATGGTTTCCATTCGTGTTCCGCGATTTTTACTTGCTTTCGCAATCGATTTCAAGTTGTTGTCATTGGATATCATAATTTTAAACATAGTGGATTGATTAATACCGCCAGTAACTTCTTTGACTTGTCTGTCAAAATTTGAATTATTTACCAATAAACTCTCTACATCTTGCACCGCGTTAAAGAACTTCTTTGCCTTAATAATGTTTCTTTTTTGCCCGAACGTATCTTTCGTTTTGTAATCGTTGCGGATATAGACCACATCTTTGTCTCTAATCCATAAAAAGTTTTCATCTTTATTTAAATCTTTCTCGTCCTTGACCACACGAACGACTAAATCTGTATTGCGGGTATTGTAGTTCATAAGCAAATACAAAATAACAAACTTTTTATAATCTTTGTCTTTATAATAACCACTCAACATTTTCTTAAAGTCAATCGAAGGCAAGTTTTCTTTTAGTTTATCATTCTTTTCTCGTTGTAATACGGACGACTCATCATTTGCTTGACGTAGAAACTCGCGGATTGTCTCCGTTGTTTTTCCTTTGTAGTGTCGATACTTGGATAAAGTAGAACTGATGATTTTTTGTTGTGATCCTTTGTTGTAGTGTTCTTTAATAAAAGGTATTAGTTTGTCTTCGTCCCATTTGATATCTCCGCCTAAAGTTTGAAACTTTACTAAACCTCTTGAATGCTAATCAATCGTCTTTTGCGATACTTAGTCCTTGATTTTTCATATAGATTAGGAATGAGTTCATTATAATATACTATAATATTTTATTTTTAAATTAAAAACTCATTCATTTCTCAATATTCCTAAATATCCCGTTTGTATAACTTCAATATAATGGTCTGTGGATGCGTTGTATTCTTCTACGTCGTCTTCTGTATCGCTCAACGATGTCGCTACATCCAATCGTGATGCTTGATATAATACCCATAATTCTGCTAAATGATTCTCTTTTTGGTTGCACACCTTGCGTTCAAGTAAAGAGACAAATAATTTCAACATTTCTATTTCTCTATCACAAAAGTCCCTAAAGTCTTCATTGGTATTTTTCACAATCTCTTCTCTACAACAAGGACAAGTATACGACGACATATCTGCCTTATTCAAATCAATTAATTTCATCATACACCCTAAACATAAATAATTATTACAACCAGCAAAACATTTTATGGTGGCGGATACATCGTAGCATATACAGCAATCAGTCATTCTATATTATTAGTATGTATAATAATATTGGGACTTGTCTCCGTTAAGTCGCTTTGGATAGAACCACCATCGCTCATCAAGTTGCTATGGACGATGAGCAGTTCGTCTTTCTTGGATAAAGGATTTAATATATTACTATTTTCAATGAGGTTCAAATATTTACCATATGATTTATTTAAAAACTCTGTTTCTGATTTTCCCAACGTCAAATGCTTGAATACGTCCAACGCCAAGACTTTATATTGTACCGCCAGTTCTTGTTCTGCTGTACTCGATTCTGTAATTTTCATATACAATTTAATGGAAGTCAAAATAGTGATGATCATAGATATAATACAAGTCGTCACGCTAATCGTTTCTTGCGACATAAAGGGGTCGCTTCCCACCGAAAAAGAACCACTAAAGACCGACAATATAATGGTTGGGATTTCAAAGTATTTACTCACTCCTTTATAGTATAAATGGTTCTTCGTATGTTTGTCTGCAAGACGCACGGAATTGACACGTATTTTTTCAAGCAATACCTCTAATTGGTTCATATACATATATGTTTATTTTCTAAATGGATTGACCCCTCTTTTAAAATATTGAATAGAAAAGAAACAATCTTTGTATTTCTTTTTATGATAACTTTGTCTCTGTTGTTTTCTAATACGTTCTTTGTTTTTTTGGTAATAGGTTTTCTGTGGTGAGTCCATATATATTATAGAATTAGATTATTTAAAGGGTAAAGAAGCGAAATTAATTGATATTCGCTGTTGACTGGGTGAAAATCTGCTTCAATGTTATTTCGTCTTGGTTTGTATGTCCAACCTTGACCACCTTGATTCACGATAACTTTACGTTTTATCATTGACTTCACTTCTTTTTTGGAAGCAATGAAGAACCGAATACCATCAAAGTCTAATAAACTTAAAAGCAAAAAATCCCAATCGTGTTTGGGTTCAATGTGTTGAAAGTAGAATGTTCCATCTTTGGCGTATCGTGCTGACTTCTGTTCTATCTTGAAGTCTTCCATCACGTGGTCGTGTTCTGTTGATTTCTTAACGACATCGGTTGCTTTGTTTCGCAGGTAATATTCTTCTGGTGTATTTGGTTTCTTGTAGTTTATAAAAGTCGGCATCATTCTCATCATATCAGAGGTTAGCATATATACCATTGAAATATAATAAAATGAGGAGATATGATTTAGGGTAGTTAGGGTAGTTTCGTGGAAAAAAAAGTGATTTGCCTTGGTCATTTTTAAA
>Ga0307930_1003941_pt1 | contig 10584 bp, 9 predicted proteins | sample OrgLakmetageno46_FD_203161 | JGI IMG/M metagenome (GOLD analysis project Ga0307930, IMG submission 203161) | Saline water microbial communities from Organic Lake, Antarctica - #46 | ecosystem: Environmental > Aquatic > Non-marine Saline and Alkaline > Saline | place: Antarctica: Organic Lake... | reverse complement strand
AGTGTCCTACTACCGTACTACGTACCGTAGAGGAGATAAAGCGGGTAGTGTCCTACTACCGTACTACGTACCGTAGAGGAGATAAAAAGTTTGTTGTTCTGGCTCTGCGGTTCTGCTTGCTTCCGGGCAGTTTCATCTCTCGGGAGATTTTTCTCGAGTGCCGCGGGTTTGTGCAGGGTGAATAAAAAGCACACAGTTGGGAGTTAAGGGCTCGTGGGCCACGACTGAGAGGGCGTAGTGAAGGTCTAGACTTAGTAGAGCCCCTTAAGTATTATTGTATTGCGCCATGGAGAGCCAATTTGACTCGGGAGGGTTTCAGTCGGGCTTGCGGTCTATGGAAACTTCTCATGTGCCATTGAACGTCCTACGATGCAAAGTCGCAGTCGTTGGTACGTGCATTAGAAACGAATAGAGTTTTTGCTAGATCTTGAGAAGAAGAATTCAAACTGCAATTTGAGTTGATAGCTCTTTCTAGCGCCGATCTGTGACCAGCTCTTGTTTTGAAATTAGGTGATGCGTGCGTGGGCAAGTCGTCTCTTGTGCAATGCTTTCACTCAAACAATTACCCGAAGAACTACGTAATGACGTCATGGGTAGACTTCTGCGTCAAACAGGTAGCACCAATTGGCCTAAGCTAGGGCATTTGAATTCTCATTTTATCCTATCAAGTGCTAGTGCACCTCACGTTGCATAAGTTTCTGAGCCTTCTGAATACTTGTTCAAAACAGGTTAGCATTCCAGACACTAACGTGGCAGTTGAGTTGTACTTATACGACACCGCGGGTCAAAGCGTTTTTAACCAGTCTGAAGCTGATACTGCTTACTTCGAAAACGTTTACTTCGTTATGGTACACCCATCTATTCAACTTGTGTCTTTCCCCTTACAACAAGGACGCATTGTAGCAGTTTGGTTTCTTTCTTCTACAATAATGCCCTGACTTTGAACACTTTAACGCTTGCACTTATCATACTTCCATCGGTTTTCATCCATATTCTTTTCTCTTTTTGCACGTGTTTCGAAATATTTGAATGAAACAAACGGATTCGAAAGGTGGTGTACGACGTGAGCAACAAAGGCAGCTTTGAGTCGGTGTCTACCTGGCTGAGCAAAGCCCGCAGCCGACGCGCCCCCGGGGCCCCACCCCTTGCGGGGGTCCTGGTCGCGAACAAGGTGACAAAACATGCAGTACTATCCTTGCCTACATACATGGGTTTTGTTATTACGAGAAATCACCTTTAATTTCTTCATTTGTTCTTTGTTAAGCTCGCTCTGAATTAAAGAAAAAAGAATTTGACGAGACTCCTCTCAGCACAGATCTCTTGGGATGAAGACGCATAGGCATATCCTTCGCTGAATGCTATCGACGCCTTCAACTTTCTCGTTAAATCCACAACCCCCCTTCTATAAAATTAAAGCATTTTTCGCTCCTCTTTGCCATATTCTTCGGCTTGTGTCTGCAGTGCGACTTGCGTGGCGACGAAAACGACCGGTTTGGCGCGTCGCGGGCCGTAGTGACCCAACAGATGGGCGTGCAACTGGCCACTGAACAGGTGAGAGTTTCGAGGGGAGGGGCTTGCACAGCTGTTGTTTTCGGGTTGTGGGTTCAAGCAAAAGTCAGCACTTCAATTTTGAAGGGAAGAAAAGGGACCAAATTGAGGTATGGTTTCTGGGAATACGTAATGCCTCAATGCACCTTTCTCATTCGCTTTCTATTTTTTCTCCTCTTCTTGTTGTCGTTTTTGTAATATTCATACAGGGCTTAGAATACTTTGAGACGTCTGCGGCCACACAGCAAGGAAACTTGGACCCATTTCACTTCATGGCCGATCAATTCCGCCGCAAATACCAAGAAGAAGTGAACAGCCAAGGGGAATTCGAGAGAGATTGAGCACACAGCCGGCATGTTTTTATACTCGTGAAGTATAATTCATGCCTGCGTGTTTGGAGTGCCGAGATGTGAGATGTGATTTCAACATTGGCATGCTTTGGATTTAGACTCGAGATTGAGATGTAAAGACGACCCAAGTAGCCAAAAAGCAAATAGCTCTATTCCCATACCATCTCTTGATAGTGCCGTTAGCTCTTAGGCTGTTAGCTCGCCCGGTGGGCTAATACGTAGGCGAGTTTTCAATGCGGCGAACGGCGAAGGCGCCCAGAAAGTAAAATTTGTATACTAATTTCTCCTTTTGAATTTCCATATCTATATATCTACTTATCTACCTCCACTTCCACTTCCGTCCCTCTTAGTTGCGAGTTTTGATTTGTGGTGTGAGTCCGAATTCGTTCAGCTGCCTTACACATGTAAATTCTTTGAGATATCTAATAAGCTGCTATAAGCTTATAAATATGCGATGTCTATCTCACGAGTTGCGATATTTTCTTTTATATCATTTCACTGTGCGAAACATCAGATGTCAGGCCAGTTCCTGCGCATTTGCTTGTGCGCTGTGAATTGCATCCAGCGCACGCAAGCCACGAGGTGTGAGATAGCCCCGGGCAACCTCGACCAGGCGTTCTGCTGCTGCTGCTGCTAATTCTGATGGTGGATATTCAGGTCCTTCATCTAATGACGGCGGCAGTGGCAGAAGGAAGCTCTCTAAGAGCGCTACTGCAGGCGCAGCTGCGGCCAACATCTCTGCGTCGCTACGGTCACTTTCTGCGCACGCGGCCAGCGCAAAGCTGAAAGTAGCGCCATTCACGCGAGTGCCCGCACTGAACTGGACGCCGCTCCATGGGCCGTACTCGTCGACTGCTTCGAGTTCAGCTGCTGCTGCTGCTGCTGTAGTCTCAGCTGCTGCTTTTATGAGGTAGTCGAGGAGTGCCACGGCTTTGTGAGCAGCTCCAGCGTTGGCGAGGGCACTGAGCAAAGCATTCACGCAAGCCGTGTCGAGAGGTATTCCGTCTGCTATCGCCATCCAGCACAAAGCTTCACAGTCAGCGGCTCGTCCTAATGCAATAGCTTGAGAAGAAAAGTCTGCAGCAGTAGCAGACGATAGAGTATTTTCTCCACTAGTGCTGCTGCTGCTGCTGCTACTGCTGCTACTTCGGTCAGATGTAATGGGAGGACCAAGCATTCGCTGGCGTTTTACATTATTGGCATCTTCGTCTTCTTCTCCCCCCTCTGCTTCCACTTCATTCTCATGCTTCCCTTTCGCTTTGCCTCTATCGCTTGGTCTTCGCCTCGTGCCCCCTGCGTTCTTCCTTCGCAACGACGACGACGATGACGGTGCCTTGACGCGACCTCTTCCTCCTTTGCCACCGACTCCACCACCACTGGCTCCTCCTGCCGCTGCCTTGATCGTCACTTTGTACGCGCCCAATCCCGGCGGGCACCCGTCTCCTCGGCACTGCGTCACTGCTCGCCGCAAGGCCAGGCCTGGCCGTGCCTCGCCCGCCAAACGAGAGGCAGCTGCCGTGGCGCGCAGGCGTGCTTGAAATGTGGCGGCGTTGGGTTGGACCTGTCAATTGGATGGAGGCTTTGAAAACGAAGCACACATGTACAAATGGGGTCGACATGTGATGCATTTCGTCAACGCTTTGAGCTGTGGTGATGATAATTATAACTGCATCTTCTCCCAAAGGAACCACCCCAGGTAATATACGTGAGTTGACTGCGACTTCTTCGTCTTGTTCATTTTCTCAACCCATCAAATTTTGCTCTCTCTTATCCTACAAGACGCACCTTGGCAGCTTTCATGTCTTTTGCCACTCTTAGAGCCAAGCCTGCATCTCCGGCATCCGCACAGGCGCCAAGGGCTACATTAAAGCATCCTGCGTCTAAGCCAGGTGCCTGCCTTGTTATCAGAGCCTTGAGAAGGCGGGTGCAACCAACTACTTGGCCGCTGTCTCTCAAGGTGCGAAGTACCGACACGTAGTGCGCCTTAGTTGCAATGGCAACAAATGAACCTTCTTTAGAATGGTCAACAGATGAGGCGTCAACAGATGATGGTGACACCGTTGCTTTCTCAACTTCAACTCCTGCTCGGCTTGCTTCCTCTTGTTCTTCTTCTTCTTGTGCTTTGGCTCTGGTTGAAGAATAGTGTAAGTCTCGGAGCAGGGCCGTGGTCGCCGCGCGCCACAGCTGGTCTGCTCGGCAAGCTTCGAGGTATTGTAATACTCCACTGGCGCAAGGGCGCACCTGCACAGGAGAAGACAGAGCAACCGTACACCTCGTTACTTTGGAATATGTAATAGTGCACTTGCACAGATAATCACGATTTGCATCGTGAACATCACCACACAAAACCTCATATTACTCTACCTACCTTCACATATACTTGCTACCCGCAACTCAAGACCTCTCAAAAGCATTGACACTCACCTCGCGCAGCTTCATTTCTTCGTAGAGCACCAGCACCGCTTCTCGTAGCTCGCTCGCTTCCGCCACTGCTGCAGCGGCTACTTCCAATTGACGAGCCGCTTCGTCTAACGCTCCACCCTCTCGTTCTGCCAATGCCCATGCAGCTTCTACGTCAAACTCTTCCATGATGGCATCAGCTCCATAGCCATAGCCATCGTCGTCTTCATCTTCATCTTGCTCTTTGAATCTTATACTTTCGCCTTCCAAGTTTTGTCTTTCTTCAATGCTACCGTGGTCGACGTTGTCATCATTGTCAGCGTCGTCTAGATCAATCACAGGCTCAGGAACTTCGTCTGCTGCCAGAGCTTTGCGCACTCCTACACTGCTACTCGGCCTACTAAAGCTTCCTGTGGAGCTATCTTCTGTCCAAGCACTGGTTCTTTTCGAAGGCATTGCATCCTCTAGTACTCTCATCCGTTTCAAGCACGCGCGCATTACGTTAGCGTATACTTCAGCGGTAGCGCCAATAGCAGCACTCCCCTGACTCGATGCAAGAGGACTAGTTCTTAAACTGACTCCTTCGGGCAGCTCTTGAGACCTCAACTCGGGAGCAGAAGCAGCAATAGCTGCAGCAGCCGCGTCGGAAGTACTACTAGCAGCAGCGATGGTGTCAGCAGCAGGTGTAGAAATTTGAGGTACGGATTTACGAGGCAAGGAGCTCAGCCACGCTACAGCATATTGCGGGCGCCCGCTGTCCAGGTAACACTGCACTGCTTCCATGTGCACCCAAGCTGCTAACTCCTGCACCTCCTTCACATTCTCTTCTTCTTCGGTTGCCACCTCACTCGATCCAGCAGAAGCAGCCACTGCGCTTGCTTCACTTCCCAAAGACAAAGCTGGTACGATGAAACGGTCTCTCAGTAAGTTCACCAGTGGTAATGCGTCCTCCGCTAGGTTAGCAAGCCGCAACCGACGCAGTGCTAAGCCTACAACGGCGGCCTCCGGCATTGGCTTTTGATCTTTGCCGTCATAGCTTTTGTTAATGCTACCGGTGGTGCTAATGCTGCTGCAACTGTTACTTCTATTATTGCTGCTTGTTCTAGTTCTAGGGATTGCTTCCGACGCGAGCAACTTTAGCGCCGCCAAAGCCTCGTTGAGCACTTCAGGACCATCAATGGCTGCTGCAGGAGCACAGGCCGCCAGAACATCAGCAGAGGCCGACTCCCACAGGGTAGTGTGCAGGTGGTTGGAATTGGCACTGCTGCTCCTGCTGATGCTGCTGCTGGGGTCGTAATTACATGTGCTTGCTTTTTCAAAGCGAACCTCGCGCGAATGGCAATGGTCTAGAAAAGTCAGCACTCGTTCCACCCGAGCGTGGGCCCCTCCTACATGTGATGTGGAGGGCATCTCAGCTGACGCATTTGTTTCTGACGATGATAAGGCATCTTCGTCTTCAGCAGTTGGCGACAACAGTTGGGGTGGCCGGTAAGAGCGCAGCACAGCAGCACATAATGGGGCAGACCACGTACTTGCATTGGAATGGCCTCGCTCTGAAGTGATCCTTCGCTTGGGTCTACGGTGCGATGGTTCTTCTTCACCGACAAAAGCACCTGCAGCATCGGCTGAAAGCAGCGCGGCGTGAGCAACGCTCAATGGCCACTCCACGGCACCAATAGAACTTGAGGCAGACTCGAGGTTATCTAAAGTTTCACTTGAGATATCATCGTTCTTGTCGTAAACATCGTCGTCGTCGTCGCCATTATGGTGGTGATGCTTAAGTTGTGGAGGCCACGGAACATACGCCAAGGCATCAACAGCGGCGGCGGCCAAACGGGCATCTGGCCTTAGCGCAGCTCTATTGCTAGAATCCCACACTTTTTCAGCACTAGCCCCATCTTCAAGCGCACTGCAAGCTCGGAACGCGCACTGAGCAAGCACGAGCTTGGACCGCCGTGAAGATGGCGCATCCATGAGATCGATCAGTTGCTTCGTGCTCGCACGGTGGAAGAGCTCAAGTGCTGCTGCAGGCTGACCGCCTCGCAAACAAGCAGTCATAGCCGTGGCTACGCAGTCGAGCGTTAATTGCACCGTGGGCGTTGGTTCTCCTTCTGCTTCTGCTGCTGCTGCGCTACGCGTGTCTGCTGATTTTCTGTTCGACGTCAACGCTTCTGGCGAAGTACGAATCAAAGGTTTCTGCATGGCATTCAGCAGGAGCAGTGCTGCTTGCCACCGTGGCGGTGTGGCGGCTGCACACGCTGCGAAGGCGCGCTGACACCCGCCGGCATCAGGGCGGGTCACAGCCGACGACAGCGCCCACGTTAAGGCCTCAGCCGAGTCAGTTTGAGCACTTGCAATAGAAACACCAGCACGAGACATAGTAGTGGCAGCGGTAGGCGATCTATCAAGAGGACTATTTGTGGGCATCTCGAGCAGTATTGACGTGAGTAGGTCAGAGCGCAAGTGCCGAGAAAGTGCAAACGGGCGCTCTTGATGAGAGTGATCCTGCAGTGGCTGTTGCCGTTGCTGCTGCTGCTGCTGCTGAGCCTTTAGTTCTGTAAGAGGAGCAGCAACCTTTGCTCTATCATTTGTAGCAACGTCAAGGTTGCCCAAGAGCTTTCGCACCTTGGCAACGCCACTGCTGCTCGTGTCGGAATTCTTGAGGGCAAGCCCTACCCTCGCTTCCATTGCTACTGCTGACGTGGCCTCCACCTATTAACAAAATAAGACACGTGCAAAAATTCAAACACGCGCAGTGCTTCCGCTGCCCACGCGGCCCTATCTTGAGGAAAAGTGCTAAGAGGGCCAACGGTAGAAAGGTGCAGAATTTATACTCTAAGGAGTCAGTTTGAGATAAGCGAGAGTGTATTGTCGAGCAGCTACATTTTTTCCTCTACTCATAAAATTTCTGCCCAAATATTCAATCGAGTAAAGGACACTCACCTCGCCTCGAAGGATGGTGCACTCTTCTAGCGCTGCCTCAACTCCAACCCAGTCGGATTTCAACGCTAGCGCTTGGAGCAAAGCGCCCCATTCCCGGCTGTCTGGCGGCGCACCTGCGTCTCGCATCCGCTGCAGAGATGAAGAGGAATAGAGACAAAAGAAATCCATGTTAGGGAAGGTTGGAGAGGATGAAACTTGGTGCACTCTCTCGTGAAAGAAGTATAAGTAGTGTCAAAATGAACTCATGAAGGGTTGACAGCTGTACTAATAATTACGGATGAAGAGCTTTGTAAGAGAGCAATAGGAACCTGTAATAGATTGCTGGCGCCCTTGATGTCGCCACACGTACATAGTGCACTTACAGCGGCACCAAATACTGCCTTGGGCCTTATGATATCAGACTGAGGTGCCACTACCGGCTGCTCTTGTTGTCGAGCCATTTCAACTTCAGCGCAGCCCAAGCAACGAAGCGCCTCATCAGGCCGCCGAGCTGCACCCCAACCACTTATGATCAATGTCCACTCCTTTGAGCGAGGTTGCTGATCTACTGAGGTCAAGTAGTGCTCCACAGCATGGGCTGCAGCTTCGCACGTCTGTTGGCGCTTCGGCCTCGCGCGCACTGCCTTGTAAAGCGCACTCATTAACCGCCCACGCTCATTTTCGGTCTTCACTAATCTAGCAGCCCTTGAGCTGCGACTGTCTGAAGCAGGCTCATTTGCCGCATCATAGAATGAATTGGAAGTGGCTAGCTGGGCAAAGGGTCGATGCCGTCGTGATCTACTAGACACTGATGGCGGCCCAAATGTGAAGCCTCGACAACAGGCAATCGCCCACGTAGCAACTACGAAATTTCTCATGGGCTTGGTAGCGCTTAACCTAGGAATAAAGATATCTTGGTCTTGCGAGCCTTACTGACTTTGCTGCAGTCATTACTAGCACCAGCTAGCTAAGTTAGCTCATGTTGACTACTGTAGCTAGAACTGCAAGTAGCACTCAGATCAGCTTCACAACATTTTCTGCGATCGATCACGACGATATACGAGATGGAGGAAGAGGAAAGTGAAGGGAAAAAAGTGCGACAACAAACCGTTTCCTCTCCTCGTCATTTTTTACTGTTGAATATTTAGTAGCGCCGCAGGACTATCTGCTCTTAAACAATTTGGTTTTGCTGGCCATGATAGACAAAAACTGCTCGACTCAAGCACATTAGGTTTTCTTGTGATCAATTGATGAGTCCATGTAAGTAGGTCATCACCTTTTAGTGGTAAAATGGATGCCACGACTGCAGCTCGGCATGGGTATAATCCTGATGCCGAAGAAGACGCAACGGAGGAAGAATTCGCGCTAGCCGATTCCCATGGTCCTGTCCTTGGAGAATTAGAGCAAGCTTTTGCTGAAATGCAATCGCAATTTGCTGGTGACGAGCAAGTTGAGCCCATAACTCACGTTGACCGAATGGCTGAGTTCAGCCAGAGCAGACGCTTGTCCGAGGACAGCCTCGACGGCTGTGAAAACAACAGCAGTAGTAGCAGTAGCAGCAGCAATAACAATTTAGTAAACGAAGAAGGTCAAAATGCTCACAGCGATGCTTTGCCGCATTCAGCATCGCACACTTCAATTACTTCCCCCAAAGAACCTACGACAGCCGCTGCTACCGTAGGTGAGGATGCGCTCGCTCATGTGGCTCCCACGGCATCTCCAGTCGCCTCTGTGGCCTTAGAAGGCAATGAGACAAGCGAAGCCATAAATCAGCCACCTTCAATTCATGCCGAGTCGCCGCTGCCTAATTCAAGTCCACTTTCGGCTTACACAGCTGCTTTACCTGCAGCGGCGATGGACGCTGGGTCGCCAACGCCTGAAATTACTGCTGCGTCTCCCGCAGCTGAGGGAGCCGCTACTAAATCACCACTTACTAAAATAGAAGCGAAGAAGGCGTCGCCATCCTCAACCGTGCGAAGCAGCCCGTCTGGGGGGGGCTCGCGCCGGTCTCCCTACGCCGCGCACGTGAATTACTCGGGTAGGCGAGGTCGGGCCTCACCGGCTTCGCCACCACTCGAAAGCAGCGGCAGCGGTAATGGAGTTGAATTAGACATGGACTCACTAGCACGAGCAAAAGCAGTCGTAGCGGCCGCAGCCGAAGTGGGCGATGCTCTCAGTGGAGTAAACCCGAGTATTGCAAAAGCAGTTCAACCCACCACCACCACAGAAGCAGCTGCAGCAGCCAAACCTCGTCTCTCGCCTACGAAAGCGAAAGCAGTGTCTCCTGTTCGAAGTCCAGCAACGCATAGGTCTCCTGCGGCCACGAGTGCGGGTAAAAAGTCGGCCAAGGCGTCGCCTTCTCAGACTCCTTCTGGGAATGGGAAACCAGGTGTCGAGAAAAACGACGACGACGATAGCGGCATGGACAACGATTTAATGGCGAGAGCTCGGGCAATGTGCGCAGCTGCCAATTCCCTCGGCGGTAGTAACGCTGACACTAATGACAATGGTGCCACCATGGCTGCTGCTGATTTTGCCTCAACCACACCTATCTCCGAGGAACCAGCTGCTGGGGCCACCACTGGTCCCTCGCATGAAACAGACCCAAATTGGGTGCGTTTGCCAGGCACCGTTGCTGCTATCGCGGGGTCCAGCCTCTTGACCACGTCTGCGGACTGGCGGCCTTCGTTGCTTTCTGCGCGCGGCGGTCCTTTACGCATTTGGGTGAATAATGCGGCGGCTTCAGGAAGTAGTGAGACTGATACTGTTACTGCAGCAGCTGAGACTAATCCCGATAATAGTGACACCAGCGAAACTTCCTTTGTGGTTGTGCAATTAGCTGCAGCAAGCTCAAAAGGAGAGTGGAGCGAGCGCGCCGTTGCGTTGTCATGTGATTGGCCAGGACCAACCTGTTTGGCGGGGGTAGCGGAAAGACCCGCTAACGGTGCTGGAGTTTCCAAGAAGAAAAAGAACAAAAGCCAGAACTTGGGATGGAGTCAAAAGGACTTTGGAGGTACGCCAGCAGGAAAAGGCGTGGCCGAGGCAGCAAACCAGGCAGAAGCCGCAGTGGCAGGAGTGAAAGCTGCGTTAAGCAACACCGGTGCTGGTAGCAGTAGTACTGGCGATGGCAATGACGGCAGTATTGAAGGCCGAAATCTCGCGCAGCGTCGAGCACTGTCGAGGCTGCGCCAGCAGCGAGGAGGAGGAGTCGCTGATGAGCGCAAGCGAAGCACAGCGAATGATGTTCTGGCTTCTACGTCTGATGCAAACGGAGGCGAATCGATGGTCGACACCGTAGGAGGCACACCGCAAGAGGAAGAGACAGGCAGGAGCAGAGCAGGCCACGGCAGCAATAGTGATGGAG
>Ga0307930_1003939_pt1 | contig 10587 bp, 11 predicted proteins | sample OrgLakmetageno46_FD_203161 | JGI IMG/M metagenome (GOLD analysis project Ga0307930, IMG submission 203161) | Saline water microbial communities from Organic Lake, Antarctica - #46 | ecosystem: Environmental > Aquatic > Non-marine Saline and Alkaline > Saline | place: Antarctica: Organic Lake... | reverse complement strand
GCGTCAAAACGTTTAATCCTCAGCAGAATTTAGGCCCGGCAAGGATGTAGTTATGAAAAGCAACTATCAGTCAACTCTGCTGAAATCTTACCGAAATAATAGATTTAGATTCGCCGTTCTCTTTCTTTTTCTATTTTTTAATTCGCAAATTTTTGCCTTTACCTCTTCTAACCCAATGGGTCTAAAAGGCTTTCAAGAAGGCTATTATGTAGCTTTACTATTGTTCTCATCTCTGTATCTCTTTAGTCAATTTCATAGCTCTCGAGGTTTTGTCTATAAATCTGACTTGACCGTAGTTTTATTAGTTACTTTACTGATGAGTTACTCTGCTTTTGCCGCACACGTTAGGTTTGGGCAGCCGATCATGTACGGTCTAATCGAAGAGCGCCGTATTTTTTCTATTCTTATTTATTTCCCAATTATCTGGGCTTTGAGAAATAGGTGCGTAAATATTTACGAAGTCTTCAGTATCATAACGTTAACAGCATTTATATGTTTAATACTTACTTTTCTCGTGCAGTTTGGCATTATCTCCAAAATTACCGTTCAAGATTATTCAACTGGAGCATTGAGGCAAGAGCGTTACGGAATTGGACAACACTATATAGCGATTGCGCTCTTATACTCGGTTTTCTTGTATCTAAATGGAATCGATACTAATTTACAGATTATAAAGGTTCTCAGTCTTTTTTTAGTGCTCGTCACAGTGGTTCAGACACGACAAATTGTATTAGCCGTATTCATTGGTTCGATGATAATGTCACTAAGGCTAAGTGTCAGACTTCTGGTAAGGATGTTGTGTCTTTCAGCTATTTTGGTTGCAATTATCACGGTTTATTATTCAAATAACCCGAGCCAATTCGATACGGCATTAATTCTATTTAGTGAATTGAGGAATCATGAGTATTTGACGGAAAGTGCTCGAGCAGTCGGATATAGCATTGTGTACGCAGAATTAATAGCTGGAAATATCTGGGGCAATGGTTCTCTTTCTTTACTTTGGAAAAATGGGTTTTCTAGAATTTATGGTGATTACTTTTTTCTTGCCGACATAGGCGTCGTTGGATCTTTTTTTAAATTTGGCCTACTCGCAATTATAATTTACTTAGCGTTTTATTTAACTATTTTTAGTAAGTGCTTCTCAGCAAGAAAATCTGAAAGCTTTAAACTAACTCTCGGAGTTATCTCGTATCTTACAATAACTGCACCTGTCGCAGCACCTCTTGAATATCGTGGATTTATTGCAGGATTAGTTATGGCAGTTGTGATCTTTATATCGTCGAAAGAAACTAAAATATGAAACAACATTATTTTATTGGTGGAGCATCTAAGTGTGGAACCACAGCCATTTATCATTACCTGCGACAACATCCTGAAGTAGTGTTGCCATTAATGAAAGAGCTCCATTATTTTTCAAGAAACGAGCTTTCGAAGAGGCTCTCAGGGCCGGGTGATCGATATGTGCTTGATGAAGTACCTTCTAGTTTCTCGGAATACATGGGACACTACCAAAAGTGTCTAGGAAATCAAATTAGCGTAGACATATCTCCGTCCTATTTCTTTTATCCAGAAGCTGCCGAACGTATTAAAAAACAATTCCCTAAAGCGAAGATTGTTTTTATTCTCCGTAGTCCGGCTGATAAAATTTTTTCGCAATATCATCATTTATATAGTAAAGCAAGAGAGACGCTATCTTTTGAGGAAGCGCTGGGTGAAGAAGAAATGCGAAAAAAGCTAGGTTACTCAGATATGTGGCTATACAGAGAGAGTGGATTTTACGCTGATAAAGTTCAAAACTGGATTACCGCGTTGGGGAAAAATCGCGTAAAAGTAATGTTTTTTGAGAAGTTCCGTGAGGCGCCCAGAGGATTTATGCAGGAGCTGTGCGAATTTCTTGAAATACGAAGTGACTTTGAGTTTTCGACAGAAAGCGAAGTCAATATTTCGGGCATACCAAGGTCTAATATTTTAGCAAGGATGCTTCTTCGCCCAAACCCGCTCACCAAATTTTTAAGAAGAGTTTTGCCCAACCAATTTGGCAAAGATTTTAAATTGTGGCTCCGAAATTTAAATAACGGCGGTCGAGTTACTTTTGATCCGAGTTCAAAGAGGGAGCTGGCTTCTTGTTATGTCAAAGACATCGAGGCGCTTGAAGCAATCTTAGAAAAAAAGACTGGGTGGCTATGAGTGACAATGAATTGAGGGGCATGGCAATTATAGGCGTTCACCGTTCGGGCACCACATTTTTAGGTGAAATTATTCGTCGATATGAAAATACCGCAATTATTCATGAGCCATTTAATAAATATTATGGATTAGCCGGTATTAAATGGACTTACCCAAGTGATGATGATGATTGTAATATAGACCATCACAGAGCGCTTTTAATGTCTATTTTGAATGGAAAGCCTAAGTTTACACGTCACGTCAGTGCTGATTCAAAGTCAAAGTCCATAGGTCGATTTGTACTTGGAGGTAGAACTGGACTTGATTACCTGAAATATCGATTAAATAGATTCTTTTTTGGTGAGTTATACCCAGTTTTTAAAGATCCTTTTCTTTCCATGTTCGCTAAAACTCTCCTTGATCAAGATTTTGGAGTTGTTTGCGTCGTGAGACATCCAGCTGCGGTTTGGCAAAGTATCAAAAGGATGTCTTGGAAAATGAATTTTGATACTTTTATAGGAAGAAAATTTTCACATTCTATGACTGGTAACTCATACAGTGAAGTCGAGAAGTTCGCTATTTTGTGGAACGCCGTCTATGAATATGTTGATGGCCTAAAGGAAAGGTCTGGCTTTTTTTTAATTCGTCATGAAGACTTATGTGTTAATCCAGAGTCGGTTTTGAATAAAATAGCGATTAGTTTCTCTCTTACCAGCACTTTTGATTTAAAAAAATATATTGATTCCGTCATGCGTTCGTCCGTTATAACTCCTGACAACAAAAGTATTCATAATCTCAAGAGAAACTCCAGTGATTTGGTTGACTCATGGAGAAAGTCTATTTCTGTTACTGATGAGGATATTATTAAATCCACAACAATGGACACTTTCCGGAAATATTATGAGAGATGGTAACTTGGAATGCGCAATAATTATTGTTACTTTCAATTCAGAGAAATACATAGCCAAAGTTATAGATTCAGTCTTAAGTTTTAGGTCAAGTAGACATGGTGTAGTGGTAGTCGATAATGCATCATCTGACGGTACACTTAATATTGTTAAAAGCTATAGCGCTTTCGAAAAAGATTATATCGTTATAGGACTGAACAGCAATATAGGTTTTGGCCGGGCGAATAACGTTGGTTTTTCAACTGTCAAGGCAGACTGGTACTTTTTGCTTAATGCTGATGCCTGGCTTATTCGAAATTCCATTAGTCCCACAATAGAAGCTCTTCGAGATATTTGTGTGCAAAAGAAGGTTGGAGTCTGCGGCATTCCGCTTATATTTCCAGATGGCGCGCCACAAACTTTTAGCTACTCATATTCTTCGGGGATTAAGTGGCTCCTGCAAGTGGTTCAATTACGGCGTATTGCCCAGCTTGTCATCAGGTCTCGTCCTATTAGACTGCGGCTAGAGCGAACGCGAATCTTTGGTCACTTTATTAAATCTCAGATTCGTAAGAACATTGATTTAGATGACCCAAGATTGTCGATTACTCCAACGGGGATTTTTAATGAGGCGGATTGGGTTTGTGGTGCCGCAATGTTCATATCGAGTGGGTTGATAGATCTGAGTGGTGGATTTGACGAAGCAATTTTTCTATACGGTGAAGACGAGGACCTTTGCATCACTGCAAAAAAGGCGGGTTTTGATGTGGTCTGGCTCGACACCTTTCCAGTAGTGCATGTATTTGGTTGGGGAAGCAACAAGTCTAGTCAAATTGTTTCAGATTACAAATTTAATTCGCTCCTATATTTTATTAGGAAACACTATTCTGGTACTGCATCTGGACTTCTGATGAGGTTATTACTTTCGTTTTATGTCTTTGGTATTTTGAGGACCTTTAAAAATGTCATCAATTGGAAAAAATAGTGAACTCGTTTCTCTTTTTAAAAAAATTCGGTGTGTAAAGACGGACTTGGAATACTCGTTGTTGCTTGCAGACCTTTTTAGAGGATCTAATAAAATAATCGTATTAAGCTTTCTTAATGCTTATGCTATCAATATTGCTGAAAAAAATAAAGAATTCGAACGTGCCTTAAGAAAGAGTGATTTTTTGTTGAGAGATGGTGTCGGCGCCTCTATCCTTATGCAATCTATAGGTGTTGACTCCGGTAACAATATGAACGGAACAGATTTTATTCCAAAAGTCATCGAATTGGCTACTCGCCAACATGTTGATATCGTTCTTTTTGGTACAGCGATTGAAGTGGTAAGGAAAGCGAGGGAGCGACTTGAGTCTTCGGGTACCAATGTGATTGAGGTTGAAAGCGGATTTAAAAGTTTTCATCGGTATTTGGAATTGTTAGAGGGGTCTATAAACCGGAAATCAATGGTGATACTCGGCATGGGTATGCCCAAGCAAGAGGAGCTCTCGTTATTTCTTAAAGAAAGTTTGGTTTCCCCTCACGACGTACTGATAGTGAATGGCGGAGCCATTTTGGACTTTCTAGGAGGCAATGCCACCAGAGCCCCTCACCTTTTTCAGAAAATGAGGCTTGAGTGGTTGTTTAGGTTTTTTTCTGAGCCTAGAAGGCTGTTCGGTCGTTGTATTGTTGGTGGGCTAGTTTTTTTTAAGAGATTAGTTTCTTTAAAGTTTAATGCTCGGTGATCCGTTTGTAGGAGTTTTAGATGAAGATATTGATTTCCGGCGGTGCCGGTTTTATCGGCTCTGCTGTTGTGCGTCATCTGGTTCAAAATACCACCCACGAGATGGCCAACCTAGATAAGCTTACCTACGCTGGTAACTTAGAGTCGCTTCCGAGTGTCGCAGAATCGTCTCGCTATCACTTTTATCAAATTGATATCTGTGACAGTTCGGCGTTAAATGCAGTGTTCGACGAATTTCGGCCTACTGCGATTATGCATATGGCGGCGGAGTCTCACGTTGACCGCTCCATCGATGGCCCTGCTGAATTTATTCAGACCAATATCGTTGGTACCTACAATTTATTAGAGGCTGCTCGGAGATATTGGAACAGGCTACCTTTGGAATCTCAGTCGCCGTTTCGCTTCCACCACATATCAACGGATGAGGTTTTTGGTGATTTGAAAGACACGGATGATTTATTCACTGAGACTACGTCTTACGCTCCCAGCTCACCTTATTCTGCGTCCAAGGCTAGTTCTGACCACCTCGTTCGGGCTTGGCAGCGGACCTACGGTTTACCTACCTTAATCACCAACTGTTCTAACAACTATGGCTCCTATCACTTCCCGGAGAAGCTGATCCCCCACACGATTCTAAATGCACTGGCTGGTAAACCCTTGCCAGTTTATGGGGACGGTTCCCAGGTTCGGGATTGGTTGTACGTTGAAGACCACGCAAGGGCACTGGTAGAAGTGGTGTCCCGAGGCAAGGTGGGCGAAACATACAATATCGGTGGCCATAACGAGAAGCGCAATCTTGAGGTTGTGGAAACTATTTGTGACCTGCTGGAAGAACTTGCCCCGAAGAAGCCAGAGGGCGTTGTTAGGTATCGGGATTTGATTACCTTTGTAAAAGATCGCCCGGGGCATGATGTTCGGTATGCCATTGATGCGAGCAAGATTGAGCGGGAACTGGGCTGGAAGCCACAGGAAACCTTTGAAACTGGCTTGAGGAAAACAGTGCAATGGTATCTGGATAACCGCATCTGGTGGGAGCGGGTTTTGTCTGGCGAATACCAGCTCAACCGGATTGGAGGTTCTGCTTAACCAATACACTCTTAGCAATAGGAAATTTACGTGAAGAAGTACAAGGGCATTATTCTCGCGGGTGGTTCGGGCTCGCGCTTACACCCCATTACCATGGGCACCTCCAAGCAGCTTTTGCCGATCTACGACAAACCGATGATTTATTACCCGCTTTCAGTGCTGATGTTGGCGGGCATTCGGGATGTTCTAGTGGTTTCCACACCCAACGATTTACCGGGTTTTCAGCGCTTGCTGGGGGGCGGGCAGCGATTTGGTATTGATATCTCCTACGCGGAGCAACCTTCACCGGATGGACTGGCGCAGGCGTTTATTATTGGGGCTGACTTTATCGGTGACGATAATGTGTGCCTGGTGCTTGGTGATAACATTTTTTACGGACAGCACTTTTTAGAAAAGCTGATTGCCGCCACCGGTCAAAAATCTGGTGCCACGGTGTTTGGCTATCACGTGACCGACCCACAACGGTTTGGTGTTGTGGAGTTCAACAATGAGGGGCACGTGCTCAGTATTGAGGAGAAACCGCAGCAGCCGAAATCTAACTACGCGGTTACGGGGCTGTACTTCTACGACAACGATGTTGTGGATATAGCCCGCTCTATAAAGCCCTCCAGCCGCGGTGAGCTGGAGATTACGGATGTAAACCTGGCTTATCTGGAACGGGGGGACTTGAATGTTTCACTTCTCGGTCGGGGTTTTGCCTGGTTGGATACGGGAACCCACGATTCGCTGATGGAGGCCGGTCACTTTGTGCAAACAGTTGAGCACAGGCAGGGCCTTAAAATCGCCTGTCTGGAGGAGATTGCATTCCGCAAGGGCTGGGTAACGGCTGATTGGCTGGCCAAGCAGGGCAGTCGGCTGGGTAAGACCGGCTATGGGCAGTACCTGCTTCGGTTATCAAAGGAGCGCTCATGAAAGTTGTCCCAACTCGGTTAAACGATTGCGTGATCATTGAGCCAAAAGTGTTCGGTGACAATCGTGGTTTTTTTCTGGAAACCTTCCAAGCTGCTCGCTATGAAGAGTTGGCTGGTATGACCCTACCGTTTGTTCAGGACAACCATTCCCGCTCTACCCAAGGGGTTTTGCGAGGCCTGCATTTTCAAGTGAACAAACCACAGGGCAAACTGGTTCGTGTTGTGCGGGGCGAGGTGTTTGATGTAGTGGTCGATTTGCGGCGGGGCTCTCCCACTTTCGGGCTGTGGGAAGGCGTGTATCTGAGTGAGGAAAACAAACGCCAGTTCTGGGTGCCGCCCGGGTTTGCTCATGGTTTTGTGGTGGTGAGCAAAACAGCAGACTTTGAGTACAAATGCACCGACTACTACGACGCCAGTGATGAGGGGGCCATTGTATGGAACGATGCTGATCTGGCCATCGAGTGGCCTGAAGGGCTCGAAATGAAGCTTTCCGAGAAAGACGCCAACGCGCCATCGTTCCGGGAGTTCTGTCAATCATGAAGGTGGTAATAACCGGGGCTAATGGCCAACTGGGGCGATGCTTGCAGGACAGGCTTGGGGGCAGTGAGCACGATGTAGTGTCAATGAGCCGGAACGATCTGGATATTACGGATTCGCGGGCGGTTTTAGAGCGTATGGCCGCCGTGAAACCCGATGTAATCATCAATGCTGCGGCCTACACCGCTGTCGACAAAGCAGAAACCGACAGGGAAACCGCTTGGGCTGTAAATGCCAATGCGGTTGAGAATCTGGCGTCTGCTGCCAACACGGTAGAAGCCCGATTGATTCACGTTTCTACTGATTATGTCTTTGATGGCGCTTCATCGCGCCCTTACAGGGAAGTTGACCCTGTGAACCCCACCAGCGTGTATGGGGCCAGCAAGTTTGCGGGTGAAAAGGCGGCTGAGAAAGCCGGACGGCACGTAATTGTCCGCACGGCCTGGGTGTTCAGCGAGTATGGAAATAATTTTCTCAAAACCATGGTGAGGTTGGCAGGGGAAAGAGAGCGTCTTTCCATTGTGAATGATCAGACTGGATCACCAACTTACGCCGGGGACCTGGCGAATGCCCTGATTCGGCTGTGTGAGGTAACCCCGGAGAATGGTGTTTATCATTTTTCAGGCGGCGATGCCTGTACCTGGTTTGATTTTGCCAGTGCCATCTTTGCAACCTGCGGGCAACTACCCAGTGAGTTCGTGGTACCCCGGGTGAACCCTGTCCCGTCCTCAGAATTTCCCACTGCGGCCAGCAGGCCAGCTTTTTCTGTGTTTGATGGTGGCAAGCTTTGGCAAAAAGCCGCTGTCTCGTCAGGTGATTGGCGCAGAGCGCTGGATTCGGTGTGCAGGAAAGTACTGTTCGTATGATGGCTCCGCATAACGAGATAGGCGGGTGAGCGGCACTAAACGCAAAGGCGACGGTGTCCTTTTTCAGAGCCTTCTTGCATTTTCTGTAAAGGGATTTGGGGCCGTTGCTGCGTTCATCATGAGTCTGGTGCTCTCGAGAAACTTGGGGGCGGAGCAAAGTGGTTACTTTTTTCTCGGTTTTACGGTAATCATGTTTTTAGGTGCAGTTACCCGCTGTGGCTTCGACAACGTGATTCTCCGACATACCGCTGCTGCGAAATCCAGCGGTGACTGGCAAGCGGTACGGTTAGTGTTTTTACGGGGAGCGGCAGTTACTTTTGTTGCCTCTGCCTGTGTTGCGGCTGCGCTGTGGTTAGGCGCGGGCTTTCTTGCCGGTGCCGTGTTTAACAAGCCAGATTTCGGACCGGTACTCGCGGCCATTGCACCCGCGGTTATCAGTTTTGCCTTGCTTTGGCTGCTTGCGCAAAGCTTTCAGGGCATGGGGAGGGTTTCTTCCGCCATCATTGCGATGAATGTGGCAGCCAACATTGCCTTGATCATAACGGTTTGGGTTTTCGGTTTCAGGCTGGGAGCTCAGGCAGCATTGGCCTACAGTATCGGCTCCTTCTTGGTTTTGGGCGGCTTCCTGGTACTCTGGCACCTGAGAACAAGCGGGCGAACCAACCAAGGCAACTACAACATTTCCTTGCGCTCTATGTTTGCGTCGGCTTGGCCGCTCTGGGTCGTGTTACTGATGAACCAGTTGATTCAGTGGACCGGACAATTCGTGGGCGGGGCCTATCTTCCACCCGAAGAAATCGCCCAACTGGCCGTGGCTCAGCGCACTGCCATGCTGGTGAGCTTTATTCTGATGGCGGTGAACATGGTAGTGGCGCCCCGCTTTGCGGCACTGCACGCGGCAGGAAACACGGAAGGCTTGCGTGATATGGCACTCACAGCCGTGCGCTTGATGGCGCTCGGCGCTACGCCAGTAGTGGCGGTTATGCTGATTCTTCCAAATTTTTTGATGGGCCTGTTTGGTGAAGGATTTGCCGGTGGCGCGATGTTGCTGCAGATTCTGGCTGTTGGCCAGTTTGTGAATGTGGTCACCGGCTCGGTGGGTTACTTGCTCAGCATGTCTGGCCACGAGCGGGACTTGCGCAACACGCTGCTGATTGTCGCCCCAATCAGCGTGGTGATTACTTTCGTACTGGTTCCCCTCTATGGCGCGCTTGGTGCCGCAATCTCCACCGCGCTCGCTGTTGGCGCTCAAAATCTGCTTGCGGTTTATTGGGTAAAACGCAGGCTCGGTTTCAATACTCTCGCTGTTTGGCGTTCAGCTAAACCAACGAAACGGTGATTTTCAATGAAGATGTACGATGTATTTAACGGCGATGCCGATGGTATTTGCGCGCTGATACAGTTGCGCCTGGCGAACCCTGTTGAAAGCACCCTGATTACCGGCGTAAAGCGGGATATTGAATTGGTGCAACAGGTTCCTGTTGTTGAGCCGGTGCAGGCCAATATCCTGGACATCAGCCTAGACAGAAACCGGGAGGCGGTGGACACGCTTTTGGCGGCGGGCAGCACCGTGTTTTATGTGGATCATCATTTCCCAGGCGATACCTTGCCTGATGCCGCCGGCTTTACCGCACTGATTGATACCCAGCCCACCACGTGCACCAGTTTGCTGATGGATCAGCATCTGAACGGCCGGTTTCATAACTGGGCAATTGCGGCCGCCTTTGGCGATAACCTCAATGCGGTGGCTGAGAATCTTGCAGGGGCGGCCGGGTTGTCTGCAGAGCAGACGGAGTTCCTGAAAATCCTTGGTGTGTGCATCAACTACAACGGGTACGGCGCCGCATTGGACGACCTGCACTTCCACCCGGCGGATCTTTACCGTGAGTTTGTAAAGTTTTCAAACCCGCTTGAACTGGTTGCTTCCCAGCCGCCAGCTTGGCAGAAACTACGTGACGGCTATAAGGCCGACATGGCCAGTGGCCTTTCGGCACCGGTGCTCACTGAGAATACTAGTTCGCTGGTGGTAAAACTCCCGGACGAGCCCTGGGCCCGCCGGGTGAGTGGTGTGTTGGGCAATGAGCTGGCCAACCGAAATCCGGATAAGGCCTGTGCGATTGTGATCGCCTCTGCTGACGGTAGTTATCTGGTGAGTATTCGCGCTCCCCTGAATAACCGCAACGGTGCCGATGAGCTGGCTCGTCAGTTCCCCACGGGGGGCGGTCGAAAGGCAGCCGCCGGCATCAACGCCTTGCCGGGAAGCCAACTGAACGAATTTTTGAATGCAATTGCTGAGTTCTGGAGCTAATAGACACCCATGACATTAACCCCTCCCAAGAAAACCCACCTCAAACAGCTTGAGGCCGAGTCAATCCACATCATCCGCGAAGTGGCGGCCGAGTTTGATAACC
>Ga0307930_1003934_pt1 | contig 10601 bp, 17 predicted proteins | sample OrgLakmetageno46_FD_203161 | JGI IMG/M metagenome (GOLD analysis project Ga0307930, IMG submission 203161) | Saline water microbial communities from Organic Lake, Antarctica - #46 | ecosystem: Environmental > Aquatic > Non-marine Saline and Alkaline > Saline | place: Antarctica: Organic Lake... | reverse complement strand
TGGCGCTGCAAGCCTGGACAGTGAAGAGCGCACCGTTCTCATGTCAGGCCGCGCTAACTTGCCACAGGAAGCCCGCGCACAATCAACCGGCACCGATTCCGCTGGTGGCTACACCGTCCCTGAAGGCTTTGCCGGCACCATCGACAAGGCGCTGGCATTGTGGGGGCCAATGTGGGATGGCGGTATTGTGCAGGAGCTGAACACCGCTACCGGCAACCCACTGCCTTATCCGACTGTTGACGACACGGCTAGCCGTGGACGCCTCAAGGCCGAGAACGCTGCGGTTGATGACGACGGCACCGATGATGTTGTATTCGGTGAGAAGATGTTCAACGCATTCATCTACGACACCGGCATGGTAAAGGTGCCGCTGGAGCTGCTTCAGGATTCTGCGTTTAACATTGAGGCGCTGATGACAGAGCTATTCGGTGAGCGCCTTGGACGCACTGCAAACCAGATCCTCACCACTGGAACAGGATCAGGCCAGCCGCACGGCATCGTCCCTGCGTCCAGCGTGGGGATCACAACTGCCGGAGCCACAGCCTTTACGGCTGATGAACTGGTTGATTTCTTTCACTCTGTTGATCCCGCCTACCGCCAGTCCCCGCGCTGTCGCTGGATGTTCAACGACACCACACTGGCCGCTATTCGGAAGCTGAAGGACGGCGATGGCAACTACTTGTGGCAGATGGGCGACGTTCGATCTGGCGAGCCCGACACCTTCCAGGGTAAGCCGTACAGCGTCAACCAGGCAATGGCAGATTCTGAGGCCAGCTCCAAGCCGATCATCTTCGGTGATATGTCAAAATTCTTGGTTCGCAAAGTTCGCGGCTTTGAAGTGATGACCCTGCGCGAGCGTTACGCCGAGAGGTTCCAGGTGGGCATGATTGGCTTCAAGCGCTTTGACTCCGAGTTGATTAATACCGGAGCCGTCAAGCACTTGATACACGCTGCCAACTAATCTGGCGGAAAGTCACAAAAGGCGCCCTACGGGGCGCCTGTTCATTTGAGGTTTCTGCTATGAAAGTTCAGCTAACGGTAAGCCGAGCTGGCGCCAGAACGGCCCACAGTGCAGGCGAAATTATAGAAGTTGGCGAGGATGAAGGCCGCCGAATGATTGCCGCATCTCAAGCGGTATCAGTCGCCACAAAGGAAACGGCCATCAAAAAAACCAGCACTCAAAAAGCTGTAAAGGAATAAACAATGAGCCTCGACCACCGCGATCAGATATTGCGACGCACAGTGAAGCCTGCGGTATTGCCGGTGACTCTGGCACAAGCGAAAGCAGACCTGCGCGAAGATCGGGACATTGAAGACGCGCTAATTGAATCACTCATCATGGCTGCCACTGACTTTATGGAGGCGCCGAGTGGCGTCATTGGAAAGGCGTTCATTACCCAGACATGGAAGCTTTCTGTTCCTTGCGCCGACAGGCTCGGGCGCATAGAGCTACCCATAACCCCGGCGCAATCCATTGACTCTATAACCTATTTTGACGGCGCAGGTAATGAGCAGACTGCGACTGTCTCGGATTTTAATTTTTACGGAGAGGAAGATTGGGCCTATCTTATGCCCAAAACGGGCAAGGCATGGCCGGCCCTAACCGATCAGCTTGACGCCATCACGATTACTTACAAAGCGGGCTTTGGAGACAGCGACAGCGACATCCCTATGTCGATCAATCGCGCAATTCGAATGCTTGTAGTCCATTGGTTTGAGAACCGCGGAATAGCCATTGTCGGGACTTCCGTAAGTCAGCTTCCGATGGCGGTTCAATCGCTTGTTTCGATTAATCGAAAAGGCTGGGTCAAATGAAATTCCGACCCGGCGAACTAGATCAACGTATTGAGCTGCAAAAAGAGATCCGCACCCCTGACGGCCAGGGCGGCTTCACCAAAGTCTGGGAAACCCAAACCGAAGTATGGGCGCACGTTCGCCCACTGCGCGGCACCGAGCGCCAGAACGGCGATCGCACCCAGGCTGAAGGCGGTTATCTGGTTATCATACGCTACCGCAGCGACGTGAACGAAACCTGGCGCGTTAACTGGCTGGGAATGAATCGCGTTATGAATATCACATTCGCTCAAGACGGCGGAAAGCGATCTGCCTACCTGCCCCTTGAGTGCAGCCGGGGAGTGGCTACCTGATGACTCAGCGCGACCGGCAGTTCGAAATCACCGGCATTGAAGAGTTCCGCAAGATGACAAAGGATCTCGCGCCGAAGCAGGCCCGCAACCTTGCCCGCGCAACGGTTCAGGGAGTGGCCACCGAAGTCGCAAAACAGATGCGCAAGAAAGCACCGAAAGACGACGGCACTCTGCGAAAGGCTATCAAGGCCAAGCGCCGGAAAATGCAGGGCGATGTGGCGATATCAGACGTGCGCATTGAGCACGGCAAGGGCTCTAAAAATGATGCCTTTTATTGGCACATGATCGAGTTCGGCACCCAAAAGAACTCAGCGCAGCCATTCATCCAGCCCACCGTTGCATCAGTAGAGCCGCAGCTACCGGCAATCTTCGCCCGCGAGTTTGGCAAAAAGCTGGAAAAGGCTCTGGCGCGAGAGGCTAAAAAGCAAGGAGCAAAGCGCAATGGCTGAAGGTATGGCGAACGCCGTTCAAATTGCTATTTATTCCGCGCTGTCTGGCAGCAATGATCTTGTGGCGCTGCTTGCGAGTCGCATCAATGCCGCAGGAATGCCGGCCATTTACGACGACGTGACGCAGGCCGGCGACTCCGGTAACGATTCTGCATTCCCTTACATCGTCATCGGCGGTGATTCCGTCCTCGATATGTCCACTGACACATCATCCGGTGGTGATATTAGCGTGACCATCGACGTGTGGAGCCGGTACGACGGCAAGCGCGAAACCAAGCGAATACAGGCGGCAATCTACCAGGCTCTACACCGGGCGGCGCTTACCGTGCCTGACCATGATTTCATTGGCTGCGACTTTGACCAAGAGCAGCCAGTAACCCTTGACCCTGACGGCCACACTTATCATGGCGTGTCGTCTTTCCGCGTTCTAATTGACGAGCCAGGCTATGGCAACTGAATGGATTGATATGGAGCAGGACGGCCACGGCCTTGCTGTCATGGACGCAATGGGCGTGGTCATTGATTCGGTTGAAGCATTCCGTTTAACCGAGGACGGCGTGGAAGTGATAGCGCTTGCAGTAACCCCCGAAGGCAATGAACTGGTGTGCAGTCGTGACGGCGGCATAACTCTGGAACCAATACGTGCCCGCATGGATATTCCTGGTGGCATGGTTATCAATTTAAACGACGAGGCATAAATCATGGCTAAGTATCTCGGCCGCAAGGTCATTTTGAAAAAAGGCACCACCCCCATTGCCAACGTGCGCACCAAATCGTTGAGCATCAACCGTGAGTTGGTCGATTCATCTGACGATGACTCTGGCGCATGGGCTACCCATCTTGACGAGCCTGGCCAGATCGACGTGTCCATCTCGGTGGAGGGCGTCATTGCAGATCATTCCATTTTAGGCGAAGCGCTGAACGCGGCCACCGGCAATGAAACCTATACCCTGACTTACCCAGACGGCGGAATTGTCTCTGGCAGTTTTGGACTTTCATCCTTCGCGCTGGAGGACACCTACAACGATGTCAGCACCTACTCTTTCGAGATGCGCGCATCCGGCGAAGTTACCTACACCGCACCATAAGGCCCAACCATGGCAATCTTTGATGACATTGAGCTGTCGTGGGAGGGCGTACCCTACACGATCCGAGGCGATGACCACATAATGCGAGTGCTCGCCGCAGTGGAAGACCACCTGACATTCATGGAGCTTGAGCGGGGCCGGTCTTCTGGCAAGATTCCCCTGGCTAAACTGTCTGCGGCTTACTCGGTTGTTCTGCGATTTGCAGGCTGCCGGGTAAGCTCGGCGGAGGTCTACAAGGGAATGTGGGCTGACGGTAAAACAGCGGCCGCAATATCCGAAGCGGTGGCCAGTCTTCTGGAGTTGATGCTGCCTCAGTCTGTGCGCTCAGATCCAGAGCCTGAACCCCCAAAAGGCGAGGACTCGCCCAAGTCAAAAAAGACGAGCGCGGGCAAGTCGTAAAAACGGCTTATCAGGCCGCTGTCATTGGCTGGGGCTTATCCCCGCGTGAGTTCTGGTCGATGCACCCCACCGAGTTTTATTGGTATGCAGACGCCAAAGCCGAACAAATCAAGTACCAGAAAAAGCAATCAGGCGGCATCACCGAAGATGAAGCCTTGGAGATGAAAGACGAACTGCGCCGCGCCCGCGTCAAGGCCGGATTCCCCCCCGATTAAAAGGAACCAACATGGCTATTGGCAGCTTGGCCGTGCGCGTATCCAGCGACACCACTAATTTCAATCAAGGCATGGCCAGCGCAGGTGGCACGGCAAAGAAGTTTGGCGCCGAAGCGGCTGACGTTGGCAAAAAAGTGGCAGTGATGGGCGCTGCGGTTGCGGCAGCTGGCGCCGCTATCGGTATCGAGCTAACTCGGCGCGGACTTGAAGCTGTGGATTCTCAGGCGAAACTGGCCAGGCAACTTGGCGGCACCATTGACGGTCTGCGCAGTTTGCAGATTGCCGGCAATGATGCCGGAGTCGGTACTGAAATACTCGGCAGGGCAATGGAAAAGCTGAACTCGCGGCTGGGTGAGGCTCAGCGCGGAAGCGGCTCGGCTTACGAGTCTTTCCAGCGCCTCGGGCTATCCGCTGAAAACCTGTCCGACATGGACGTAGATCAGCGGCTGGCCACCATTGCAGACCGAATGAAAACGCTCGGTCTGTCCACTCAAGAGGCCGGCGACGAACTGCGGCAGATGGGTATACGCAACGGCGAAATGATTAACCTGATGCTCCAAGGCGGTGACGCCATTCGTGGGGCCAGGACGGAAGTTGAGGCGCTTGGACTTTCGCTCAGCGCGGTAGACGCCGCACAAGTTGAAGCAGCCAATGATTCCTTTGCCCGTATCGGTCTGGTGGTCGAGGGCATCTCCCAGCGCATGGCTGTTGAGTTCGCGCCGATTCTGGACGCCGTAAGCCGGATGATGGTTGAGGCTGGAACCGATGGCGTAGATATGGGCGAGGCCATCGGTGACGGCTTCAACATGGGCATTAAATCTGCCGCGTTTATGATGAATGCCGTGGAGGGCATTAAACGCACGTTTGAAGTTGCAGGCAAAGGCGTTGCCCTGTTCGGCTTGGGCCTCGTTGACGTGATGCTCACAGCCGCTGACGCCATCGTTAACAAACCGGTTCGGGCGATTAACGAACTCATTAATGCTATGAACAACATACCGGGCATTGATATTGACGCCGTAAGCCTGTCAGGTTTTGGAGCAAGCATTGAGAGCGAATTGAAAACTGTTCGCCTGGCGCAAGAAATCGGGATGCAGGATATTCGTGACACCCTGCTGGCACCACTCCCAGGCATGAAGTTCGAACAGTTTATTGCCGAGTCCCGCTCAAACGCCGTGGCTGCCGCCGAAGAGATGGCCGGCATTGGTGATCTACTCCAGCCGGATCTTGGCGGCGGAAGTGGGCCGGGGCGGAAGGATGATAAAGCGGAAGACGAGGCCGAGCGTAAGCGCGAAGAGTTGGCACGAAAGCTGGAAGTTATCCGCGAAGCAAACCTGACTGAGCGCGAATTGACGCTTGAGAAATACGCGATTGAGAATGAAGACCTTGCCCTGGCACTTGAGCAGCAGCTGATAACCCGAGAAGAGTGGGCGGCACTTGCTAGAGGCTCCAAAGAGCGACAGGAGGCAGACCTTACCGCCATTGAGAAAGAGGCGTCTGATGCCCGTACTCAGCTGGCAGAAACTGAAGCCAAAGCAAAACAGCAGGCCATGAGTTCGGCGCTGGGCAATATGTCTACTCTAATGAACACAGAATCAAAAAAGATGTTCCAAGTGGGCAAAGCGGCAGCACTGGCCGGAGCGCTGGTTGACGGATACGCCGCGATTGTTGGCGCTTACAAAGTGGGCGCGTCAATCGGTGGGCCGCCTCTTGGCGCTGCATACGGTGCAGCAGCAGGCGCGGCAACTTTTGCGCAAATCAGCGCCATCAAATCTACATCATTCAGCGGTGGCGCAGGCTCAGCTTCTGGTGGCAGCTCTGGCGCGTCCAATACCGAGGCCATCAACGCAAACTCGCAGCCAGTTCAAAGCCAGCAAAGGCCGCAGACTGTGGCCAACGTGACACTGGTGGGCGACGTGTTCAGCCGGTCAACCGTGATGGGCCTGATGGATCAAATGAACGAGCTGTCAGACGACGGTATGCGAATGAGGGTCACATAATGGCGGTTGTATTAAGTTCGGACTTCTCCGAGACCCTCCACGGCGTCCCGCTTACCCACGCTTGCATCGGTTATAAAAATCTAGTGCCGGCGTCAACGGTTACGACATCTTCATCCTCGGCAAGTTTCCCGGCAGACTCCGTGAAGCGCCAAACAACGTGGGAGAAATGGCGGCCAGGGAGTTTGCCGGCAACGCTCACGATTGATCTTGGCGCAAGCAATCCGCTGTCATACCTTGGCCTTGGCGCTCACACCTTCGGATCGTCTGGCAATACGCTTCTGTTTGAGCGAAGCCTGAACGGCTCCGACTGGAATGAGATTGCCACTGACAGCCCCGCGGAAAACTCGGCCATCCTGCTAATGTTTAACGAAGTGGCAATCAGATACATCCGAATAACCGTAAGCAGCGGAATCATCCCGAGCCTCGGTGTGGCCTACGCGGGCACCATTCTGGCAATGGAGCGCCCGATATACTCAGGCCACACGCCAATCACCTTGTCTCGCACAACCACGGTGCGACCTACTGAATCCGAAAAGGGTCAGTGGCTCGGGCGATCAATTGTGCGCAGTGGATTGTCCACCAGTTACGACTGGCCGCGGCTGAAGTCTGCCTGGTATAGAGCAAACTTTGATCCGTTCGTAATGGCCGCACGAACCAAGCCATTTTTCATTGCCTGGAACCCGCAAGACTTTCCGCAGGAGACTGTGCTGGGATGGACTGGCGACGACATATCGCCAACCAATTCAGGGCCGCGCGACCTGATGAGCGTATCCATTGGCGTGAGCGCTTACGCCCATGAATGAGCTAACCGTGGGCCGCGAGCCGTTACAAATCATTGAGATTGAGCAGCCGCTGTGCAGTCTGATTTACGGGGAGTCGCCTTGTGCTGCGGTCTTTGGCGATACTGGCGACCGCAAGTGTTTTAACACGTCCCGCACTTGTCAGGATCTGGACAATTACGACCCTGAGCCCCTGACACTGAGATTCGCAAAGCCGCAGCAAGGGCTGCCGGATGACCTGTATCTGATCCCTTCGCTGATCTCGGCCAGCACATCGCCCACCGAGATTAACGTGGTGGGATCTGATAGCAGCAAAGGGCCGCTGGGCATCCGTGCAAAGCTCACAGTGACGTTTCAGGATCACCCGTACTCTGATCTGCTCGTGGATAAGTACCGGCTTGAGCGCGGTTACATACCCGTAAATCGCGGCACGTTTTGGAACAAGTGGCTGGCCCGCAACCCGTATCACAATCAATACGTGATTCGCGTTAGGGACGGATACGTTGGCCAGGCGCTGGAAGATATGCGCAGCCGCACTTACTTTATCGACCGTATCAATGGGCCAAACTCCCGCGGCCAAGTCACCGTTGAAGCCAAAGACGTGTTGAAGCTGGCTGACAATGACAAGGCCCAAGCGCCGGCCGCATCCCCTGGCGAGCTCATTGTCAGCTATGCCGAAGCCGCGACCATCTCAGAGCTGAGAATAACGAGGGCCACCGCTACCGATTACCCGGCACCCGGCACCGTGCGAGTCAATGAAGAGGTGTTCACCTATACCGGTGTAACCACGACGAGCGATTCGGAAATCAGGTTGACGGGTATCACGCGATCCACAGACGGAACAAAGCCTGGCTCTCACGATGCTGGCGATAGGGTGCAGCGGTGTTTGCGCTACACCGAAGCCAGAGCCGACAACATAACTTCTGACCTGCTCACAAACTACGGCGGAGTCCCCGCTGGATTTATTCCGTCCACCGATTGGGATGACGAGGCCAGCGTGTGGCTAGAGCAGTTCCGGCTGACTGCATTAATTACCGAGCCTACCGGTGTAACGGATTTGCTGGGGGAGATCACAGAGCAAGCGCTCTTTTATATCTGGTGGGATGAGCGAGATCAGGAAATAAAGCTGCGCGCTTTGCGGGCTGTTTTTGGCGACCAGGTAACGAGCATCAACGACTCAAGCCACATCCTTAAAAATACCATTGAATTAAAGCAGAACCCTAAAGAACGCATGTCCCAGGTGTGGGTATTCTTTCAGCAGCGCGACCCCACGCAGAAGCTGGACGAGGAAAAGAACTACAGGCGCATCAGAATCAGAGTGGACGCCGACGCAGAATCAGGCTTGCAGTACGGTGAACAGCGAATCAAAAAGATTTATTCGCGGTGGATTCAGACCGACGCCGTGGCTATTCAAACCAACACGCGACTGCTGACCCGATTCCGTGACACGCCCGAATACTTTGGCTTTAGGCTGGACGCAAAAGACCGCGCCCTTTGGACTTCGGACATTATCGACGCCACCGTGGATCAGATCGTTGACGACACTGGCGGGGCTCGCTCACAGCGCTGGCAGATTATCAGCGCAGAAGAAATCATTCCCGGTGAAGTTGTTGAATACCGGGCTCAGTTTTTCGAGTTCCTGAAGGGCGACCGCTTTGCTTTCATCATGGCAAACGATGCCCCGGATTATGCAGATGCAAGTGAGATAGAACGGGCCACTGGCGGCTTCCTTTCAACGGATGACGGGGAGATGCCAAACGGCGATCCCGGCTACCTTTTACAGTAGGTGATTTATGGCTTGGACAAATATCGACGACACGTTTCTTGAGCCCGGCAAGCCGGTAAGATCTGCGGATCTTATTGCGCTACGGGATAATCCGATTGCAGTAGCGGCGGGGGCGGCGGGTGCTCCTAAAATAACAACCGCATCAATGACCGCTAACTCAATAAACGGCGACAGGTTAGCGGCGGGAACTACAGGCGCAGAGAAGTTTCAGTCTGGCACTACTGAGCGCAACTGGGTTTTGGCTCGAACTTCCGATGCCGCTTTGGGAGCTGTTGGGAGTTATGTGATGGCCAAAAATAATGGCGGCGGTAAACCCCCCGGCAGTACTGTCTCCGGTTCATCTTTATCGTATGCCGCTACTGATGGAGGATCTACCGGAACGCTCCCCGGAACTTGGCTACTGATGGGCTCCGCCGCTTCTGGTGATGTAAGTACATTTCTAAGGATCTCATAATGACCAATTACAAAAGCCCGGCATTCACCGCCAACGGCTCCATAGACATGGAGTTAGATCACCCTGTCTATGGCTTCATACCCTTCACCGCCTCCCCTGACGACCCAGAGGAACATGGACGCCTACTCTTTGCCGACGCACAGGCCACAGCAGCGCCATACGTTGAGCCTGATCCGCAGCCCGTACCCGTTCCTGAGTCTGTCAGCCGATTTCAAGCCCGCGCAGCACTTCTACAGTCTGGACTTCTCGCAACGGCTGAGAGCGCCATACAAGACGCTGACGCCATGACTCAGATGGTATGGGCTGACGCTCAAGAGTTCAGGCGCGAAAGCCCTACGGTGGCCGCTATTGCCGGGGTTTTGTCGCTGACTGATTCGGAAGTTGACGACCTGTTCCGTTTGGCCATTACAATTGAGGCATGAACCATGAGCAACCCGATCACCCGAAGCGCCGCTTGGCGCTTTTTTTATGTCCGAATCTATCGCCGGCTGAAACTTGCCTGGCTGTTGCTCCGCGCTTACGTGTTCAACCTACTGGTTGCCGGTGATACGCTTTTGAATACGGTCATTGGCGGCGACCCCGGCGAAACCATCAGCTCACGAATGGGCAAAGGGAAGCTGAAAGGCCAGCCGGTGCATACCTTTCTCAGCCGTGTCATTGACGCCGTGTTCAAAGTTCTGTTTAACGAGTCTGACCACTGTGTTAACGCGATCCAGCATGATGAGGGCAAGGGTGCGATTTCGGAAGTCATCGACCGCTATCGGGCTGGGAATAAGCACCTTTGGAAACCGTAGGTTTTACTCCTTGCCGTTCTGCCCCGGCCTCTTATCCGATTCCCTTATGTCATCAATGCGCGGGTTAAACCATTTGCCGCAGCTTTCACAGGTCGGCCTTGTTCCTGGCTCTGGGTGGCTGCCGTCAAATGTTATGTAATCCTCGGCGCGCATTGCTTTGCCCAACTCGGGTACGTGACCATCTACAATATAAAACGCAATCCCATTGCAAGCGTTCTGGCCAGTCGCATGATACATGGCTCTCATTTTATCTGCCCCAACTTCTTATCAATCTTCTTTCGCTCCAGTGAGTGGCTAACCGTGACGATTATCCACACCGGAATCCAGAAGCCCGCGGTGATAACCGACAGGAATAAATGCAAGATATGCGACGTTTTGTGATCTGCGCGTTTGGCGATTAGCTGTGCTTCAGTCATGTCTCAGTCCTCGTTATTTTTTGGGGCAAAATTGGGGCAACTCTCAGCCCCTCACTGTCCGATCCAGTCCACTCACT